>Ga0209580_10001176_pt1 | contig 12408 bp, 9 predicted proteins | sample Coa_R1_5_FD_187153 | JGI IMG/M metagenome (GOLD analysis project Ga0209580, IMG submission 187153) | Surface soil microbial communities from Centralia Pennsylvania, which are recovering from an underground coalmine fire - Coalmine... | ecosystem: Environmental > Terrestrial > Soil > Unclassified...
GCTCTGGACCCCACGAACTCCAAGGCTTGGCGTGAGTCCGCGGGGACCCCTGACAGGCGCGCCGCTAGACCTTTTTTCCAAAGGGGGATCACGCCTTATGTTTCTTGATGGACTCGTGCCAGGCCCGAACTGGCTGAATTCGGGCGACACCGCCTGGCAGCTGACCGCCGCGACGCTGGTCGGCCTGCAGAGCGTGCCGGGCCTGGCGATTCTCTACGCCGGGTTGATGAAGCGAAAATGGGCCCTCAACTCGGCGCTGATGGTGCTGTACGCGTTCGCCATGAGCCTTCTGGTGTGGACGTTGTGGAGCTACAACATGAGCTTCGGCAACTCTGCCCACATCTTCGGTCAGGACATCATCGGCGTGCCCTGGCCGGTCAACTTCGCGTGGAACGAGCTGTCGCAATCGTCGATCCCGCTGCTCAGCAGCTCCGGCGGCCTGCCGCCGCTCCGCTTCCCGACCTCGGCGATGGTCTACTTCCAGTTCGTCTTCGGGGCGATCACAGTCATCATCCTCGGCGGCGCTTTGCTAGGCCGCATGAACTTCAAGGCGTGGATGCTCTTCGTCCCGCTCTGGATGACCCTCGTCTACCCCGTCGGCGCCTTCCTGATCTGGGGCGGCGGCTGGCTCGCGCAGCAGGGCGCCGTCGACTACAGCGGCGGCTACGTGATCCACGTCGCGGCCGGCATCTCAGGCGTGGTCGCCGCGGCCGTGGTCGGTCCTCGACTGCTGAAGGACCGACAGGAGAACAACCCGAGCAACCTGCTGATGGCGATCGCGGGCGGCGGCCTGCTGTGGCTCGGCTGGAACGGGTTCAACGGCGGCGACCCGTACACGGCCAACTCCGACGCCGCTGCCGCGGTGCTCAACACCAACCTGGCCACCGCGACCGCTCTGCTGGTCTGGATGCTGCTCGACGTCTTCATGACCGGCAAGAGCAACGTCGCCGGGATGATCAACGGCATGATCGCCGGCCTCGTGGCGATCACACCTGGCGCCGGCTGGGTCAACGGTTTCGGCGCGATCCTCATCGGCGCGGTTGCGGCGGTGATCCCCTGGTTCACCATGCAGTACCTGCCGCGGGTCAACTTCTTCAAGAAGATCGACGACACGCTCGGGGTCATGCACACCCACCTCTTCCCCGGCGCCATCGGCGGCCTGATGGTCGGCCTGATCGCCGACCCCGCGATGATCGAGTACCCGGGCAGCGGCAAGACACCCGACTTCTCGGTCACCGGCCTCTTCTACGGCAACCCGCACCAGCTCTTCGTCCAGGCGCTGGCCCTCGGCGTGATCCTGGTCTACGACGGCGTCGCCACCTTCCTCGTCATGAAGCTGGTCGGCGTGCTGGTCCCGCTTCGGATGCCGACCCGGCACCTGGAGGTGGGCGACGAGATGGTGCACGGCGACGTTTCGCTCGACCTGGGCGTGCCCAAAGTCGGCGTCGAGCCGCCTTCGGTGCCTCTCACCCATTTCGATCCGCCAGGCATCCCCGCCACTCCTTAGCCAACCATGGCGGTGTGGTCCGCACGGATCGCACCGCCTCAAATTCGTGTGAACCAGCCGTATTTCGAGCCTCGGGCATGGGAGAAGATGTGAGCCATGGAAGCTTTGTACGTCGTCGGAATCGCGGCGTTCTGGACTCTTCTGCTGGTGGTCGTCAAGCGGCGCAGCCCGGAAGAGGCCTAGCTCCGCGACAGGTTCGATGCCTCCGCGACGCCGGCGATTTCGGGATCGCCGGCGTCGCGGCGTTGAGATCGCTCCACACGAAACCAGCCGCGGGGTTTCCGTGCGAAACGCACGTGATGGGTGGAGCGCAGGCATTCCTACGATGACGACGAGCCCGTCAGATCGAATCAATCCGGGGTTTTTGGAGGGTGTTCATGGCGATCGAGACAAAGTCAGGTAGCAAGACAAGCCCGCGCGAGGTCCTCGAGCGGGCGAAGGCGGAAGGCGTCGAGGTGGTCGACGTCCGGTTCGTCGACCTGCCGGGCACGTGGCAGCACTTCAGCCTCCCGCTGGGCGAGCTGGAGGTGGACAGCTTCACCGAGGGCCTCGGATTTGACGGCTCGAGCATTCGCGGATTCCAGGCGATCGACGAGAGCGACATGCTGCTGATGCCGGACCCGGACTCGGCGACGATCGACCCCGTCCTCTCGCACAAGACGCTGTTCCTGATCTGCGACGTGGTCGACCCGATCACGCGCGAGCCGTACTCGCGCGACGCGCGCTTCATCGCCAAGAAGGCGGAGGAGCACCTGAGGCGTTCCGGCATCGCGGACGTCAGCTACTGGGGCCCGGAGGCGGAGTTCTACATCTTCAACTCGCTGCGGTTCGACCAGAACGCGTACAGCGGCTACTACCACATCGACTCTGAAGAGGGCATCTGGAACTCGGGTAGAAACAGCGAGCCCAACCTGGCGTTCCGGCCGCGGCACAAGGAGGGTTATTTCCCGGTGCCGCCGATCGACAAGTTCCAGGACCTGCGCTCGGAGATCATGCTCAAGCTGCTCGAGGCAGGCGTGCGGGTCGAGGTGCAGCACCACGAGGTGGGCACCGCGGGTCAGGCCGAGATCGACATGCGGTTCGACTCGCTGACGACGATGGGCGACAAGATGATGGTCTACAAGTACGTCATCAAGAACGTCGCCGCGCAGCACGGCTACGTCGCGACGTTCATGCCGAAGCCTCTTTTCCAGGACAACGGCTCCGGGATGCACGTGCACCAGAGCCTTTGGAAGGACGGCGAGAACCTCTTTGCCGACAAGTCCGGCTACGCCGGCTTGAGCCAGACGGCCGTGTACTACATCGGGGGCCTGCTCAAGCACGCCGCGGCGCTCCTCGCGATCTGCGCCCCGACGACGAACTCGTATCGGCGCCTGGTGCCAGGTTATGAGGCTCCGATCAACCTCGTCTACTCGAAGCGGAACCGCTCGGCCTGCGTGCGGATCCCGATGTATTCGACCAACCCCAAGACCAAGCGCGTCGAGTTCCGCTCACCAGACCCCGCGGCCAACCCGTATCTCGCGTTCTCGGCCTGCCTGATGGCAGGCCTCGACGGCATCAAGAAGAAGATCCTTCCGCCGGAGCCGGTGGACAAGGACATCTACGAGCTCGAGGGGGAGGACAAGGCAAAGATCAAATCGGTGCCGGGCTCGCTCGCCGAGGCGCTCGACGCGCTGGAGAAGGACCACGCGTTCCTGCTCGAGGGCGGCGTCTTCACCAAGGACGTGATCGAGACCTGGATCGAATACAAGCGCAAGAAAGAGGTGGACGCGGTCGCGCTGCGCCCTCACCCGTGGGAGTTCATGCTCTACTCGGACGTCTGACGACGTCGTCGCCATGAGAGGGAACCCGGGTGGTTCCCTCTCATCGACCGTACGGCTTACGCCGCAGGGTCTGCTCTCTTTCGGGTTACGCCGGCCGATCTACATGCCGAGCATGGCTCGTGCGCGCAATGCAATCGATATCGCGACACGCGTTTCGGGATCGTCCAGCTGCAGGCCCGTGAGCGACTCGATTCGCTCGACCCGGTAGGTCATCGAGTTGATGTGGATCCCGAGCGCGCGCGCCGCCGCGCGCCTGACCCACCGCGCCGCCGCCAGCGCCTCCAGCGTTTCCAGAAGCGGCGTGTCGCGCGACTGCGCGTAGGTCAGGAGTGTGCCAAGCAGCTCGTTGACGAAACGCCGGAGGGCCTCGGGGCTCTGCACCTCCAGCAGCAGCCGGAAGGCGCCGAGCGAGCGATACGAGGCAACGCGCCCGCGACCGCCGGCGCGGCGCGTGAGGCGCAGCGCCTGCCTGGCCTCGACGTGCGACCTCGCCAGCTCGCCCACGCCGTTGGCCACGTTGCCGATGCCCACCGAGGCCGACCCAGGCTTCATCACCGGCATGGCGGCGGCCAGGACCTGGCCCGCCAGCTTCTCCACCGTCGGCAGGTCTGGCGCCACCTCGTCCGGGACCAGCAAGACTGCCGATGCGCTGCGCACCAGCGTTAGCGCTCCCGGCAAACGGGAGCGAATCAGCCCGCTCAGCGCTGCGTCCAGCCTGTCCTGCTGACCCCGCGCCCCGAGCGCCGCCTCGGTCGCGTCGTCGTCCGGTTCGAGCACGACGACCCAGGCATGCTGCGGCAGCCGGTGACCGAGCCGCTCCGCCTGCCGAGCGATTCGCTCCGCCTCGTCGGCCTCGAGCCCGCCCGCGAGCACCTCCTCGACCAGATCCCCGCGCAGCCGGCGCTCGACCTCGGCTGCCGCGCGCTCCTTGGACAACTCCAGAGCCAGCACGGTCGAGCCGTGCTCGAGAGCGCGCCGGCGGCCTTCCGTGTCCACGGTCGACTCGTCCACCCCGACCGCGAGCAGCCCGAGCACGTCGGTGCCGGCTCGCACCGGCACGACGTCGAGCGGCCGCGCCGGACGGCCGACGCCGATCCGGACCTCGCGCGCCCCGGCCTGGGCGAGCGGGCTCGGGACGTGGATCCTCGGCGGCATGCCGTCAGACGACTCCCCCGCCCCGCGGATCCTATAGCCGTCCGGTGAATACAGCGCCGCGTGGCCGCCCGCCAGGGAGCCGACCACGTCCAGGATCGACCTGATACCGGCTCCCTCCAGCGAAAGCCTCGTGAATCGCTCGTGGATGTCGTGCGAGAGCTGGATCTCCGCCAGCTGCACCTCGGTCCGGCGCTGCAGCTCGCTGCGCTCGAGGATGCCGGCGACCTGCCCCGCGATCGCGCGCAGGAAGTCGATGTCCCCGGCCGTGAAGTCGCGCTTCTCCGTGCTCTGCACGTTGAGCACGCCGACCAGGCGCGGCCCTGACTCGATCGGCACCGACAGCATGGAATGGAACCGGTCCTCGTCCAGCCCGGGCACCCACTTCCAGTGCGGCTCTTTGCTCACATCGGCCACCACGGCGGGCTGCCGCGTATCGGCAACCCAGCCGGTGATGCCCTCGCCCACGCGCATGGTGACCCTGCCGACCATGTTCTCGTTGAGGCCGTTGGTCGCGGTGAGCTGCAGCTGCGAACCCTGCGACGCGACGAGGTAGAGCGAGCACACGTCGGTGCCGATGGCCGAGGTCGTCTCCCGGATGATCAGCTCGAGGAGCTCGTCCGGCCGCTGGGTCGAGGCCGCGGCCTGCGCCAGGCGGACAAGGAAGCTCAGCTCTCGAGCCGCGAGGCTGGAATCATCCCCTTCGAGCCCACCCTTCCGTGCTAAAGACACAATCGATGCCCTGGTTAATAGTGTGACCTGTACGGCGGGGACGCGTGCTTGCAGTTCCACGCGGGAGCGCTACGCTTCGCGACGAGTTGCGATCAGCCCACAGCGGCCAGTGGCGCGAGCACTTCGCCGGCGTGGACCTGCCGGTCCCCGTCCACGGCGGAGGCACCGTCACCGGGATCAACCTGGACAACGCCGCCAGCACCCCCCCGCTCGAGCGCGTCCGGGACGCGGTCACGGGATTCTCCGACCTCTACTCCAGCGTGCACCGGGGCACCGGCTACAAGTCGCGCCTTGCGACCGAGGCCTACGAGCAGGCGCGCGAGCTGGTGGCGCGCTTCCTCGGCGTCGACGAAAAAGCGCAGGTCGTCATCTTCGTCAAGGGCACCACGGATGCGCTGAACCGCATCGCAGCCGAGCAGGCGCGGCTTGACGGACGCCAGGTGCTCGTGACCGAGATGGAGCACCACGCCGACCTGCTGCCGTGGCGGCATCGCAGCGGCCACGTCATGGTCGGCCTGTCCGACGACGGCCACCTCGACCTCGACGCGATCGAGCACGCGCTCACGTCGCACGAAGGCGGCATAGGGCTCGTCGCGGTGTGCGGCGCGTCGAACGTCACCGGCTTCGTCTCTCCGATCCACGAGGTGGCGGAGATCGCGCACCGCCACGGCGCGCTCGTGTCGGTCGACGCGGCGCAGCTCGCGCCCCATCACCGCATCGATGTGCGGCCAGCGAGCGATCCGGGCCACCTCGACTTCGTTTCCTTCTCGGGCCACAAGATGTACGCGCCCTACGGCGCGGGGGTGCTGGTCGCACCGCGCGATTTCTTCGCCGGCGCGCCGGAGGTGATGGGCGGCGGCGCGATCAGCATCGTGACCTGGGACGACACAGTCTGGGCCGACCTGCCCGACCGCGAGGAGGCCGGCTCGCCCAATGTGATCGGCGCGGTGGCGCTGGGGGTGGCCATCGAGACGCTGACCGAGCTGGGCTTCGACGACATGCTGCGGTATGAGACCGGCCTCGGCTGCAGGCTGGTCGAAGGCCTGAGCCGGATCCCGGGCGTCGGCGTCCTGGGCGAGCTCACCTCACAGCCGGGGGCGACCCGGCTCGGGCTCGCGAGCTTCGTCGTCGAGGGGCTGCATCACGGCCTCGTCGCGGCGGCCCTCAGTCACGAGTGGGGCATCGCGGTCAGGCACGGCTGCTTCTGCGCCAACCCATACGTCTTCCATCTCCTGCACATGAACAAGAGCGAGGTGCAGTCGGTGGAGGACGACGTGACCGGCGGCCACCGCAGGGCGCTGCCCGGCGCGGTGCGCGCAAGCCTCGCGCCGTACAACACGGAGTCGGAGGTCGACCGCTTCCTCGAGGCGGTCACCCACGTCGCGCGCGGCCGGATGAAGGCCACCTACGAGCAGGCTGCCGACGGGACGTACGCGCCCTCGGGCGGCTGGCCGCACATCCCGAGCCCGCTGCACTCCCTGGTCAAGCGCGCGCGAGAAGCGCGAAACTGAACAGCCTCATGTTGAAAGTCATCGCCGAGGTGCTGCTTGCGATCTTCCTTCACCCGATCGCCTTTCTCCTGTGCGTGATCAACATCGTGGGCCGCAAGGAGATGGGCACGCTCTCCAAGGTGCTGTGGATCATCGTCACCTTCTTCTGGGGCATCGGCCCCATCCTCTATCTGCTCATCGGCGGCGGCACCTTCTGGTGAGCTGTTACTGAATGGGGCGTTGACCCGAGAGCGGTCGGCGACCCGGGCGCTGGTCTTCGGCCTGCTCAGCCTTCTCTTCGGGGTGTTCGCGCCGTTCGCGATCTGGGCCGGCCTCGAGTCGCTCTACAGGATCCGGACCGGCGCCGGCAACCTGACCGGTGAGAACTCCGCCTGGGTCGGCACGGCCGCGGGATTCCTCGGCCTGACGTTCACGGCGGTCGGAATCGCGTACTGGTTTCTGACGTCGTGAGGATCTTTCGCTTCATCGGTTTCGCCGTCGTCCTGGTGCTCGCCTTGCTCACTTACCCGGGCGCGACCGCGACCTCGATCGTGGTGGGACTCAACCCCGCTGCCCTGCCGGCGCCGCAGGCGTCCGCGGGCAGCCCGCCCTGGCTCCACGTGGAGCATCCCGCCGGCGGTCCGGCGTACATCGCGGACGAAAGCGGACGGATGGTGCTGCTCCACGGAGCCATCCCGGCGTCGCTCCTCGACTTCGGCGACAACGCGCACCCCAACGCGCCGCCCGTCTATCCGATCGATCCGGCGGCCTACGCGAACGGCTGTCCCCAGGCCTCGCCCGGCTACCGCTATCCACCGTTCTGCCGCGACGACGTCGTCCAGATGGCGGTCCTCGGGTTCAACTCGATCCGGCTGCCGGTCTCGTGGAGCCTGCTCGAGCCGCAGCGCGGGCAGTTCAACCGGCTCTACATCGAGCGCATCGCGCAGGTCGTCGGCTGGGCGCGCGCGGCAGGCATGCACGTGATCATCGACATGCACCAGAACGCGTACTCGCGATACGTGGGCACGGGCCCGGGCGTCGACCTCTCGTATAACAGCGGCGCGCCCGCATGGGCGACCATCACCGACTTCATGCCGTCGCGCGTCCTGGTGCCGGGCCAGCGCGAGGCCAACCCAGCCGTCTTCGAAGCCTTCAACAACTTCTGGTACGACCGCCTTGGGATCCAGGACGAGTACATCGCGGCGGTCGCGCAGCTCGCCAGGCGTTTCAAGGACGACAGCACGGTGGCGGGCTACAGCCTGTTCAACGAGCCCGAACCCGGTTGGAATCTCCCTCCCGGATTCGAGGACCTGCTGCTGTTTCCTTTCTACCGGCGCGTGATCGACGCCGTCACAGGGATTCACGACGGCCTGCCGTGCCCGACCGGCATCTTCATGCCGGCGGCCTGCGGCTACCCGGACCTGGGGGTGCACGACCTCAACCAGCTGTTCTTCCTCGAGCCCGGCCTGCTGCGGCAGATCACCGACTTCCCGACCCACCTCGGGCTGCCGGTCAGCTCGTACCCGAACCTCGTGCTCGACCTCCACGCGTACACGCACGGCTACACGATCGACCGGCTCGTCCTCAACCAGGACCCGTACCACGCGACCTATCCATGGGACGGTTATGACCAGACCTACGACCTTGGCCTGCGCGAGGCGAAAGCGATGGGCGCCGCCCTCTTCGTGTCGGAGTTCGGCAACGACCCCAAGTACGACTCGCTGCTGCTCGCCACCCAGCTCCAGGAGGAGGAGAAATACCACGTCGGATTCGAGTTCTGGACCTGGAAAGAGAACGGTGACGCGAAGAAGAGCTGGGGGATGTACAACCCGCCTCTGGCCCCGAGCTCGCAGACCGCCTCGAGCGGCTGCCTGCGCGCGGCTCGCGAGCGACTCCTCGCCATGGTCTACCCCCTCGCCTCGGCCGACCCCTCGATCACGTTCCACTACGATCCCGCGACCGGGGCGTTCCGGCTGTCGGGGCAGGGCCGGCAGGGCGACGCCCCGACGGTGATCGCGATTCCGGCCGAGGTCACCGGGGCCCTGACCAGCGCCGGCGCGATCGCGGTGACGTCGGCGCCCGCGTTCGACGGAGGCAGGCTCGTCACCGCGACACCGTCTGGCGGGGCATACACGGTGGCCGTGGCCGCCGCACCTCTCGCCCTGCGCGGCTGCCAGTGACCGCGGGCCGCCCTGCGTCGCCAGGCGACTCGAAGTAAGCATCAAGCCGGCACTACGAACACCATTCCCAGGGAGTCCCCAGTCTCGGGCGTTAGGTTTCGTCCGAAAGGGCAGGCATGGGCTAATCTGGATCGAAAGGGTGGGAAGCCGACCAGCGGCGTATTTGCGCGCGCGCACGCCTGAGCCCAGCCGGGGCGGCGCTCAGCAGGCGAAGAAGACCGGGGCGAACGGACATCAGACGATCGCGTCCGCTGTCACCCAGCCACTGGTCAGGCTGACACGCGTCTCCAAGTCCTACGGCCGCCACTCGGTCCTGAAGGAGGTCAGCTTCGGGGTCAGCGCGGGCGAGCTCGTCGAGGTGACCGGTCCCAGCGGCTCGGGCAAGACCACCCTGCTGCGGCTCGTCCACGGCCAGATGCGGCCCAACGCGGGCGAGGTCTGGGTCGGCGCGCGCGGACTTCACCGCTGGTGGAGGCGGGGGCTGGTCGGCCTGCGCCGGGACGTTGCCTTCATCTTCCAGGAGCAGCGCCTCCTGCCCCGGCTCACCGCGCTCGAAAACATCGTGCTGGCGCTCCAGGTCCGCGACCCGCGGGTGCCCCGGCGCACCGTCAAGCTGCGCGCGGTGGCGGCCCTGCGATCGGTCAACCTCGGCCACAAGGAGCGCTCCTACCCTCACCAGCTCTCGGCCGGCGAGAGGCAGCGCGTGGCGATCGCGCGCGCCCTTGCGAGCCGCCCGCGGGTCCTCCTCGCCGACGAGCCCCTCTCCTCGCTGGACGAGGCGAACGCGGAGCTCGTCATGCGACTGCTCGAGGACGCGGCGGCAGGCGGCGCCGCCGTCATCGTGGCCACCCACAAGCACACGTTCACGGCGAGCCGGATCCTTCGCCTGCCCAGCGCGAAGGTGATGGCCAACGGGTCGCGCAGGAGCGCATTCGCCCGCAGCGGCAACGGCCACGGCGCGCTCCATGGAAATGGAAGCGGAAACGGCTCCCTCAACGGCGGCAACGGCCATTCCCACGCCAATGGCAACGGCGCCGCTCCTTCCACCGCGCTCTGGAGGCGGCTGCTCGTGCCCACCCGCGAGCGGCCGCCTAGAAGCGCGAAGTCAAGGCGGCTTCCATGGTGGCGAAGCACCGTCGCGCTCTGGGCGAACGCCTACCGGCTGGTCGTCCTGAACGGCCTGCGCAGCTGGAGCCGCGACGTGAAGCTCACCACGCCGGTGCTCGGCACGATCGCCCTGCTCCTGGTGCTCTGCGGGACCCTGGCCATGGTCGGCATCTCGCTCGAGCGGGCCGCGGCGGACCAGGCGGCGCAGGCGTCGCTGGTGCGGGTCTACCTGGCCTCCGACGCGTCGCCAGACGCGGTCTCGGTGCTCCAGGCGAAGCTGCAGGCGGACCGCCGGGTCGCCTCGGTGACCTACGTGAGCCCGGAGCAGGCGCTGGCCGAGGCGCGGAACCGCCCCGGGCTCGACAACCTCGTCAGCCTCAGCTCGACCAACCCCTTCCCGGCGAGCCTCGACGTCCGCGCGAAGCTGGTGACACAGGTCTCGGCGATCGCGAAGTCGGTCGAAGGCGACCCCGCGGTGGACCCGAGCTACCCGACGTCTTACGACCCGAACACGTACTCGCGGCTCCGCCAGTTCGCCCTGGTGGCGGGCGGGATCGCGGGCGGGATCCTGCTGCTGCTGGCGATCGTCGCCTACGCGGTGGTCGCCAACTCGATGCGCGGGATCGCCGCTTCGCGGCGCAACGAGGTGGCCGTGACGCGGCTGCTGGGGGCCCGCGGCTGGATGCTGCGCGGCCCGTTCGTCGTCGAAGGCCTGACGACAGGTGCGCTCGCCGGCGCTCTGGCCGCGGCGCTGGTCGCCGGGGCGTACCTGCTGGCGACCCGCTTCGAAGGCGCGGTCTTCGAGCAGGTGCTCCCAGGCGTCGGGCCGACCTCGGTCCAGTACGTCCTGGCCGCGGTCATCGCCGCCGGGCTTGTGCTGGGCATGGCGACGGCCATGCTCGGATTCCGCAAGGTCCGGGCGTGAGGCGGGCGCTCGGGGCCCTTGCCGTCGCGGCCGGCCTCGTGGCGCTCCAGATGTCCGGCGTGTCCGCCACGAGCCCGTCTCCCTGTCCGTCGACGGCAGCCTCGGCGGGCCGCGTCACCTGCCCCAGCCCAAGCGCGGCCGACCCGAACCAGGCCGCCTACGCGCAGCTGAGCAGCCGGCTCGGCGGTGACCTCGCCAACGCCCTCGCCGCGCAGCAGCGTTTGAGCACACTGCTCGACACCGATGCCCTGAACGCCCAGACCTTGAGCGACCGGATCACGCAGGAGGAGTCGGTGATCGCCGACCTCGAGAACCAGATCTCGCAGCTCGACGCGCAGATCGCCGACACGCAGCAGCGGATCGACGTCGAGAAGCAGCAGCTGGCGACGGTGGCTCGGGCGATCGCCCGGCAGCCCGATTCCTTCTGGATCCTGCTCGCGCGGACGGGCAACCTCCACGACGCCCTGATGTCCACGGCCGACCTGGTGGTCGCGGGCCAGCGTGCGCATGCCCTCCAGGACAAGCTCGAGGCCGACCTCGCGCAGCTGCAAACCGACCTGCAGGCGCGCCAGGGCCAGCTCGACCAGGAGAACGCCACGCTCGACCTCCTCGTCGCCAACCTTGGGGCTCTGAACGACCTGATCAGCCAGCAGACCGACGTCAGCAACCAGCTGAGCGACCTCGTGAGCCAGATCCAGTCGGCGCAGAGCGGGCTGACCGACCAGCCGCCCGGCGTGACGACAGCGCTCACGCAGCTGCTCGAGACGCAGGAGCAGGACCTGATCCTCCGCTCGTATCAGTCGGCCTGGACCCAGGCGCAGGTCGGGACCGGCCTGGCGCTCGTCACGCACATGCTGCCCGTCGGGAAGTCGATCGACGGCCTGCACCTGTCATGGCCGCTGGCGTCGTTCCAGATCACGCAGCCCTTCGGCCCCAGCTCGGTGCTGCTCGAACCGCCTCTCGGGCCGTATCGCCACTTCCACACGGGCATCGACATCGCGGGTCCTTTCGGCGAGCCCGTGACGGCGGCCGCGGACGGTGTGGTGGTGGCGGTCGGCCACACAGCCACGGGTTATGGCAACTACGTCGTGATCGCGCACGGCGGCGGCATCGCCACGCTTTACGGGCACCTGCTCTCGACGAACGTCGTCGTGGGCCAGCTCGTGCTGCGCGGCCAGCAGGTGGGGCGCGAGGGCTCGACCGGTTTCTCGACCGGGCCGCACGTGCACTTCGAGCTGCGCGTCAACAACGCCGTCGTGGACCCGATGCCGTACCTGCCGGTGCCCGGTACGACCTGGTCGGGCTAGGACCCCAGGAGCTCGACCGACTCGAAGAGAGCGGCCCACCAGTGCTCTGTGTCCGCCGACCTCTCGTGCTGTGACCGCAGCCGCTGCACGAAGCTCGCGGTGTCGTCGAGCCGCCAGCGCAGTCGGTAGAGCTCGAGGGCATCGGCGTCGACCGACCGGCCCGTGCCGTGTTCGTACATCCGCAG
>Ga0209580_10001177_pt1 | contig 12405 bp, 8 predicted proteins | sample Coa_R1_5_FD_187153 | JGI IMG/M metagenome (GOLD analysis project Ga0209580, IMG submission 187153) | Surface soil microbial communities from Centralia Pennsylvania, which are recovering from an underground coalmine fire - Coalmine... | ecosystem: Environmental > Terrestrial > Soil > Unclassified...
GTTTCGCATCAGCGTCGTAAATGAACAGGACCTCAGCGGGCGACCGCAGGGCATTCTTAAGATTCGCTTCCACGGCGTGAATCATCTTCACTTGCGCGTCAGTTGCTTCTTGCGTGTCCCATTCCTTTCCGCCGAATGCCATGAAGACCTTCATCGGCGCCATTGGCAACAATGACGTGTACCGGATAATCTCGGCATTGCCCACGTGTAGAACTGCGCTCTCGGCCAGCACCTTGCCGAAAACCGCGGGCGCGCTTACGCCAACATACAGGGCTGCAATCCCGCCATAGCTCGATCCGCCAATGCCCGTGTTTTCCCGCCCTTTTGCCACGCGGTACTTGCCCTCGATTGCGGGCATCACTTCTTTGATCAGAAACTCTGGCAGTCGCTGGCCCGCGGTGGGCGGCGCGCCGGGATCCTGTATCGTGTCCGGCCACGGCAGATATTCATAGCCCCGTTTCTCTCGCGCATTATCTAACCCCACTACTATCAGCGGCTCAATTTTTCCCTCGCCCACCAGCCGCGTGACCGTTTCATCCATCTGCCATTCGTGAACATGATCGAAGGCCAGGCACGCGTCAAACAAATTCTGCCCATCGAACATGTAAAGCACGGGATACTTTCGCTCGCGATTGTCCGGGTCTGAGTATCCGGGAGGAAGAAATACCCGCACGGTTCGCGTGTTATCGAACACTTTGCTGGGAAGCTCGAAATTTTCGACCGTCCCAACGACCGTTGACTTGCACGGCTGCGAGGCAGGATTTTGAGCGAGCGCAATTTGCGTGAAAGCGACTTGCACCGCGAGCACAAATGCAGTTGCAGCGCAAAGCACACGGACGCGCCCGAGCGCGCCTGATTTCGGCATGAAGTTAATCTCCCGCGAGGATGCTAACTAAGTACGATCTGCGAGGCAAGAACGGGAACAGGCCGTGCGGTGTGGCGCGGGCGCCCTCGCGCGCGAAACATTCTCCCAGCTCTCCGCGATCTGTCATCCTGAGCCAGTCGAAGGACCTCTGCACTCCTCTGCGGCATCACACATGCCTCAGGGAATTCTCACCCTGACCGCCCGCCTTTCTCCAGATAGCTTCGGAAAGAATTCATCGCCGCCTGCATCCGCGCCATTCCCGGACCCATCGGCGTCTCTGGGTGCCCCATTTCTCCCTGATTTTGGGAGAAGTGGGACTCATCACTCACTGGCTCTTCTTCCGTCTCCTCGCATCCGGAGGGTGCCCCAGTTCTCCCGTTTTTTGGGAGAAGTGGGATCTTTAACAGATGCCACGCCTCCCGATACTGTTCATACTTTGGCATGGTGCTGCACAGGCAGATCGCTCCCATCCCGCGAATCGCCTTCTCGGGAACGATGTACCACGTGTCCTCCAATATCGCGTAGGCCGCAACAAAATCGAACGATCCAGGACGGTACTTCTTATTATTGCTCTTGAGATTACAGATATATCCTTTCGCGCTGGGCTGCTTTGCGATCGTGCATTTTACCTGCACTGCCACAAACTTCCCCGGACCACCAACCACGCAATCAAACCTTCCCGAGTCGCCAAACGGCTTGCTTATCTCCAAACCGATCTCCGCCGCCCGCGCCACAAACACCGACTCCGCCCACTCCCCACGTTTTTTGTTGTCTCTAATAATTTTCGGCTTCCGCTTATTCATCCTTCGCCTACTCCACTACTTCGTAGGGTGTAGCCGCGCAGCGGCGGCAGATTGCAGCCCACGGCGCAAGCCGTGGGAAATGCCCAAAGCAGATTGTCCGCGTGAGGATGAGCTTCGCGAATCGTCGCGCCAACAACCAACCGGATTGGAAACCTGGGGTGCTCCGTCCTTGTCTCGCCTGGTTTTGGCGAGACAGAGTCTGCCCCGCGCGAAGTCGAGGGGGCCGCCTTATCTCTCTATTGGAATTTTCTGACAACCCACAGGCAAGCAAATTCCGCCACAAATGAGGAAGCCCGCCCAAACCGGGAAAACTTCCAATCCAACCTTGCCCCGCGGTACGCTTACCTTATGCGACCCCTTCGGTATTCCATCAACGTCACCTTGGACGGGTGCTGCGATCATCGTGAAATGTTCGCGGACGAAGACTTGCATCGTCACACGACGGAAATCCTCGCCCAGGCCGACGCTCTCCTCCTTGGCCGGGTGACTTACGAAATGATGGAGGCAGCGTGGCGGCCGCCGGCGCCGAGCGGAGCGAGGCCCGATTGGATGGAACCCTTCGCCCGGACGATCGACGCGGCAAAGAAGTACGTCGTGTCGAGCACCCTGAACCGTGTTGATTGGAACGCGGAGCTCCTGCGCGGGGATCTGGGTGAGGCCGTTCAGCAGCTGAAGCGCGAGCCGGGTAAGGGACTGCTCGTGGGAGGCGTGAAGCTCCCGCTGGCGTTGGCGGAGCTGGGATTAATTGACGAGTACGAGTTCTTCGTGCAGCCCAGGCTGGTGGGCCACGGGCCGACGTTGTTCGCTGGGCTATCGAAGCGTATCGACTTGAGGCTCGTGGGCCGGCTGGAGTTCGGCTCGGGGGCGGTGGCGATGCGCTATGAGCCTAGAAGGTAGCCATCGGGCTTGGAGCCTGCCCTGATTTCGCCGAAGCCCCGAGCAAAGCCGAAGGGGGGACGCGATGGAGCCCTGAGCGAAGTAGAAGGCTGCCGACCCGATACTCTCCGCGATCTGTCATCCTGAGCGCAGCGCGATCTTTCGCTTTGCGAAAGATCACGCCAGTCGAAGGACCTCTGCACTCCTCTGCGCCATCACACACGCATCAGGGAGTCCCACCGTAGCGGCGATCCAAAATTCCCGAACGCCGCCTTGCATCTCTATTGGACTTTTCTGAAAAACCAGAAGCAATCAAATTCCGCCACGAATGAAGGAATCACGCCCAAATCGGGAAGTCTGCGCCCGTGTGGTGCGGGCTCGTGTGGCGCGGGCTCATGTGGCGCGGGCGCCCTCGCCCGCGAGCATTGATTTGATCGAGGCGCTAACCTTGATCGGGGGTGCCCTACTTCTCGCCGCCTCTGCGAGAAGTGGGATTCCGCTGTGGGTCGCCTTGTATCAGGGCCCGTCTTCAGACGTGCTGACGGATTTTCGTTGGTTAGTGGCCCAAATGTGAATCGGCAGAATCGCCGCATGGGAAGGTTCGGCGCAGGCGCTTTCGTCCTTCAGCATTTTCCTGACCTCAAATTCGCGTACCTTGCCGTGCTTCTTACCCGGCTTGCCCTTCAAAATCACGCGCCGCCCTGGCTGCAAATTAGAACCTGCGGTCTTTAGAACATAGATGTGCTTGCCGTCGGCGCTCGTCAGTTGCAAGCCTTCCGATCCTGAATATAGACAACCTTCGATTGTCTTCTGCTTGGGGACAACAAGATAGACGACCAATCCAGTTACCGCGGCTGCGCCGATGATGGCGCCTATGACCTCACCTTTGGAGGGACCCACATGAAACCCGCTCAGGTCGGTTTGCGCGAGCGAATGCCTAGGAAGGGAGACGCACAAATCGGCACACAGCAAGATTGCGATCCACCTGCGATTCTGCACTCTTTCTCCTTTCCATGCTGAAGCGGCCCGGACTGAGGGGCTCGATCCGGGCCGCCGCGTGAGACGGAATGGGACCAATCCGCCCCGTCCCACGTTTATTGGCCCACGTAAACGTTGTCGAAGAGCGCATTCGCATTGACCCACGCCTGGGTTGCCGTGCAATTTGCAGGGAATAGTTCCACGTCTAGATGCTTTTCCGGGTCGGCCGCCGGCGTCGTATCGGAGAAGCTGTAAGACAGCACACCGGGAGTTGTGACGTGAGTGAGCTTGTTAGTCCAGCTGAAGAGGAATCGGTGATTGGGCTGATCCCAGGCGACGGTTGCTGTAACTGGTGTGCCGATCTGCGCATTTCCCAGGAAAACGGTGTGACTGAAATCACCGTTGTGGAAGTAACTCGCGATTACAAACAGCTGTCCCCTGGGAGTAGAAGCCCCTCGTCCAAAAATGATGCTGGCCCCTACATCGTCGCTCTCTGTTCCATCACCGGCATTGAAGAATCTCGCAATGATGTCAGCGTGTCCGCCGAAACCAGGGTTTGCGGCGCAGGTGAGCTCGTCGATGTTCAGTACAATGATGTCGGACGTAATGCTCTTGATCGGCGTCGGATTGAGAAAGAAGACCGTCGCCGCGCCGCCGTTCGTGCCGGTGTTGCTGTCCGTATTGCCGGCTAGGCCTCGTGCGAGATGCAAATGCCCGACTTCAATATCGGTTGCGCAATTTTCGTTCACACTAAAGCCGCCACAGGTGCTAAACCATAGTGCCTGGTTGAGAAATCGCTGGTTAAAGTTATCGTACAGCGATACTGCTTGCGCCGCACAGGGTAAGCTGGCAAGTAAGACCGCTGCGACAAATGTGACCGCTATCTTTAAAATTCTCCCCAACATACTTCCTCCCTCTTTCAGTGCCCGGTTTCGCATGCTCGCGCAACTAGCAATTAGCGCGATCGCCCCGCGCTCAATGTGTCGGCCCGGGTATCGTCATTTATTCGCCAGTTCCCTACGGGAAGTCATGAAGAAAAAGTGAAGTTGGCGTGAGTTTTTGGTGAGGCTTAGTCGGCAACACACTCGGCAGTTCTGGACAACAGGCTTATAATGCAGGAACTTAGCTTCCCGGAGCGACCCGTGTACGAAAACTTTCGCGTTGACGGGTGGCTGGTTCAGCCGAGCCTGAATCAGATTTCACGAAACGGCACCAGCGTTCGCATGGAGCCGAAAGTGATGCAGGTGTTAGTGTGCCTGGCCCGGCAAGTTGGCGAACCCGTCTCCAAGGAAAGCTTGCTTCAGGAGGTTTGGCCGGACACATTCGTCACCGATGATGTACTGAAACGCTCGATATCCGAGTTGCGAAGGGCTCTCCAAGACGACGCGCGCGATCCCCGCATCATTCAAACTATCTCAAAACGTGGATACCGTCTGGTCGTACCGCGTGACCCGCTACACCTGGACAAGGAGCTACCCGCACAACCTTCCACACCGCCAAAAAGAAGAGCTAGGACCTGGTACTTTGTCACTGCTGGTACGGTGACGGTACTGGTTCTCGCGGTGGTGGCAATTTGGATTTCCGTTCGGTCTCCACTGCAGATACAGACACTCAGTGTGACCCAATTAACTAATGACGGGCAGGTGAAATACGACCCCTTGGGCACCGACGGCACCAGAATCTACTCGTCAGAGTACTGGGCGGGGCAGCGCCCTATGCTTGTGCAAGTTCCGCTCAATGGCGGCCAGCCCGTTGCCATTAATACCGCGTTGAGAAGCCCCCGTTTCTTTGACGTTTCGCCGGACGGAACTGAACTCCTCGTCGGGAATCTCGAGAATCTCGGCCGCTTTTCACTTTGGGTCATGTCCGTCACCGGAAGGGTTACCAGACAAATAGGAGAACTACAGGCCGATGACTATGCGGCGTGGACGCCGGACGGGAATCATGTCGTCTATAGCAATGGTCGCAATGTTCTTGTGGTCGGAGAAGACGGGCAGCCCCCCAAGAGTCTCTTCACGGCGCCGGGACAAGTCTCGTTCATCAGCATGTCACCTGACGCACAAGTTTTTAGATTCACAGTCCGTGACATGGCAACAAAAGCGGAGGCGCTGTGGGAGGCATCGGCACAAGGGGAAAACATCCGCCCCCTGTTAGCCGACTGGAGTGGTCACTTGTCCGCGTGCTGCGGCCGCTGGACTCGCGATGGTCTTTATTACGTCTTTCAAGCGAAACGCAATGGACGTAACGACCTTTGGGCTTTGGCCACACCGCGCCTTTTCCTTTGGAATAAGAATGTCGAGCCTCTGCAGCTCACTGGTGGCCCTTTGGAGTATTCTCGCCCGCTGCCCGGCAAAAATGTGGCATCGCTGTTTGCGGTCGGCACCTTAAGACGTGCTGAGATCGTGCGCTACGACATGCGCTCCGGCCAATTCGTGCCTTATCTCTTCGGCATGTCCGCTGAGTCGGCGTCGTTCTCACAAGATGGAAACTGGGTTGCGTACATTTCGTATCCCGACGGTATATTGTGGCGAAGCCGAATCGATGGAAGCGACCAGCTACAACTGACCTTTCCGCAAATGCGAGCGCTCGGGCCACGCTGGTCCCCCGACGCCAAGAAGATTGCTTTCATGGCACAGGATCCCGGTCAGCCTTGGAATATCTACGTTGTTCCTGCTGAAGGCGGTTTGTCCGAACGCGTGCTGCCTGAAGGACAAAGCCAAGCAGCGCCGAGTTGGATGCCAGATGGCAAATCGTTGGTGTTTGGCGCTGAAGGCAACGATAGCGACCTCCCGCTTCGGATTTTGCACCTGGACAGTAAACAAGCTTTGCCTGTGCCAGAATCGTCCGGCCTTTTCGCTCCCCAAGCTTCTCCTGCCACAGGACAACTCCTTGCGATAACCAAGCGGCGTCCATTTCGGTTAATGCTTTTTGATTCCGGCAAGGGTACGTGGGAGCAACTCGAGGATTACGAAACCTCGTATCCCAATTGGTCACACGACGAAAAATACGTTTACTTTTCGGATTGGCACATAGGTCATGGCCGCATTGCTCGCATAAGGCTGAGCGATAGGAGAATTGAGACCGCAGCCGACCTGGAGAAGATGGGTCGTGTTCCGGTGGGCACGTTCGGCTGGTGGGGGGGGCTTGCTCCCGACGATTCGCCGTTGCTCTCCCGTGATATCAGTACGCAGGAAATTTACGCGATCAAATGGCAGCTTCATTGATCGAAGCAAAAGGGCGCGATCTCTCGCGCCCCAATTCTGCATTCTGAATTCTAACTTCTGACTTCGCTTAGTCTCTTACTCCATCCAAGAACGCCCTTAACTTCCGCGATCTCGACGGGTGCCGCAGCTTCCGCAGCGCCTTCGCCTCGATTTGCCGGATGCGTTCGCGGGTAACTGCAAACGACTGGCCCACTTCTTCCAAAGTATGCTCGCTACCGTCTTCGAGACCGAAGCGCATCTTGATGACCTTTTCCTCGCGCGGCGTCAAAGTGCGAAGCACGTGCGAAGTCTGGTCTTTCAGGTTGACGTTGATCACCGCTTCGGCGGGCGAGACTACAGCGCGGTCTTCGATGAAGTCGCCAAGATGCGAATCTTCCTCTTCGCCGATCGGCGTTTCCAGCGAGATCGGTTCCTGAGCAATCTTCAGCACCTTGCGCACTTTGGCCACCGGAATGTCCATGCGCTTGGCGATTTCTTCCGACGTCGGCTCGCGTCCCAGTTCCTGCACCAGCTGCCGCGAAGTGCGGATCAGCTTGTTGATCGTTTCGATCATGTGCACCGGGATACGAATCGTACGCGCCTGATCGGCAATTGCACGCGTGATTGCCTGCCGAATCCACCACGTGGCATAAGTTGAAAACTTATACCCGCGGCGGTATTCGAATTTGTCCACCGCCTTCATCAGGCCGATGTTGCCTTCCTGAATCAGGTCGAGGAACTGCAGTCCGCGGTTGGTGTATTTTTTCGCGATTGAAACCACCAGTCGCAAGTTGGCTTCGATCAGCTCACGCTTCGCCTGCTCGGCGTCCATGTCGCCCTGGATCAGCTCGCGCTGCGTGCGCTTCAGCTCCTGGAATGCGACGCCGACTTCCTGCTCGATTTTCTCGAGTTCCGCATGGACTACGCGCGCCTGCCGCCTGTATTCCTTGCGCTGGTCTTCGCTGCGCGTGGCCTCGGCCTTCTTTTCCAGGTTGTTGGCCTGGCGGTCGAGCGAACGCATGGTATCGACCGTCTTGTTCAGACGTTCGATTAACCGCTTGCGCTCGACGTTGGTGAAGCCGAGATCGCGTACCGCTTGTGAAACTTCGACCACCGCCCGCGCCAGCTTGTTGTGCATGCGGCGGAAGGGCTTGGGATTTTTCTTCTGCGAGATCTCGCCGAACTTTTCCTGCACCTGCATGGCTTTTTTGTAAGCCTTGGCAAGTTCGTCGATTTTCCCAGTGAAGTCGTTCAGGCGCGCCTGCACGATTTCGTCGGTGATCTCTTCCTCGTCGAAGGTGACCACTTCCTTGATGGAGCGGACGCCCTTCTTGAGGTCCTCGCCCATGGCGAGCAGTTCGCGGATCACTATGGGCGATCGCGAAAGCGCCTTGAGCACACGGTTCTGCCCACGCTCAATCCGTTTAGCGATTTCTACTTCGCCTTCGCGGGTCAAGAGCGGGACGGTCCCCATCTCGCGCAGATACATGCGGACGGGATCATTGGTTTTTTCCAGAGCGCCGGGCGTGAGGTCGAGTTCAACGTCTTCGCCCAGCTCTTCTGCATCTTCACGGTCGAGAGCGGTGGAAGGCAGTTTGGGGCCTTCCAGTACGTCAATTCCTTGCGTACCGATGGTGGTCAGCAGATCGTCCAGGTCCTCGGGAGAGTGCACATCGTGCGGGATTAGGTCATTGACCTGATCGTAAGTGAGGTATCCCTTCTCTTTGCCTGTGTCGATCAGCTTTTTTATATCCTCAAATTTATCTTCCAAAGCCAAGACGAGTTGTCCTCTTTGTCTTCGCTCTTCGGAGGCGTCGTGCATCCTGAGGGCGAAATTGAGATTTTCTTCTAATTAGCGGTGGGAACGTGCAATGGCTGGACGCCGCAAAACCTTACAATGTTAGCACAAGCGGCTCTCGGCTGTCGGCTCCCGTCGTTTAACTCGGAAGCTTTCACCTTTCGGGAACTCCCCACACGTTGCCCTACGTTCCCCGCCGTCAATCAATTAGATGGCACGGAGAGCGGTTTAGTTTCAGGGGTTTGGCTCATTATCCAGGACACCTTCTCCAAGGGTATGGCATCTGATCTACGCCAGTTAAACCTCAAGGAGATGCTAATGCCCGGAATCATGAGTCGTTTAGCGCCGAAGGTTGTTTCTCCAAAAGCTCACGGAATTATTGATTACGCAAACGCTGGTGCAAACTTGTTGGCAGGAGCACTGTTTCGGCGCAGGAACCCGCGGGCGTCGAACGCGGCGTTCGCGCTGGGAGCGAGCATATTGGCGAATGCGTTGATGACCGACTATCCGCCAGGGGTGTTTCGCCGTTACAGTTTCAGAGTCCATGGCGCGCTGGATTACGGGATTGCGGCGGCGAGCACGTCGATGCCGCGTTTATTGGGCATTGACGACGCATCCGAGGCGAGGTTTTTCAAGTGGCAAGGGACGGGGCAAGGTGTGTTCTCGGCCATGACGGATTACGGCGATGCGAGGGGATCGCGGCGACGAGGCAGGAACCTGCGAGATTGGCGAAGGGCGGCGTGAGCGCGATGGCGGAAGAAAGTCAGCAGCCTGAGAGAGCGCGCGTTTCAGCTGCGACCAAGAGCGGGCGCGGCTTGCAGCCGCACCGTACCTCAATTTAGCGGAATGACGCGGCGCCTAAAGAGACTGTGTCGCAACTTCTCTTTCGCACCTTCGGTGCTTGCGCTTTTTCCACTTTCTACCCACGGCTTGCGCCGTGGGCTGCATTCTTCCGCCGCTTCGCGGCTAGAATCCTAGCTCGTAGTCCACTTTTTGTTCAGGCCGGAAGTTGCGACACAGTCTCCTAAAGCGCCGCTCTACCACGGCGGCACGTGTGAACTCATGCCCTTCCCAGAGAACGCACCGTTGAGAGTTGCCGTGCGGTTTTACGTAGGCACCACGAGGAAGTCTTCCCCACCTACGCTCATTTAATCCGCGGATGCAGATGTAATCTGATCGCCCGTCACGCCGGGATTCATCAGAGCGCGCTTCAACCTCAGCTTTTCGTCCATCAGCGCTTTGAGGTGAGTGGGATCTTGTGCGCGGAGAGTTTCGAGCTGCCGCTGGATCTCCTCCAAGCGGCGCCGGATCTGCACGCGAATCAGCGCACGCGTGGCGCCCTCGATCTTTTCGGCAGTCAGTTCTTCATCGTCTCTCATCAGGACGGCCGCCAGCAGCCGCCGGTCGTCAGCGGAGAGAGGAATGTCCATAACATCGGAGGTCTCTGGAGGCGCGTTTAGGAGGGCCTCGATCAGTGACTCAGTCGCGATCCCCACGTGCAGGCGCTCGGAGGCAAGCACAAATCGAGCCTGGCGAGCGGGATCGAAGGCATCATCCTCGCCGGAGCGGTCGGAAGTGGATTCTTCTCCCTGGAGCTGAGTTCCAGAAGCCAGTGCGCGAATGAGGATCTTTTCAGCGTCGGTGATTTGGGCATCAGGGGCGGTTTTTACACTGGCCGACTTGCGTGCGACTGCAGCGTGCTTCAATTCCTGGCGGAGCACCGAGGAATCGATGCTGAGCTTTTGAGCGATTTCTTCGGCGAGTTCGTCGCGAACGATGCGGCTGGGCACGCGCTGAATGTGCGGGAGCAGATAATTTACCGCTTTGTGTTTGCCTTCGGCACTGCGCACTGGAAACTGCGCGCGCGCCCGCTCGATCAGGTAATCGAAATATCTCTGCGATTTTTTCAGCGCGGCGGCATAAGCTTCTTTCCCTTTGCGGCGCACGAAAAGATCGGGATCGAGGCCCTGCTCAAGCGTGAGCACGCGAATTTCAAACTCTTCTTCGATCAGAAGCCCCAGCGTGCGTTCGGTGGCTTTCGCCCCGGCTGCGTCGGGGTCAAAGTTGACGACAGCTTGTTTGCTGAATCGTCCCAGCAAGCTGGCCTGGGCCGCGGTAAACGCCGTTCCAGAAGTCGCGATGACGTTATGAAATCCCGCGGCAAAGACGGAAATGCAGTCCATCTGGCCTTCAACCAGAATGGCGTAATTCAAAGCGCGAATGGCCTCCTTGGCGAGATCGAGGTTAAACAGTACCCGCGACTTCGAATAAATTGCGGTTTCTGGCGAGTTCAGATATTTTGGCCCGGCCTTTTCGTCGGCCGAAAGCGTGCGACCAGTGAAGGCGATCACGCGCCCGCTCTCGTTTGCGATTGGAAACAGGACGCGATTGCGGAATTTGGAGTACATGGAGGAAAGGGCGACTCTTGGCTCTTGGTTCTCGGTCGTTAAGGAGTCGTGCGTCGTCCGTCGTCCGTCGTCCGCGCGGGCGGCTAAAGCTGCGCTTTCTTTTGAAGCGGCCTGTTCGGGACCACTGAAGGCGTACCCTTCGCGGTTTTGCTGAATGCTGATTGCTGAGTGCTGATTGCTTTCCTTCCACGAAAACAATCCGCTCTCTTGCAGGGCTTCCTGGCTGAACTCGCCTTTCAGGCGATCGCGAAGCAGAAACCCAGAGTCAGGAGCGAAGCCGATGCGAAATTTCTTGATGGTGGCTTCGTCAAGGCCGCGTCCAGCGAGGTATTCGCGAGCTCGAGCGCCTTCGGGACGCCGCAAACATTCCTGAAAAAAAACGCAAGCGCGTTCGTGGATTTCTAGAAGTGTCGTGCGCAGCCTGGCATCGCGGGCTTCCGACTCGCTGCTGAAAACAGTTTTCGGAAGCGAAACCCCGAGCTTCTGCGCGACCAGACGCACTGACTCCGGAAAAGTGATGTTCTCAATTTTTTGAACGAAGCTGAAGACGTCGCCGGAAGCACTGCAACCGAAGCAGTGATAGAACTGGCGCGTGGCATGAACAGAGAACGATGGTGTCTTCTCTTTATGGAACGGACACAGGCCGGAGTAGTTCTGCGCGCCAGCTTTCTTCAGGCTGACGTAATCACCGACGATGCGGACGATGTCCGCCTGCAACTTGAGGGTTTGCGCGAAGTCCGAGGGGAAGGTCATGCGAGGCTACACAAGATTGTCGGCCAGAGAGGGCTAAGAAGAAATATAAATCAGGCGCGCTCTTGTGGAGAAGCTGTGGGAATCGGGGGAAAATCGAAAGCCTAACCACAGAGGACCACCGAGGAATCACAGAGTTGCACAGAGAACGATTTCGAGTGGGATTGGTCTCTATGCGACCCGGCATCGCCAGTGGTGAAACTTTCGCTTTCGTGGTCACAGGATCACTCTTTCATCTCCAACTCTGCGGGTCACTCGCTCGCGATCCAAATACTCCAGAAGGGGAATCGCGTATTTCCGGCTGACTCCGGTCAGGTCTTTAAAGCGGGCAACGTCGATCTTCGGCGACTGTTGTTTCAACAAGGCGATGCTCTTCCGCAGGCCGTCCAGCGCATCGCGGTGAAAAACCAGTTCATCGGAAACTTTGATCAGGGTCTTATCACGCAATAGCAGAGTCACGATCTTTTGCGCGCGAGTCCGATCAATCTTCAGACCTGCCAGAACATCTTTCAGCGCCGGAACTTTCAGTCCCGCCGAAGCAAAGGCCTGCTCAATAACTTTTCGCGATTCCGCCTCTTCGTCTTTCATCACCACGCCGCGGCCAGGGAGATGAACGAGGTCGCCCGTAATCGCCAACGTTTTTTGGCTAACACAGAAACTCAGTCCTGCTTCGAAGGCTTCCGAGGGAAGGACCGCTTGCTCGCGCAATGATTCTCTTGAGATC
>Ga0209580_10001179_pt1 | contig 12397 bp, 14 predicted proteins | sample Coa_R1_5_FD_187153 | JGI IMG/M metagenome (GOLD analysis project Ga0209580, IMG submission 187153) | Surface soil microbial communities from Centralia Pennsylvania, which are recovering from an underground coalmine fire - Coalmine... | ecosystem: Environmental > Terrestrial > Soil >...
GCGCTACGCGGCGAGTAAGACGCGTCCGCACTGGACGGCCTTAGTCAGTCTCGACCACGTCCGCGAGATCCGACAGAGGCCGACTGGTGAACGTGGGCTCGTCCTCGCTTGGTGCGATCATACGGCGGAGCCGCACGCTCAAGGACGCCATGGCGGAGGACGTCCGTCCCACCCCGGCAGCCTGTCCGCTTTCGCGACGCGGTCAGCCGTTCAGTGCGGCGTGGAGACCTCGCCATGTGGCAGACCGCGAAGACGCTCGGCGTCTCCGCTCGACCCCGCCGCTGGTCACCGGCTGAAGACCGGTCGGGACGCTTGTTAACGACCTGCCAACCTCAGGCGTTGTATGGGTAGCATTCAACGAAGGAAACCAACGCATGGGGTCTGACATCATCATCGTACCGTTCATTTTCAGCACGATCGGGTTCATCGTCTGGGTTGTGGTCAATGGGTGGCAGCGGCGGCAACAAATCAAGCAACTGACGGACTTCAACAGTCGCCTGCTCGATCGAATCGGATCGGTGAAGGACTTCAGTGACTTCCTTCAAACTGACGGTGGGGCGAAGTTCATGGACCGTGTCGCGGCTGGCGGAACGCCTCCGGACGTGCGGATGACGATTCTGCGAGCCATACAGACGGGACTCGTGCTCTTGGCGCTCGGCGCAGGGCTGCTTGTGCTGTCGTGGATCTTCAGGGAACGGTTTCCGTTCGCCGAGTCTGAGGTCTTCACGGTTACAGGCGTGATCGCCATTTCGCTTGGGATCGGTTTTCTCCTTTCCGGCGTCGCCTCCTACCGTCTCGCCAGCGGCCTGCAGCGCCGGAACGATGGATGAGCACGCGTTTCAGTTGTTCTATTCAGCAACGGCCAGGCCTCTTCGGGCATATGTGGCTCGAGTCTTGGGCGATGTCAACGAAGCCGACGACATCGTTCAAGAGAGCTTTCTGAAGTTGCTACGCCTGCCGGCGGCGCCCGATGATCCGCAGCAGCTCCGGCCGCTTCTGTTTCGGATCGCTAGCAATCTCGTGAACGATGACTGGCGACGCCGGCGCCGTGCGACGAAGGCCGCTGAGGCACACACCTTCGAGTCGAACCGGCCCAATCCGGATATGGCGCTGCGGCTCGATATGACCCGAGTATTTCAGCAGCTCAACATGCAGCAGCGCCAAATGATGTGGCTGGCGTATGTTGAGGGTGCCGACCACCGGGAGATCGCGGCGGCGCTCGGCCTCCGCGAAGGGAGCGTGCGTGTGCTGCTACATCGAGCACGCCGGAGGCTGGCCTCGCTACTCCAGGCGGTCACGCCGCCAAGAAGCAATCATGGCTGATGAATACCTTGAACGAGAGAACGAAATACGGGCGTGGATGGAGGAATTGGCCACTATCCCCCTCGACGCGAACCCCTTGGTCGATGCGAGAGAGCTATGGTTGAAGGCAGAGTTGCTCAAGCGGTGGGATACGCAGCGACAAGTCATCGCACCCATCGAGCGGGCCGAACCCGTGTACATCTTCATCGGCGTGGCCGGAGCGCTCGTGCTACTCGCGTGGCTGTGGAGATCCGTGCCCGCTTCGACGAACACCCTCACCTTCGCCACCATTCTCAGTCTCGCGCTGCTTGCGGCGGCCGCTATTGTGACTGTGGCAGGTCTCATGGTGGAAGGTTCTATTGCCGAACGCAGTCACGTCCGCCCGCAAGACCCACACCTGAATCGCCCGGGATGGTAGTCAGGACCGTTGCGCCCTGTGGCAAAGGGTCGCTCGCAGACACTTAGGAGATCTGGTCGCGATCCGATCGAACCGCAAAACGCGCGCGCCCTTGGGTACGGCTACTTGGACGATTAGCATCGATGCCGCCTGTGCTCTCCGGGCGGCCTTGGACTCCTGATCGAGCTCCGGCTGGCGGGAGGCCGTCAGAAAGGAATCCTGTTCCCGTGGAGACGCATCAACATCGCTGCCTCGCGGGTCCCAGCCCAAGCCGAATGGCCGCGCAGATGACAAACGTCGTGCGCCTCGGACGCTCGCCTCTCAGTCGACGGTTCGCCAAGCCACCATCGGATCGACCTCCGTCGCCCGATACGCAGGCACGAAGGTGCCGACGGCACCGATACCCAGGACAAAGGCCACCGCAGCGCCGAATGACCAGGGATCAGTCGCGCCGACGCCGTACAGAAAGCGCGTCATGAGGCCGGCCAACACCCACGCGCCGAGTGCCCCAAGAGCAATGCCGGTAATCGTCAGTCCTAAGCCCTGCCGCATCACCATGGTCAATACGTCGCGTCGCTGGGCACCGAGAGCAAGGCGCAAACCAAGCTCGCCGGTGCGCTGCGTAACGCCATGCGAGATGACACCGTACAAGCCGACGCCCGCCAACACCAGCGCGAGACCTGCCATGGCAGCCAGCAGCGTCGTCCTCAGCCGTGGCTCGGCGGCTGCTGCCGAGACTACGTCGTCCAGAGTTTGGACGTCGGAGACGGCCAACGACGCGTCTTCGGCGAGGATCACGCGACGTACGCCGCCCGCCAGCGCGAGCGGATCGCCACCGGTCCGAATCGCCAGATACACCGAGCGAAACGGTTGCTGTGCGTAGGGCACGTAGATCGCGCCGTCCGGAGCCGCGTCTAGGCCCCCATACTTAACGTTGCCCACGACGCCGACCACCAGCGGGGGTAGGGCACTGGGATCCGATTGACCAAACGGCAGGGTTCGCCCAATGGGATCGCGATCGGGGAAGAACGCCTTGGCCGCGCGATCACTCAGAATCAGCACCCGCCGCGAACTGGCTGTGTCGGAGGGCGCAAATGTCCGGCCCGCGAGGACGGGCACTCCAAGAGCGCCGAACACGTCGCCGGTCATCGAGACCATTTCGACGGCAAAATCCTGGACCACAGCGGTCGTCGCGCTTCGCAACGTGAACGACGTACGCATTTGGTGGAGGTTGGGGGGCAAGTTGGACGTTACGCCCACGGTGGCGACACCAGGCACTGCGCTCACACGCGCAGCGACGCGATCGACCAGGGCGGCTTGCTGAGCGGGGTCGGCCATCGCCGTGGAGGCGATGTTCATTCGAAGCGTCAAGACACCGGAGGCGCGAGCGCCCGTGTCCGTCCGGAGCAGCATCGCCAGACTTCGCTCGAACAGGGACGCACCGACCAAGAGCACGATCGCGATCGCCACCTCCGCGACGACCAACGTTTGATAGATGCGGCGACCAACCATGCTCGTCACGCCGCGTGCGTCCCGCAAGGCGTCGATCGGGCGTGCCTGAGAGCTTCCCATCGCGGGGGCGGTGCCGAAGACGAGTGTCGCGATAGCCGAAAGAGCCACGCCAAACGCGAGCACGGGCGCGTCGATCCGGATGTCCTCCAGCCGCGGCAGATTCAGCGCCGGCAGGTGAATGAGCGCGTTGAGGCACAGTTCGGCGAGACCCATGCCGAGCGCCGCGCCGGCCGCGGCCAATACGGTACCTTCGGCGAGACACTGGGCGGCCAAGTCCGTACGCCTGGCGCCAAGAGCAGTCCGTACGGCGACCTCCCGGACGCGGAGCGCGCTCCGTGCGAGGGCTAGGTTAACAACGTTGGCGCACGCTATAAGCCAGACGCAGCCGACGGCACCAAACAACATGAGCAACGCCGGCCGAACCGATGAGGTGAGCCGATCGCGGAGGGACGTCAGGTCGGCCGACAGATCGGCGTTGAAGCGCGGATACGTGTGCGCAAGTGTCCGTGCCGTCGCGGCCACCTCTGTCCGCGCCTCTGTGAGTGTCGCCCCCGGTGCCAGGTGGCCGATTAGCGAAAACGCGCGAAATCCTCGCATCTGCCACTGCGGGGCCAGCGTCGTCCTGGCAAATCCCAATGGGATCCATGCATCTATGTCGTCCGCGGGGAACTGAAAAGTGGCAGGTGCGATGCCTACGACCGAGTACGGGACTCCGTTGAGCGTCACGGCGTGACCGAGGATGCCAGCGTCGCGGCCGAAGCGCCGCTGCCAGACACGAGTGCTCAGCACAACGTCGGGCGTCGCGGCATCATCCGCTCCGAGTGCCCTACCGAAGGGCAGGTGTGGTTGCAGGAGGGGGAAGAACCGCTCCGACACCATGGCGCCTCGAATCACTTCCGTCTCTGACCCGCCGACCAGATTGAATGACGACGAGCCATACATCGCGAAGCCGTCGAAGGCGCGTGGACCATTCGTCCAATCGGACAATTCCGAAATGGAGAATCCAGCCAACTGACCGTTGACCGTGCGAAGGTAGTTCACTTGCACGAGCGCGGCGGGATCAGGATACGGCAGAGGCCGCAGCAGCACACCATAGACGACACTGAAGATCGCGGTCGTCGGGCCGACGCCGATCGTCAGCGTGACGATGGACGCGAGCGTGAGCGTGGGCGTTCGGCGGAGAGCTCGCGCGGCGTGTCGGAAGTGCCGAAGGCCGGCTGATACTGCGGCGACCATGACGGTCATACTACAGCCTGGAACGATTCCAGGGTCAAGTGCCCCGGTCCATGCTCCGGCCTTGCCCAGCGTGCGTCCAAGGCCGCCTTCGACTCGACTGAGCAAACATTCCATGCTTTTAGAATTGCGACAACCTCTTCGCGAGTTTCATGACTATCTCGAAGACATTCAGCGATCGACGCATCAGACATTCGGCGATGCATTAAGGCGGTTCCTCGGCCCCCTTGCGCCCGACCTCCCGCTTGGCTCTTTGGCAGCCAGAGTTCTGCCAGCGACGAGATTCGATGATTGGGAACAGGAGCTCCGCCAGCACGTCGGCGGACTTGGCGGCCTGCGGGTCGCTTAGCTGGCCACAGTCGACGGCAGAACGACTTGCAATGCAATTGGAGCTCTTGCGGCGGATCGACAGCGGATCGATCGACCTCTGCCATCCTGAGACCATAGTGAGCACAGCGTGCTTGATGCGCTCAGCGTTTGGACAGTCCACCTCGTCCTTGCCATCGCCCCTGGGGTGGCGGTCCAAGAGTGGCCCGGGGGGACCGAGCTGGTCATCGCTGAGTGGAACGACGCCAGTCCCGTTCGCCGCGACGCAGTCCCGTTCGCCCCGCTGAGAACCATCTTGCCGCAGGCGTCCGCCTTCGCGCATTGCCCGCGTGCCATAGTGCCACTGCGACGATCGGTCGAGATCCGACGTTGCAGGGCTTTCGGCGACGGGTACGTCCGACCCGCTCGTCGGGTTCACATTCGGAGGTCACGTTATGAAGCATCTGTGGTCGTGCGGAGTGACTGCCGTCATCACTGTCGTCGTGGCGGTGAGCTGGGTAAGCGTGGGCCTCGTCGAGGCGCGCGGCGCCCGCCAATCTCCAATGAGTCAACACGGAAAGACCGCCGGCGAGGCATTCAAGAACATTCAGGTGTTCAAGGACCTTCCAGAATCTCAGCTGAACGACACCATGTTCTTCATGAAGTCGTCGCTCGGTGTCTCGTGTACGCACTGTCATGTCAATTTTGAGGATTTCGAGAAGGACGACAAGCCAGCCAAGCAGGTGGCGCGAGACATGATCCGCATGGTTCGCGCCCTCAACGACAGCAACTTCGGCGGTCGAAGTGTGATCACCTGCAACACCTGCCACCGCGGCCAGGTGCGACCCTCGGCCCCCCTGTCGTTCGCCCCGATCGTCGGGCCGCGACCAGCAGCCAAGCCCGCCGACACTGTCCCGAGCCTCGCCCTGCCGACGGTGGACCAAGTATTCGAACGCTATGTCGAGGCGACAGGTGGCCGCGTCGCACAGGCGCAGGTCATGACCTTGGTCATGAAGGGATCGATGTCATCCTCGGAGGGCTGGACGGCCCCTCTGGAACTCGATCAGAAGGCGCCCGCTAAGTCGCTGTCGACGTTCGAGCTCCAAGGCCAGTGGCGTTCGGGATTCAATGGCACGGCGGGCTGGGGGCAGGACAATCAAGACGTCCATACCATGGCGGGGAGGGATCTCGCCTTGTTCAGGTTGCAGTCGAGCTTCTTTCGGCCGAGTACCGTGAAGGGTTTGTATTCGGGCCTCGCGCTTGCCGGGAGGGATACTGTCGCAGGGCATGCCGTGTATGTGGTCGAGGGTACGCTGACTGGCGCGGGGCCGCAGCGGTTGTTCTTCGACGTTCAGAGTGGCCTGCTCGTCCGAGTGACGGCCTGGACGGCAACGGCATTCGGCCCGCTGGCAGAGGAGTTTGACCTCGAGGATTACCGGAGCGTCGGAAACGTGAAGGTGCCCTTCACAGTGAGCGACCTGAAGCCCGACTTCAGCGAAGTCCATCACCTTCAGACCGGCCAGGCGAATGTGCCCATCGACGACGCTCGATTCGAACGGCCGGCGGGAAAGAAGTAGGGGCCAAGGCTGACCGCATTCCTACCGGCCGGGTACGCTGCGGCGAAACCGTTGACGAGCGGCAGAGTTTCGATAGCGCGACGCGCAGGTGCTCAGTCAACGCGAAAGTGGGCGGCTCAATTAGAATGCGCGTCGCCTACTTCTGGCGAAGAGAATCGGGATGCGTGATCAGACCTGTCGTGGCGCCCGTAAGGGATCGATACCGGAGGCTCGGAGCGCCGGGATGACCGACGCGAGTGCCGCGACCGCAAGGAGCACCGCCGGGGCGGTGAGCCAGGTCGCCGGATCCCAGGGCGTCACTCCGTAGAGCTGGCTCGACAGGCTTTTCGCCGCCACGGCCGAGAGTGCCAGCCCGAGCGTCAACCCGACGACCGTCACGCGCATGCCCTCGACGAAGATGAACCGCACGACCGCCCCGGTGCTCGCGCCGATGGCCATCCGGATGCCGATCTCCTGCGTGCGCTGCGTCACGAGGAACCCGCCGACGCGGACCTCTATCTCGCCTACGGCGTCACCGAGATTCGCGAGCGGTGACGGAACGCACCGCGGAGATCGGCCTTCGGCTCGCCCTCGGCGGCGGTCCGCGTCGGATCCGCTGGCTCTTCGTGCGGCGCAGCCTCAGCATGGCCGGGCTCGGCCTGGCGATCGGCGTGACCGCCGCGGTCTGGGGCACGACCCTGCTCGATCGACTGCTCTTCCACGTCGGCGCGTATGACCTCTCGACATTCGCCGCGCAGGATGCGGTCCTCGCGGTCGTGTGTGCAGCGGCGGCGTACCTGCCCGCCCGCCGGGCCAGCCAGATCGATCCCATGACGGCGCTACGAGCTGAGTGAGGATGAAAGGCGCTTAGCGCACTGGGATCGTTTCATCCCAGCCTCGGGAACGGTGCGACGGATCTCAGGACCGTCGAAGCGCGACGATTGGGTCGATGCGACTGGCGCGCCTGGCAGGGACGTAGGCGGCGAGGATCGCGACCGCAAGCAGAACGGCGGACTGCAGCCCGAACACTCGTGCATCTCGGACCGACACATGGAAGAGCAAGCCCGCCATGAACCGGCTGGCTCCGAGCGCGGAGAGGAGGCCGATCGCGAGGCCGACCGTCGTTAGCGCGAGGCCCTTCTTGATGAAGCGCACCTGGATGTGGCCGGGGCGATCACCAAGCGCCAAGCGCACCCCAATTTCCGTGGTCTGATCGGCGACACTGCTCGCGAGCACGCCGTAGAGACCAATCGCCGCTAGGAACAGCGCGAGGGCGGCAAACGAGGTCAGCAGCATTGTCTGCAGCCGTCGCTCCTCAGTCTCATGCGCCACCACGTCGTCCATCGTCTGGATGTTCGAGACGGGCTGAGTCGGATTGACCGACCACACGGCGCGCGATGCTGCTGCCACAAGAACCTGCGTGTCGCCAGACGCGCGGATCGCCAGATCGCGCGGCCACATCCCATTCTCGGCCGATTGGGCAATAGGGAAATACATCTCAGACCGTGTCGGCTGCTCGATGCCCATGACGCGCGTGTCGCCAACGATACCGACGATCGTGCGCCAAGGCGCGCTCGGTTTGCCGAGCCTCAAGCGCCGGCCCAAGGCGTTTGCACCAGGCCAGTACAGTCTCGCCATCGTCTCATTGACGATCGACACCGGCGCGGCATCGACACTGTCGTGCGCATCGAACAAACGCCCGGCCACGAGCGTAAAGCCGAGCGTTTGCATGTAGTCCTGACTGATGGTGCGATTGGCCGCCACGTACGGCAGCGCAGAATTGATCGGTTCGCCGTCGAGCTGGAAGCGGGCCGTGCCGCCTTTCCAGAGGAGGGGGACGGCGCTCGCAAATCCTGCGGACGTGACGCCCGGTAACGTTCGGACGCTCTCCAGCAGGCGATTGACGAACTGCGACCGCTTCGACGGGTCCGCATAGGTCTGGCGGGGAAGCTCGAGGCGAAGGGTCAGCACGTGATCGGGACGGAACCCCAATGGAACGCGGCGCACTTCCTGAAGGCTCTCGATGAGAAGGCCGGCCCCAATGAGCAGTGCGGCCGCCGTCGCCACTTCCCCAACGATGAGGATGTTGCGCACGCGGCTGCCTCCGGCCACGACGCCACGCGTTCCGGTGTTTGCGGTGGTCAGATCAACTTGCGACGCTCTCCAGGACGGAGCGAGCCCGAACAAGAGACCTGAGGCCATCGCCATCAGCGCCGTGACGCCAAGGACGTGAAAATCCAGCGTCACCTGATGCGACGCGGCGAGCGCCTGCGGGACGAGTCCTGAGACTAGGCGCAACGACGGCCAGGCGATAACAAGGCCCAGACATCCGCCACCGAGAGATAGGAGCCCACTCTCGATCAAGAGTTGGCGGACCAGTCTCCCGCGCCTCGCCCCGAGCGCCGCCCGCACGGAAAACTCCTGCGCTCGGCTCGAAGTCTGGGTGAGCAACAGATTCGCGACATTCGCGCACGCGAGCAGGAGCACGCAGCCGACGGCCACACTGAGGAGGACCAACGCCGTTCGGCGATCGCCGACATAGTCATCGAGGAGCGACACGACGTACATACCAAGTCGATCATTGGTTTTCGGGTACTCGACTTGTAGTCGGCGGGCGAGCGCCGTGAGTTCCGTGTTGGCCTGTTCGATCGAGAATCCCTGGCGGAGCCTGGCGATGACGTTATAGGAATGGCTGCCGCGATCGTTCAACTGCGCGGCGTTCAGTACCAGTGGCGTCCACACTTCCAGGGCCGGATCGATGAGCTCGAAGCCACGTGGCAACACTCCAACTACGGTGTAGGGCACGTCATTGAGGTTCACGGTCCGGCCAACGATCGTGGCGTCGCCCCCGAACCGCCGCAGCCAGAAGCCATACCCGATGACGGCGACATGGGCACCGTTGTTTACCTCGCCCGAAGTCCACGTGCGACCGACCACTGGTTGAACGCCCAAGACCTCAAACAGATCCGACGTGGCGGACGCACCGCCGATCATCTCAGGGTCGCCTTGGCCAGTAAAATTAAAGCTGTCTAGATACAGTGCCGAGACGCCGCTGAACGCCCGAATCGTAGCCTTCCAGTCCGCGTAGCTTGCCGGTGCTGGGTAATTCTTTGGAAACCCGAGCGCCGACGCATCTTCCCAGACCATCACGAGCCGAGTGGCGTCAGGAAATGGCAACGGTCGAAACAGCACCGCGTTCGTGACGCTGAAGATCGCCGTGTTGGCGCCGATCACCAACGCCATGGTCAAGAGGATCGCCGCAGTCGACACGGGCCGCCGCAGGAACGTCCGCAGGGCAAAGCGCACATCTTGCCCGATGGACGCGACCACTGAAGGCAGTCGCGGGTTCTCGCCATTGCGTGGTCTCCCCATGCTTGACTCCCTTCTCTGGCCAAGCGATCACTTTGGGTCGGAGTTTCCTTGGGATCCCTGTGGCGGAATTGGCGCGGCCGTAACTAGAAGGATCAGCGCGCGCGCACCATCGAGCCGTGATGTTCCAACGACCACCGTCTCGCCGACGTCGATCTGGAACGTCGTGTGGATCAGGACTGCGACCATCTTCTGACGGTCCGCTGGCGGAACATCCCACAGTTTCAACATGTCCACTGACATGAGAGTCGGATTGAGTTGCGTCGAGTGCATGGAGAACTCGTGCTTCTGCCCATCCACGCCACTAAGAAAGAGGTGCGGACCGTTCAGTCCGATGACCCAGGCCGTATCGAGGGGTTGATACGTCTTGTACGGGAGAAAACCCTTTAGGTCGGCCAACGCCTTTGTCTCGGCCGGCGTGAAACTGTGCAGGTCCGGTGGTACAAGTCGCGGAGGTCCTCCAGACGAGCTGTCTTGAGAGTCGCCAAGCACGAGGGTGATGACAAACCCACGGAGCCGAGTGCTCTGCGCGTTCTGTGTACTCGGAGGAGCGGCAGGTGTCCCCTCTTGCGCGATCAGCGCTGCGCCCAGACCGAGCGCCGTCGAGCACGATACGACGATTATCGCTGGCCAACGTCCCATGGCTACCTCACTTCCAAATTTGGGTTAAGAGTCCAGAACACGCGCGTACCTCCTGGCGTACGGTATTGCACTTGTCGCAACGCGACTTCCCCACCGGTATCACCGACCAGCGCGTCGCGAGGCGGATCTGACCGACCAAGCGATAGGCGAGAGCGCGTGACCAATGCACCGTTAACCGCCACCACCGACAAGACGAGGGCGAGCACAAGGCGAGGTCCGACGCGCCGAGGGGTGACCACCGGTCTCGAAGACAGAATTCGGCGCCGCATCAAATCGAAATCAGCTGGCGACGGACCCACCTCGCGCGCTACAGGGTCACTCCGCAGTAACTCAGACCGTAGGTCCCTCATGAGTGGTCCTCCTCGTAATTCGCAATGGCCCGCGCCAACTCGCGGCGCCCGCGCGACAAGTGCCAGCGCACGGTGACCAGCGAGACGCCGAGGAGGCGTGCAATCTGCGCAACGCCGACGCCCTCAAGCTCGTGAAGGACGATGGCCGCTCGTCGTCTTGGCGCCAGCATCTGGAGAGCCCGCCACACCGTCGTCTGGGCAATCACCGCTGACTCTGGATCCGCACTCGCGAGCGTCCAGGAATGTGCCTGGTGCAAGGCCTCGAGTCGTCGTCGAGACGTCCGCCTACGCCATTGGTCGCGGGACAGGTTGACGAGGATCCGCACGAGCCAGGCTTCCTCGGCTACTGGTCCGGAAGGCACCGAGTTAGGTGCTCTGACGACCCGTAGGAAGGTCTCTTGCACCAGATCCCGCGCCTCTTCAGGCGTGGCCGCCAGCCGGCGCGCAAGCCGGTACAGCCGTCCGGAATGGGCGTCGAAAAGGTCGGCGAGTCTCATATCCGCCGACGCTCCGACCTTCTTGTACATCAGGGCTGTTCCGACCACTTCCCCGGTCACATTAATGATAGACGCGCGAGTCCACCATGATGTTGGAGTTGGATCGCCCCGGGTTCATCGGAGGGCGGATGGAGCCCATCGTCGACCGATCGAAACGAGTCCCGCTGGTGCAAGTCCCGAGTCATCGCGAGAAGGAACAGGCGTAAGGGCCTCTTCGCCGCCCCTCGCCGCGCACAGCGGTGTCGGTCGATTCGGACGCAGCTCAGCTCCGGACGGCGTTGATCCGCCCATTTGAGGTGGAGTTGAGCGATCCAAGAGAAGGCGAAAGGGCCGAAGTCCGTTGGCTACACGACAGTGGTACGTGGACTTCTGACGGAGAGCCTACTCAGCTGAAGGTCGCACCACGAGAGCCGCGAAAGCCACCGGCACTGTCCCGATTCGTGAGGGCTAAGGCGTTCGCAACACCTTCGCCGGATCAACGCGAGCGGCTCGTCGGGCCGGCAACCAACTGGCCAGGACTGCAGCCGCCAAAAGGCCCGTGGCCGTCACGACGAACGTCGAAGGATCGAGCGGGGTGATGCCGTAGAGCAGTGTCGAGATAAACCGGGTGAGCCCGAGAGCGGCGGCCATCCCGAGCATGACGCCCAAGCAACCGAGGCCCGTGCCCCGGCGCACAATCATGCCGGCGACGGCACTCGCGGACGCGCCGAGCGCGATCCGGATGCCAATCTCCTTCCGACGCCGACTGACGAGCGAGGCCAACAGACCGTAAATGCCAACCACCCCTAGCGCGAACCCCAGCGCCCCAAAGGCCACGAGGATGACCGTCATCAGGCGCGGCGTCGCCAGCGACCGGCTCATCGCGTCCTCGAAGGTGAACACGTCGGCAATCGGTTGAGCCGAATCGACCGACCAGATCGCATTCCGAAGGGCGGTGGCCATGAGCGCCGGGTCGCCTTCCGTTCGCGCCACGACGGTCGTTTTCACGCGGGAGTTCTGGAGGTTATCGAGATAGGTCGTCGGGGGCACGGGATCCGCAAGGCTCCGTTGGCGGATATCGCCGACCACACCGACGATGACAATCGTCTGGTCACGGCCCACCAGCAGGCGCTGCCCCACGGCACGCTGGCCTGGAAAGAACTGCCGTGCGAAGGCTTCATTCACGATGAGCACGAGCGGTGCGCCCTCACGATCGAGCGGCGTGAATTCGCGCCCCTCGACCAGCCTGGCGCC
>Ga0209580_10001180_pt1 | contig 12390 bp, 13 predicted proteins | sample Coa_R1_5_FD_187153 | JGI IMG/M metagenome (GOLD analysis project Ga0209580, IMG submission 187153) | Surface soil microbial communities from Centralia Pennsylvania, which are recovering from an underground coalmine fire - Coalmine... | ecosystem: Environmental > Terrestrial > Soil >...
AAAGATGCCGGACCCGATCATCGAGCCCATCACCAGCATGGTCGCGCTGGTCAGGCCGAGGCCTTTGATGAACTCGCGATCCTGCGCGAGTTCTGACGGGTTGGTTACTGCTGTGCTCACGGTGATCCTTTGCGTTCGATTGCAGTATTTCTCATGGTCGGGCGATCAACGCCCGACCACCCCGGATCCTTCGACTTCGCTCAGGACAAGCTTGGCGTCCGGGGCTACACGATCAGAGCTACACGACTTTACCCCAGAATCCTTAAAAATTCCTCTGCTGATTTGCCCGGCTCCCGTATCAGATCGGATATCACCGCGACCGCGTCTGCCCCGGCGTCAATGACCGAACGGCAGTTTTCGCGGGTGATGCCGCCTATCGCGACTAGAGGCTTTTGCGTCAGAGACCGTGCCTGCCGCACTCCTTCGAGTCCGATCACTGGATCGGGATTGGCCTTACTGGCTGTCGCAAACACCGGGCCGATCGCGATGTAATCAGCTGAAGTTTTGTCTGCCTCGACCACCTGCTCCGGGTTGTGTGTCGAAACCCCCAGCCATCGTTCCGCGCCCACGATTTTCCGCGCGCTCTCTGGCGAAAGATCATCCTGGCCCACATGCACTCCGTCGAACTCCGCTGCCAGACATAGGTCTGCACGGTCGTTCATGATCAGCTTCAGCCTGTGTAGCGCGGGCGCCCTCTCCCGCGAACAAGTTTCGCGCAAAGCTCGTGATTTCTCGAGAACCACCTGCGCATTGGCAGATTTATCGCGATATTGAACCAGCATCACTCCGGCAATCACCAATTCTTCCGCCGCCCCCAACAGGGCTTCTCGGTTCGAGAAGCACGAAGCATCGAGAATCGCATAAAACCGCGGCAGGGAAATCATCAGCTTGGGACTGGTCGCGATCAGTAATTCCCCTTGATGGCCCTATAGAGCACATAAAACCACGAACACAGGCCGTGAACGATCGCCCACAAGATCGAGTGATTAAGTTGAAACGAGAGGATCATGGCTAATGCCGAACCCATCGAAATGCCTGCGACAGCGCCTTCGTTTTTCACGGTTCAGCCTCCGCACAGCTACGCCGGAACTTTTGCTTCCTTACTGTTTCGCGCCAGAAACCGTTCTATGAACGTGGTATCGGTGTGCCCGGCGCGGAACTCAGGATCGTGCAGAATCTTACGGTGCAGCGGGATCGTCGTGTACACGCCCTCCACAATAAACATCTCCAGCGCGCGTGACATCCGCGAGACGGCTTCCTCCCGGTCTTTCCCACGCACGACCAGCTTTGCAATCAGCGAGTCATAATATGGCGGAATTGAGCCTTCTGCATAGGCGGCGGTGTCCACTCGCACTCCGGTTCCGCCCGGCGGATGAAAGGTTGTGATCTTACCCGCCGAGGGCGTGAACTTCTCCGGATGCTCAGCATTGATGCGGCACTCGATGGCATGCCCGCGATGCACGATCGGCCCGTGCAGCACGTTTTCGAGATTCTCCCCCGCGGCCAGAAGAATCTGGCTCTTCACCAAATCCACGTCAGTCACCATTTCCGTTACCGGATGCTCCACCTGGATGCGCGTATTCATCTCGATGAAGTACAGTCGGCGGTCCTGATCCATGAGGAATTCGATCGTGCCCGCGTTCACATAGCCGATGTCGGACAGCGTCTTGCAGAGCACTCCGCCGATTTCTTCGCGCAGTTGGGGAGTCATCTGGGTCGATGGCGACTCCTCCAGCAACTTTTGATGGCGGCGCTGAATGCTGCATTCGCGCTCGCCGAGACTAGCCACTGTGCCGTACTGATCGGCGAGCACCTGAAATTCGATGTGCCGGGGATGTTCGACGTACTTCTCCATGTAGAGATCGCCATTCCCGAACGCTGCTGCAGCTTCCGCCTGGGCCGCTGTAAACAGCGCCGGGAGTTCCTCTTCTGATCGCACGATCCGCATGCCGCGTCCACCGCCGCCAGCCGACGCCTTGATGATCACCGGAAACCCTATGCTCCGCGACCACTCCAGCGCCTCGCCCTCGCCGCTAAGAACGCCTTCTGATCCCGGCAAGATCGGCACGCCCGCCGACTTCATCGCCGCGCGGGCTTTCTCTTTTTCACCCATCAGTCGGATCACTTCCGGCGACGGCCCAATAAATTTGATGTTGCAGGTCTCGCAAACCTCGGCAAAGTTTGCGTTTTCCGAAAGAAGGCCGTAGCCGGGATGGATCGCGTCCACGTTGGCGATTTCGGCCGCGCTTATAACAGCGGGAATGTTCAAATAACTCTGCGAGAGTTGCGGCGGGCCGATGCAGATGGCTTCGTCGGCAAAACGCACCGGCAGAGAGTTGCGATCGGCCTCGCTATAAATGGCGACAGCCTTGATGCCCAGCTCTTTGCAGGCGCAGATCACCCGCAGAGCAATTTCACCGCGATTGGCTACCAGGATTTTCTTGAACATGAATTAGCTTAACGGCCATTGCACGGGCGGGGACGCCCGCGCCTCCAAACAAAGTGGGATATGGAGGCACGGGCGTCCCCGCCCGTGCTCACTTCTTCTCTCTAATCGCGAACAGTTCCTGTCCGTACTCGATCGGCTGGCCGTTCTTCACAAGGCACTTCACAATCTCCCCGGAGACATCCGCCTCGATCTCGTTCATCAACTTCATCGCCTCGACAATGCAGAGCACCTGGCCTGCCTCGACCGAGTCCCCGGGCTTGACGAACGGCGGAGACCCCGGAGACGGCGACTCGTAATACGTTCCCACGATCGGCGAACGCACGATGTGCAGACCCTCTTCGGCTTTGACTGGCTCGGCAGCGGGTGGCGATGCCGCCACCGGTGTGGGAGCCTGCATCGGCGAAGCGGGTGCCGGGTGAACCGCGATAATCCGGTCGGTCGGCGGCTGAGGGATCTCAGCCACCCCTCGCTTAATGCGGACCTTGACATCGCCGCGTTCCAGTTCGAACTCGGTGATGTCCTCTTCTTTCAGGAACTGCACCAGTTCCTTGATCTCTTTAAGATTCATTCTTAATTGGAGTCCAGTCCAGGATTCTGCAGCACAAGAAATGCGCGGTTCGCCATCCGCGCACAGGAAAACAAAATCAAATCGCTATGAGGTCCTTGGAGCAGGGCGTCAACACTTCGCACCCCGTCTCGGTGACCACAACTGTATCTTCGATGCGAACGCCGTACTTCCCTGGCAAATAGACGCCAGGCTCAATTGTAATCACCATTCCAGGCAGCAGCGGTTCGTTCTGACCAGCCGCAACCCGCGGGGCCTCATGAATCTCCAAGCCCAATCCATGCCCGGTCGAATGCGTAAAGAATCTACCCAAGTGTCTATTATGCAGCAATTTACGAGCAGCCTGATCTACCTCGCCCACGGTTGCTCCAGGCTCAACTGCCTCCAGCGCCGCCTGCTGCGCCTCCCGTACCGCGTCATACAGCTGGCGAGCATCTGCTTGTGGACGACCCACGTGCACCGTCCGGGTCATATCAGAACAGTAGCCCGCGAGTATAACACCGAAATCGCAGACGACGAACCCAGTCGGGATGCTCGCCTGAGATGCTCTGCCGTGAGGCAGGGCTGAACGCGGGCCGCCGGCTACGATAGTGGGAAACGCCATCTGGTCCACGCCGGCCTTGCGAGCGGCGAACTCCAATTCCCCGGCAATTTCGGATTCTTGAATGCCGGGACGGACAACCTTCAGGACGCGACCGAATAATTGGACCCCCAAGTGGCAGGCCGCACGAACTTTTTGGATTTCGCCGGAATCCTTGGTCATGCGCAAGCGCTCGACAATCGGCGGAGCGTCAACCAGCTTCGAGCCGCGCTGCAGGGATGCAGCCAGAACGTTGCGCTCGGCGATTGTGAGGTGCAAGGGATCAATCCCCACCCGGCGCAGGCCACTCTGGCGGTGCAGCCACTCCGCAGCTGCGGCCAGCGCGGATTTCCCCTTCAGGATCTGGACCTTGGCGCCACAGACTTCCTCGTGCGATTGCTCGGTATAGCGCCCGTCGGTAAAGAACAAATTCTGCCGCTCACCCACAACCAGCACAGCCGCGCTGCCACTAAACCCGCACAAGTAGCGGATATTGGGAAGATGAGTCACCAGCAGAACGTCGAGACGTTTCTCCGGAAACGCCTTTCTCACCCCCTGCACCCGAAGTTTGAAATCCATGGGCAAAGTTTATCGCAGGAGAGACCGGCGCAAGAAATAGCAGTCAGAGTTTATCGCCCGAAATGGGCACTTAGCGTTTCGCATTTAGCAATTAGCCAAGGCGGGTCTGCACTGGCTGAATGGCGAACTGCCAAATGCTAAGTGCCCTTCTGCACAAAACAATCCGCCGGCCTGAGGAATCTCAGACCGGCGGCTGCGTACTGCTAACTTATGATCGAACTATGTTTGAACGATTCGCGGAGTGATGAAGAAGATCAGCTCCTGGTTGCTGCTGCTGACCTGTTGCCGCTTGAACAAGTTGCCCAGCCATGGAATGCTTCCCAGCAAAGGCACCTGCTGAATATTGACCGAGTTGGTGGTCTGGATCACACCGCCAATGACGACCGTGCCGCCGTCAGTGACCAGTACTTGCGTGGTCGCCTGTTGCGTGTCCAGAGTCGGGTTGCCCAGAACCTGGTGGCCGAAGTCAGGCGTGGTGTTTTCCACGTCCACGTTCAGGAAGATGGTGTTTTCCACCGTGATCTGCGGTGTCACCGTCAATCGCAAGAAAGCATCGACGTAGGTCGTGGTGGGCGGCCCGTTCAGCTGTGACTCGGTCACAACCGGGACGCGTACGCCCTGTCTTACTACCGCTTGAATATTGTTCTGGGTCACGACCCGCGGACGGGAAAGTATTTTCAGCAGTCCGCGCGATTCGGCCATAGTCAGAATGGCGTCGATACGTATGTTGTTGCTTGAATTCTGGAAGGAGAAGCCGCTGGTCGGCCCGATGGCCGGCATATTCGAGAACAGCGGAATCTGGGTCAGGGTCGTGCCTGTCGGCGCCGAACTACCAACGATGCCGTAGAGCGGATTTCCGCCAAAAGTTCCTATCGGAGAAGTGCCCACGGACGAAGCGCCACCGACCGTGGTGGCATTGTTGCCCCATCCAAAGCCGAGCTGGGTGCCGATATCGCGAGCAAAGTTGCGAGTTGCGGCAACCACTCGAGCTTCGATTTCCACTTGCTGGGTCTTGCGGTCCAGCTGGCTCAACAACCGGTCGATCGGAGGAATCACCGACGGAATGTCGTTGATGATGATCGCATTGGTGCGATCATCGGCTTCTGCATCACCGCGCTGGCTGAGGAACTTTTTGATCGTCTGCACAACATCTTTGGAATGCGCGTAGCTGAGGAAGCGAGTAACGGTCACTTTGTCCACCGCAAGGGCTTCGGCTTCCTGCTGCGCACGGCGGGCTTCCGCCTCTTTGCGCAGAGTTTCCACCGAGGCGATGCGCAGGACGTTGCCGTCAAGCTGACGTGAAAGCGTGTTGTTCTTTAGCACGATGTCCAGCGCCTGGTCCCACGGCACGTCATCAAGCACAATCGTGAGTGAGCCTTTTACATCGGGATCGAGGACCACGTTCAAGCCGCTAATTTCGTGAATGAGCCGGAAGAAGTCCTTCAAGTCGACATCTTTCAAGTTGACCGAAATCGGCTCGCCCGTGTATTTCGGGCCCGACGCTGCTTGCTGCTGGTGGGCCTTCTGTTCAGCAGCCATGTTCACCGCTGGCTCGATGGCCTTAGGTGCAGACTGGCTGGACGAGTCGGTGGCGGTTTGCGCTGGCATCGCCGCAGGCGTGGGCAACAGGTTCCCTTCCGGCCGCTCGACGAACTTTGAAGCCGCATCGGCTGCGCGAACTGGCGGATCTACCTTCTTGGGAGCATAGGCCGGTTCGACCACAACGAAATCCTGGGCAGCCGTTGTGGTTGCCGGTTTCAGTTCTGTCGGTGTGGTCACGGCCGCCGTCGTTACTGGAGCGCTGGGCTTGCTCACCGCCGGAGCGGTCTGGGCAACAGCTGCGCCCGACTCGATCTTCAGCGTGAGCTTGTCGCCAGGCCCCGGAACCAGCTCGTACTTGCACAGCCGGGCCATGTCCACAACCACGCGGGTGGTGGCGCTCGCGTCAGTTCCCACGCGCACGCCGGTGACACCGTCGTTGCTCACAGGAATACGCTTGACCGAGGTCGCCAACAGCGTGTTGGGAAGATCGACCACGAGCCGCGATGGAGACGAAAGCGTCTCCACTTTGGGCGTGACCGCGCCTCGAGTAGTCATCTCGACCTGAATGCCGGTCGCAGTCTGCGCCACGCTCACTCTTTCGAGGGCCGCGCGCGACGCGTCCGCGCCTAGAGTTTGCGCCTGGGCCATCAGCACGATTGCCAGCAGCGCCGTTATTGTTCCCAACATTTGCTTTCGCATTTCCCGTCTCCCCGCCTCTGGTCTGCTCCGACCGCGAATTCCTTCTGTATTTGCCGTCATTGCTTTATGCCACCGGCCGAGTAATGCTCTTGGTTACGTCCCGCGTCAGTGGCTTACCTAACTTGTCTTTAAATGTTTCTTTAAAAACGATCGAATCTCCCGTGATTTTCACCACGTAACCGTTGAACACCGGATCGTTCTCGCGCAGGAAGTAGGCTTTGTCCATTGCGTTCACCACCACGGCGATCATTCCGTTGTCCGACCTCACTACGCCTTTGAGCGCAATCTGGTCAATCGCCAGGCAGCGCTTTCCCGAGCTGCATCCTGAGCCAATGGCGCCCAGTGCGACCACGGGACTGATGAATGGGTCACGGCGGCCGGCTGCGCTGATCTTTTTGCTCTCCGGTTTCTTGGTCTCTGGCTTGCTGTCCTGCACTGCTACCGGAGTCGCCTTCGCAGTCACGGCTTGAACTTTCTTCCCGGCGAACGGATCTTTTGTTTTGGCTTGCGGCGCAGATGCTTTCGGCGCAACTTTGCCGGCATCGCCCTTCACGGCAACCGCGGTAGCCTTCGATGGAGCCACAACGTGGGCCATAGGAACCGCAACTACCGCGTGCCCCGAATTGGCAACGGGCATCGATTGTGGCATCGGCTTAACTGCGGCCACCGGCTTAGCGGTCGAAACTGGATTCGCTTTTACTCCAGGCACCGCAACCACTTTCGCGGCTGGGGCCGGATTCGTCTTCGCTGCCGGGACCGCGACTACTTTCGCCGGAACTGGCACAGGCTTGACTGCCGTCTGTGCGATGACCGCAGGCTTAGCTGCTGTGGGCTGAACTGCAACCACGGCAGGCTTGGTGGTTAAAGGCTTTACCGCGACTACGGCAGGCTTTGCCACCGTTGCCGCAGGCTTCTGCGTCGCTGCCGCTCCAGACTTCACTGTTGCCGGGGAAGGTTTTGAGTTCGCGGTCTTAGTCGTCGCGGCCTTGGTCGGCGCGGCCTTGGTCTGGGCCGCCGGCTGAGCGGCAGGAGCCGGGGTCGTAACCGCGGGCTTCTCCACCACCGTCGGCGTCTGCGCAACCGCGGCAATCGTGAACGTCAGGAACAATAAGAACGTTAGTTTCCGCTTCATCAGATCCTGCCTTTTGCCGTTGCCGGAGCTGCTGCCGGCGTGGTGTCGTGGCTGAAGAAGGTCGTGGCCGTGCAAGTCGCTACGACGCTCTCATTCGGCGCGTACTGGTACACGTGCTTGGCTTTCGCTTCCGAACCTTTTTTCGTGTTCGCGACTAGCAAATTCGAGACATTGACAATGCGCTCCAGCTTGGCGACTTGATCGAAGAAGCTCAGCATGGAGTAGTACGGGCCATCGATTTCAATTTCGAACGGCACTTCGGTATAGAATTCTTTGCCGCTGACGGGCAGCGCGGTATAGCGCCGCAGCTCAACTCCCGCCTTTAACGCTTCCGCGTCCAGCATCTTCATGAATCCGTCAACTTCTTTTTCATCCGGCACGATGCGCTGCTCGATGTCGAGCTGCTGTTTCAAGTTGGCGATCTGCCGGTCGATGTCCGCCAGCTTGGTGCGGTAGGGCGCCAATTGCGCGTTCTCCTGCATCTTCGCGGCCAGCGCTTGCTCGGCGGTATCGTTCGCCTGGCGCTGAGTCTTGAAATAGGTGAAGAAGAGGGCAGTGCTCACGAGCGCAGTTGCGCCCAGCGTTATGCCCCACTGTTTAATTCCCGACAACTCGCTGAAATTCGCCATATCGGTTTGCCCTTACGACTTGCCTTTTTCGCACGTAAGCGTGAACTGAAATGCCTGCATGTTCTTGACTTGATCGTCCTGATAGGTCTCTTTGATTTCGATGTTCTTGAAATAGCCGGTCTTCTGCAGATTGGCGATCAGGTTCGCCACTGCGTCTGCGCTCAACGCCATTCCCTGAATGTCAATGCTCGCCCCTGTGTCCTTCATGGTGCTAAGCCAAACCGCTTCGGTGCCGTTAATGGTGTCGCCGATGGTGTTCAGCAGGTTCACCGGACCGTGCTGCGCCGCTCGCAGCTGATCGATCACATCCACGCGCCGCTTGTAGTTGTCGGCTTGCTTCTGGCGCTCCAAGTATTTGGCTTTCACGTCGGACAGTTCACGGTTCTCCTGCTCGGCCACCGCCATTTTGGAAGCGATGGTCTGCGCCTTATGGTTCAGGTAATACCACTCGTATCCGTTAACCGCTGCCGCCAGAAGCACGGCCACCAGCACCTTCACCATCGGAGATCCGACATCGCCAATCTCGATCGCTGGCGCAGGCGGCGCGCCCGCGCGCCGGTTCTTCGGTTTTGCTATCCCCAGCAGATTGATTCGGATCATAGTTCTTCAAAGCTCCTCAGGGCCAAGCCCACGGCCACCGCCAGCTGGCCGGCATTGCCTTCGATCAACTCCATCCCAACTCCCGTCGCCGGCGGCGCAATGCGCTGGAAGGGATTCAAAATATCCACTGGCAGCGAAAACTCCTGCCGCAACGCCTCGATCAGTCCCGGCACTTTCGACGATCCGCCGGCAACATAAATCTTCTCGATGTGCTCGCCCGCCGCGCTGGCGCGGAAGAAGTCGAACGTCTTCTGAATCTCGAGCACGATGATCTCGGTCACTTGCTGCAGAATCGGCGTCTTCGCGTCTTCGCTGACCGTGCCCACTTTCCGGCCCAGCTTCAGCGCTTCCGCGTCGTCGAAGCTCAAATCCAGCTCCTTCTGCAGCGAGTCGGTGTACTGATGCCCGCCTACGCTCACATCGCGGGGAAACAACGGCGTCGTTCCCTTGACGATGTTGATGTTCATTACGCTGGCTCCGAGGTTCAACAGAGCCACGACCTGGTTGGGCGAGGGCTCGTAGTTGTACTCGTAGCAGTTCTGCAGCGCCAGAGCATCAATGTCCACAATAGCCGGAGTTTTGCCGGCCATCGAGAGTACGTTGGTGTAATTCAGTATCTTGTCCTTCTTGACGGCGACCAGCAGAACGTCCATCTGCGGCTGGCCTTCGTCTTCGGAAAGAATCTGGTAATCGAGATTCACGTCCGCCAAGTCGAACGGAATATGCTGCGCAGCCTCTTTCTCAATGGTCTCCGCCAGCTCCGCATCGCTCATGGCGGGCAGCGAGATCTTTTTGACGATCACCGAATGGCCGCTGACTGCGGTGGCGACGTTCTTCGTTTTGATCGCGTTTTCCGCGAACAGCTTCGAGATCGCGCTCGACACCGTGCCCGAGTCCACAATCATCGAGTCCACAACAATGTCGGGAGCCAGCGCTTCCAGTCCCAGGTGCGCGACTTCCAGTCCGCCACGGCCCTTCTTCAGTTCCACCGCTTTAATGCTCGAAGAGCCTACGTCCAGGCCAACGATTGATTTCGATCCGAATCCAAACATGTGCCCGCCTTTAGGTGGCAGCCTGCGCGGCCGCCTTCGCCTTCTTGGTCTTTCTCACTTCCACTTCGCTGGACTTCTCTTCCATCCATTGGTCGAGCCGCGATTTCTTGAACCGCCACCGGTTTCCCAGCTTGAACGCCGGAATCTTCTGCTCATTGACGTACTTGTAGAGCGTGTCCGGACTGACGCCCAGGTACTGCGACGCCTGGCGAATGTTCATAACCTCGCGCGAATCTGCCATAGTTGTCCCTTTCCACAGATTTTTCTGTCCTGCCATGCCCACCTTGCAGGACATCATTGGGAGAAGAATCCGCTCACAATCGTGCTTCGAGCGAATTTAGGTGGACTGAGCATATATCAACCGGGGATGAGGCTAGGTCAAGCCGAATCTCCGTGTTTTACCTGGTTTTATGCCTGTTTTCTGGAAAATGAATTCAGAGCAGTTGCAGATGTATTCAATAACTCGGGCTGTAGAGTCGAAGGATGCCCATATGTAGTGGTAGTGACTCGAAAGATGCGTCAATACCCAACCCAGTGATAACCGAAGGTCAATGAACGGTACTAAGGTTCGTGTACAAGAGGCGGAAACTGTTGACAGCTTGGCCTCTAGTTTCGAGTGCCGCCAGACGATGACAAAGGAGAGTGATCTTTCCCGGGTATGTTCCCACTCACCACACAAGAGGTGGAAGCGGCGGTGCGACAGTACTGGTACGCATGTACAGCCAAGGATGCTGACCAGCAGCAGGCTTTTTACGCCGGCGCCGCAATGCTTTTTACACCTTCGTCCAAGCGAATTGAGAGAGCCTGCATCGTTTCCATGCAGCGGCACCGCGAATATCTCGCTAAGGGCACCAAGCTTCACATTCGGGTTGCGGACGTCGAGGTTTTGCCTTTAGGCGACAACGCCGCGGTTGCGTTTTACACCCTACAACTTCATGCACAGCGGATACCGATCGAAGGAACCGTGAACCAGCGCCGGGAGGAGCACCTGGCTGGCGCGCGCGTAACCCAGGTCTTCGAGCGAGACGGAAGCGGCGAGCCGAAGATCGTGCACGAGCACATTTCAATGTCCGAGACTTAGTTTGGCTTTTCTCTGTTTTCCCCGCTGCCGCTTTCACGATCTTAAATTCTGACTTCTGCATTCTGACCCTGCATTCTCAACGTTACGATATTCTTAAAACGAGGAGGCCTTTTGCGCTACCTGGAGCGTCTGCAACCTCTCGCGCTGCTCATCCTTCGCATTGTTCTGGGCACCATCATGATTGGTCACGGGTATCACAAAGTGTTCGGTGGCGGATTCATGGAGCACTGGCACCGGGTCCAGTCTCTCGGCCTGCCCGGGTTTCTTTCGATCCCGTCAGCTCTCGCAGAATTTTTCGGGGGCATTTTGGTTTTGCTGGGACTCTTCACCCGCTTCGCCTCCGCGGCGATTCTCATTGACATGCTGGTTGCTATCTGGAAGGTTCACTGGAAGAACGGCCTGCTGGCGCAGCACGGATACGAGTTTCCCCTGTCGCTGGCGGCGATCGCGCTCACGCTGCTCTGCTACGGCCCTGGCCCACTTGCGCTGTAGATTTTGCGACGCGGCGGGAAATCTGGTTCCTCGTAACTCTCAAACCGCTAAAGACCGCAAAACCTCAACCACAGAGGACACTGAGTTACACAGAGAGGTTCACCGTGAGGCTGATCGCTACTTCATTTCCTGGAGCTTCGCCGAAGCCAACTGCGCGGCCTCGCTCTGGGGAGCGTCTTTTTGAATCTGCTCGTATTGTTTCTTGGCTTCTGCAGTCATGCCGGCATTCTGGTAGGTTTCGGCGAGCTGAACTTCCGCGGTGGACTTCCCGACCGTCTGCTCCGGCTTCGCGATCAACTGCTTGTAGATCTCGACCGCGTCTTTTGTGCGGTTCGTATTGCGGTACACCGAAGCCAGCGCCAGTTTGGCCAGCGCGGAGAGATCGGCATTGTAATACCCGGCAACGGTCTTCAACTCACGTTCTGCGGGGACGTTGTCGCCAAGGTCCGCCGAAGTCACTCCCAGGAAATAATGCGCGAAGTCGGCGGCGTGGGTGTGAGGATACTTGTCCACAATCGCCTGAAACTCTTTGTGCGCTTCCGTCGCTCGCTCCTTCGAAGAAGCAAAGCTGGGATAATCCGGTTGTGGTGGCACCCCCGCGGGCCTCACCTGGGTATCCATCGTCTGAACCGCCTTGCTGAAATCAACGCTGGCCTTCTCGTCCTGCTGCTGCAGGTAGTACCAGCCGCCGAGAACGGCTGCGACCACGACAACCGCCACGATGGAGGCAACAATTAGTTTGTTTCGATGCTCAACCGTCCAGTGAACGGTCTGCTCGGCCGCTTGAAGGGTGGCTTTACTGAAGCGATCAGTTTTGAGTGAACGACGGGTTTCTGCGCGCACAAACTTCCCTTCTGTGTTTGGGTAGGAATACTGAGTTTATCACGCTGGAACTGGAGATTTAAGCGGCCACGATTTGCACATTGAACTATTTCGGCAGCACGGCTTCGCCTTCGATCTTCACCGATCCTGAAATGCCCGCAGCCTTCG
>Ga0209580_10001181_pt1 | contig 12383 bp, 8 predicted proteins | sample Coa_R1_5_FD_187153 | JGI IMG/M metagenome (GOLD analysis project Ga0209580, IMG submission 187153) | Surface soil microbial communities from Centralia Pennsylvania, which are recovering from an underground coalmine fire - Coalmine... | ecosystem: Environmental > Terrestrial > Soil > Unclassified...
GAGCACGGCCGTGGGCACGAGCCGCATCGAGAAGTCGATGCCCGAGCGCTCCTGGCCTGCTGCGACGACAACTTGCGACGCTGACGCGGCGTCGACGACGCCAGGGAAGTAGACCGTCGCGTACCCGACGGTGTGGCCGGCATCCGGAGCTGGCGACGTCGACGCTCGTCCCGACGTGAATTGCTGCCGAGCCCAGTCGAGGTCCGTCGACGTGATTTGACGCACGGCGGCATTGGCCGGCAACCCGCTCGGCGCAGCCGAGACGACGAAGGTGCCGGGCGGCAGGCCCCATAGCCGGTAGATCCCCCTCTCATCAGTGGTGTTGGCATTGGGCCCGGCGATGGACACCGGCACGAGCCGCCGCTCGCCGTTGACCGCCCGCAGTTCGAGGACCGAGACGCGGACGTCAGCCAGTGGCCGCCCGAACGGATCGGTGATGACGCCCGTCACGACGGCGCCGTGCATCAGCGGAATCGTCAACTCCCGGCGCTGGCCGTCGGCGAGCGCGAACGGCATGCCGGGCGCGCGCCCCGGACGGTGCGATCCGTAGTACGTCGAGACGTAGCCCGGCTTGCTGACCAGCGCGGTGTAGGTCCCCGCGGGGAGCCCGACGACCTGGAAATGGCCCGCGTCATCGGTGCTGAGGAGCCGCTGACCCCTCACGGCTGATGCCGAGATCGTGACGAGCGCACGCCGAATCGGCCGGTGTTCCTCGTCGTCGCTGATTACGAGACCGGAGAGGACCGAGGTGCCGGTTGCGGGCGGCGCGGCCCCATCCCGAACCTGGGCACGAACCGCGGCCGACGGCCAGGCCCGCGAGTCCGCTACCAGGCGTGCGAGGGTTCCGCCGCCCAGCGCGATCGTGCAGACGAGGCCCACCGCAGCCGATCGTGACCTCGCGCTCATCGGATCGCCAGCGGTTTGAGATCGACCGACTTGTGCTCGCCGTCCGCCAGGCTGATGCGCGTGGCCCCGCGCGCGATCGTCTCGAGGATCTTCGGGTCTTGCCAGTCGTTCGCCAGATCGCTGGGAATTGCCGCGACGTCGTAGTCGCCGGCTGGCAGTCCGGTGTACGTGAAGCGACCCGAGCCGTCGATGCCGAGGAGCCGCGAGAGCCGGCCGGCAGTGCCGCCGGACAGCCACGCCGCGTAGTCGACCGGGAAGAACACAACCGCGGGCGGCGTGTCGGTCGGCGGCGTCATTTCGACCGATCCGTCGAGGCGAGTCGGATGATCGGTAAGTGTCAGAACCGCGTTGGTGACGTCGCTCTCGAGCACTTGCGGCGCGACGGACAGGTCGCGTCCGTTCGAAGTGAGGGCCTTCAATGTCCAGCCGCCGCCCGCGCTGCCGCCGAGGACTGTCAGGTACCGCCCCGGGATGACCCCAGGCGTCGTGAACTGGCCATCCGGGCTCAGGCGAGCCGGCATGATCCCCTGCCCGAGGCCATCGATGTCTTGAAGGATGATGCTGAGCGTGGCCAGCCGATCGGGCGTCGGGCGTGGTGACGATCCATCGAACTCCACACGGCCGCTGACGCGCAGGCCCGTGCGCAACGCCACGCTCAACCCGGCGACGTCCGTCGAGCCCACGCTGACCGGCACGCGTGCCCAGAGAGTGGGAACAGTGGTCGATGCGGCGGGCATGCCGTTGACGATGTTGGGTCGAGGGATTCGCGTGACCTGCAACTCGTATTGCCCAGACGGCACTCCCAGGAACGTGAAGGCCCCGGAAGGATCGCTAATCGTGTTCGCCGTCGGGAAGTTCCCGTTGAGCGCCGCGTCTCGGCTGTCCGCCACCACCAGCCGCAGGCCCAGGTTGCCGCCGGACCCATCAGGCCCGAACACGCTGCCCATGACCCGCACCGTCGTCGTCAGCCGCATCGTGACGTCGATGTTGGCGTGGTCCTCGCCGGGCGCGATCGTGATCGTTTGCGCCTGGCTCGGCACGAGCGCCGCGGGATAGTACGTGGTCTGATACGCGAGGATTGGGCCGTCCTCAGGCGGCGTCGGCGCGTTTCGGGCCAGGGCGCCAGAGACCTGTAACTGCATGGTGCCAACACGAAAGCCGGTGTCGTTGGGCATGGGCGCGCCGGAGCTGTTGAGGTCTTGCATCAACGTCGCGGCTTGACCCGGCACCGTGATGGCCTGCTGAAACGCGTCAATCGCGGACCGGGGCGTGCTCGTCGACGTCGTCGGAACCGCCACGACGTAGTCACCTGATGACAGAGTGAAGTGATACGCCCCTCGATCGTCCGTCGTCGTCGTCGGACCGCCCGCCGTCCGACGAACGCCATTCGCGGTGGTGAATCGCAGGACGCTGACGTTGACGCCCACCAGCGGGTCGCCGGACTCGTCGACCACCGTGCCGGAGAGGGTTGCCATCTTCCAGAGGCGAATGGTCGCCTCGCCAACCCGCGCGCCTTCGCTGATGACGATGGGACGAGGGGCATCGTTCGGACGCTTCGCCCCGTAGGACCCGGCCGTATAGCCCGGCACCGACGCCGCAAGGTTGGCGCTGCCCTCCGGCAGGTCGTGGAAGACGAACCGACCCTCGCCGTCGGCGAGCACGCGGCCGGCGGAGGAAAACTGGACCACGACGCCAGGGGGAATGGCCTGGCCCCGGCCAGCGGCGGGGCCTATGCCGCTGAGAGTGAGCGTCACCAGGGCCCCGCCAATGGGTCTGCCGGTCGTGCCGTCGATGACTTGGCCAACGATGAGGCCTGTACCGCGCTTCGCCGTCAGCGTCTGCCCTGAAGGCGCCGGGCCCAGACCCGATCCATTGAGCTGTCCGCGAGCGGTCAGCGAGGGTAAGCCGACTGCCGACGTGGCCAGCGCTGCCGTGGCGAGGATGACGAGGCCAGCGCGATCCGCTCGTCGCATGGGTGATTAGACACTGAAAGGCCGCAAGGGGATGGTGTCCCTATCTACCTCTCGTACGGCCGTTCGAAAGGCCTGACGCAACATGACCGGCGTCAACCGGCCCGTGTGCGTGTTTTGGCGACTGGGGTGGTACGCCGCGACGATCGTCGGCGCGCCAGACGAGCGGTAGACGCCGCCATGCTCGAACGTGGGGCGTGGCTTCGGACGCACACCGCGTTCTGCGAGGAGCCGCCAGCAGGCGTCGAAGGCAATGCGTCCGAGCGCCACATAGACGCAAGCGTTCGGGAGCGCGCCGAGTTCTGCCCGAAGATGCGGGTGGCAGGCCGCGATCTCCGCAGGCGTGGGCTTGTTGCCGGGCGGGGCGCACCTGACCGCGGCGGCGATCCAGGCGTTCTTCAACTCGAGCCCGTCGTCGGCCGAACGCGAGGTCGGCTGGTTGGCGAGGCCATTGGCGTAAAGGGCGGTCATGAGAAAGTCCCCGGATCCGCCGGGACCGTCGCCCGTGAAGTTCCGGCCCGTACGGTTGGCGCCATGCGCCGCCGGCGCCAGGCCCACGAGCACGATCCGCGCGGCCGGATCGCCAAATCCGGGGACCGGCTTCGCCCAGTAGGTCTCGTTCCGGTAGGCCGCTCGCTTTTCGCGTCCGATGCGCTCGCAGTAACGCCGGAGCCGCGCGCATTTCGCGCAGGCGATGATGCGGTCTCGAACGTGCGCGAGGTCGGCCACGCCCCATTATCGCAAGGCAGTGGCTTCATGCTGAGAGAGCCGCAACCCGTCAGGCTTTGGCTATGAAGGCATCGGCCTGCTCGTGTGCGTGATAGGAGCTCCGCACGAGCGGACCCGATTCGACGTGTCCGAATCCCAGGCCGAGGGCGACGCGCTTGATGTCCCGGAATTCCTCGGGTGTGTAGTACCGTGCCATGGGTAGGTGGGCCAGGGACGGCCGCAGATACTGACCGACGGTGAGGATCTGGCAGTCCACCTCGCGAAGATCCCGAAGGACGGCGGTCACTTCATCCAATGTCTCGCCGAGTCCCACCATCAGGCCCGTCTTCGTTGGCACGTCCGGGGCCCACGTGCGGGCGCGGTGGAGGAGTTCGAGCGCTCGTCGATAGCGGCCGCCCGGCCGCGCGACGCGATACAGGCGCGGGACGGTTTCGGTGTTGTGGTTGAGGATGTCCGGCCGGGCGTCGAGCACGGCGCGCAACGCGGCTTCCTGACCTTGAAAATCCGGAATGAGGACTTCGACGCGACACTCGGGCCGCCGGCTCTTGATGGCCGCAATCGTCGCGGCAAAGGCATGTGAGCCAAAATCAGGCAGGTCGTCGCGGTCGACCGACGTGACGACGACATACGACAGACCGAGCGCGTCGACCGCTCGAGCGAGGCGCTCGGGCTCGAGGGGGTCGAGTGCCGTCGGCGCGCCGTGAGTCACGTTGCAGTAGCCGCAGGCGCGCGTGCAGACGTCTCCCATGATCATGAACGTCGCGGTGCCGTGGTGCCAGCACTCACCGATGTTCGGGCATCGGGCTTCTTCGCACACGGTGTGCAGCTTCAAGCCACGCATCAAGTCGCGCAGACGCAGATAGTTCGACGAACCGGGCGCCCGAACCTTCAGCCACTCGGGCTTCGGTACCCCGGCCGTCGCCGGGTCCTTGACGCGTCGTCCGCGAATGAATTCCAGGGGAGCGATTCCCGTCATGAGCCTTGCGTAATAATATCGGTATTTACCCTTCATGCCACCGTCCCTCTCGATCACCTGGCTCGGCCACGCGTCGCTGCTCCTCGAACTGCCGAACGGCAAGCGCGTCGTCATTGACCCGTGGCTGACGAATCCCAACTGCTCGTCGAAGTTTGCGAAGCCCGAGGCCCTACGGCCCGTCGACCTGATTCTCTGCACGCACGGGCACAGCGATCACTTGGGCGACGTGGCGTCGATCGCGCGACTGACGGGCGCGCCGGTCGTGTGCGTCTTTGAAGTCGGGCTGTACCTAACCGAGAAGGGCCTCCAGAATGTCCGGGACATGGGCATTGGCGGCACGCAGGAGGTGTCGGGCGTCCGGATCACGATGACGCAGGCCGTGCATTCCGGCTCCATTGTCGACGACGGCCGCATTGTGTATCTCGGCGGCGCCGCGGGATTCGTTTTGCGCGCGGCAGGCATGCCGACGTTGTACGTCGCCGGAGACACGGGCCTCTTCGGCGACATGAAGATGATTGGGGAGATCTATCGCCCGGAAATCGCGTTTCTGCCGATTGGTGACCTCTACACCATGGGGCCTGATACTGCGGCGATCGCCGCCGAATGGCTGGGTGTTCGACAGGTCGTGCCGATTCACTGGGGGACGTTTCCCGCCCTGACGGGGACGCCCGCTGCGCTCAAGGCCCTGCTCGCTCCGAAGCACATCGACGTTCTCGAACTCACGCCGGGGCAGACGGCACACTGAGCGCTCGGCGCGTCCCCACGGCCGGTCGCCGATTCCAGATTCCAAACCCGGTGTCTAACTCTTGCGTCGCAGCGGGCTGGCTGCCGCAGGAGGATCCATGGCAGACATGTTCCGGGCTGTGGTGTGCTCGTCGGCTGGCCGCCCTCGCTGCTGGCGGTCGACGCTTCCGTTGTCGGTCGCGTTGCACGGCGTCGTCCTCGCGGTCGCGGTGATCGTCCCGCTGGCTGCGACCGGCGCTTTGCCGACGCCGGCCTCGATGTTGTCTTTCAGCGTGGCGCCGCCCCCTCCGCCGCTGGAGATTCCGGCGGCGCCGATCCCCGCTCCGGCCATCGCCCCGGCGGTTGCCCCTGTCCCGGTCGAGACTCCCGCTGCAGTCGCGCCGGACCCTCCGCCTGTGACTTCGCCGATCGCACCGCCGATCGTGGTGACTGGCGCGATGATCGTCGGTCCGGGACCCGGGGCATCACTGTTGCCACACGAAGGCGGGAACCCGGTGATCCTGCCGACGCCGCCTCCATTGCCAATTCGGCCGGGTGGCCTCGTCCGCGTGCCGATCAAGATGGTCGACGTCGCGCCGGTGTATCCGCCCCTCGCTATCCGCGCGCGCGCGGCTGGCGTCGTGACCGTCGACGCCGTGATCGGTGTGGACGGGCGGGTCACGGAGGCCCGGGTCCTGGGGTCGGTGGCCCTCTTGGATGAGGCGGCGTTGGATGCGGTCCGGCAGTGGCGCTACACGCCGACCCTCTTGAACGGCGTGGCCGTTCCGGTGATTCTGACGGTGCGCGTGAACTTCGCGTTGAGGTAGCTGAAAAAACAGCGGCAGGTGCGAAGCCGAAAAGGGGGCTTCGCACCTGCCGGGCGCTCAACCTGGCCGCGGCTACTTCCCGATGAGCCAGGTGTCGTCGACCACTCTGAAGGTCTGCGACCCGACGTCCTTGCCGTTGACGGTCAGCGTGACGTTGTAGACGCCCGGGCCGATGCCTCCGGCGCCACCACGTCCTCCGCCGCCGCCCCCACCGCCGCGGCCGCCGCCGCTACCACCCGCAGCGCTGCAGGGCAGGGGGCCCGCCGGCGCTGGCGGCGCGGCTGCGCCGCCGCCACCACCACCGCCGCCACGACCGCCTCCGCCTTGCATCTGCTGAAGGATCTGCTGCTCATTGACCAAGCCCCATTGGAAGCGGTTGAGACCCGCCGCCTTGTCGCCGATGCAGGAGAGCACGGCTTGGCCAGTCGCCGTCGCCGTGATCGTCGCCTTGACGTCGCTCGCCGCCGACTTGAGGTAGTACGAGATTGCGGTGCCGCGCGGGGCGTTCTCGCCCTCCCAGAACTTCTCCCCGGGCACTTCCGTTCGCTGCCGCAGGTCGTTCTTCCACAGGACCGCGTCGCGCGGCTTGAAGAGGGTCGCATCGCCCGCCATATCCGGTGTCATCGCTTCGAGCGCGGTGATGTCGTCCATGATCCAGATGCTGAAGCCATGAGCTGATAAGACGAGGTCGTGATCGCGCGGGTGCACCAGCACTTCATCCATGCGGCCCACCGGCAAGTTCGGCATGAACCGGCTCCAGGACCGGCCGCCGCTGAGTGAGACGTAGAACCCCAACTCGGTCGGCGCGAAGAGCAAGTTCCGATTCACCGGGTCCTCGCGGATCGAGTTCACGTTGCCGACGGCCGGCAGGTTGCCGGACACGGACGTCCACGTCTGACCGTAGTCTGTCGTCTTGAAGATGTAGGGCTTCAAGTCGTCATTGCGGTGGCCATCGAGGGCGACGTAAGCCGTGGCCGCGTCGAAGTGCGACGCTTCGATGCCGGACACGTAATACTCATGATTGACGCCAGGAATGTTCTTGCCGACTTCGGTCCAGGAATACCCGGCGTCTTTGCTCACCTGGATGTTGCCGTCGTCGGTGCCGGCCCACAGGATGCCCGGGACGACGAAGGACTCGGCGACCTCCGTCATCGTGCCAAACTCGTTGGTCACGTAGCCGTCATGCTTCGAGAGAATGCAGGGATCGCCTGGTCCGCTTCCGGCGGCCCGTCCGCCACCGCCGCCGCCCCCACCGGCCGCTCCGCCCCCGCCAGCCGCGCCGGCCCCGCCGCCGGCTCCGCCACGCCCGCCGCTGCAGGTGGGGAGCGCGTAGGACGCGCCCAAAATCTGGCGCTGGTCGAGGTCGACGTTCTTGCCCATGTCCTTCGTCATCGTCCACGTGGTGCCCTGGTCGCGCGAGATGAAGAGCTGACGACCGCCCAGATAGAGGACGTTCGGGTCGTGTGGCGACAGCAGGATCGGCGCGTTCCAGTTGAACTGGATCACGGTGTTTGCCGGAGGCTCCGGAATGATGTTGCCGCGGCCGCCCCCGCCTCCGCCGAACCCGCCGCCTCCGCCGCCACCACCACGCCCGACCCCGCCGGCGTTTGGCTTGATGCTGACCGTCGTGCCGGTGGCGATGTCGTAGCGCTGCATGCCGGCGTTCTGCGACTCGGTGATGAAGATGTTCTCGTTGGCCGGATCGATCGCGTTCTGGAAACCATCGCCGCCGCCGACGCTGATCCAGTCCCACATCCGGATGCCCTGCGGGCTTCGCACCGAACTTGGCCCGCACCACGATCCGTTGTCCTGGAGACCCGTGCAGACCATGTACGGGTGGCCCATCCCGACCGACGCGTGGTACGCCAGGCCAGTCCCGGTGAGGCGCACGGACTCGAAGGTCTCCGCGCCGTCCCAGGAGACGTCCAGCCCTCCGTCATCTCCGTACATGAGGTGCTTGCTGTTCAGCGGGTCGATCCAGATCGCGTGGTTGTCCACATGGCCCTTGCGGCCGCTCTCGATGTCGAACATCGTTTTGCCGCCATCGACGGACTTCTGCGCGTTGACGCCGCCCACGTAGATCGTGTTGGCGTCGTTCGGATCGACGCGAATCTGGCTGAAGTACATCGGCCGTTGATTTTCGTTGTTCATGAATTGCCAGGTCTTGCCGTGGTCGATGGACTTCCAGATGCCGGCAAACTGCGGATTGGGGGGACCGGCCTGACCGCGTCCACCGCCGCCGCCTGCCGCGCTCACGTCACCCGCCTGCGCGCCCGCTCCAGCGCCACCGGCTGCCGCTCCGGCCCGGCCGCCTCCCCGCCCGCCGCGCCCGCCGCCGGCTGTCGCCGCAGCAGCCGGAGCCGCAACGGCCCCACTCTTCGGCTCCTTGTCCTGCGCGACTTCAATCTGCGCGTAGAGCACGTTCGGATTGGTCTTGCAGATGTCGAGCGCGATGCGCCCCATCGTGCCGTTGGGCAATCCATTGCCCGCCTGCTTCTTCCACGTCTTGCCGCCGTCGGTGCTCGCATACAACCCGCTGCCCGGTCCGCCGCCGTTGAATCCCCACGCCGTGCGGCGCCGCTCGTACATCGCGGCCCACAGGTTCAAGGGATTCGCCGGATCGATGACGATCTCCGTCGCGCCGGTGTTGTCGTCGACGTATAGCGTCTTGTTCCACGTCTTGCCGCCGTCGGTCGTCATGTAGACGCCGCGCTCTGGATTCGGCCCATAGAGGTGCCCGCCGACCGCCACCCAGACGATGTTCGGGTCCTTCGGATGGACGATGACCCGACCCAGGGTCTGAGCGTTTTCGAGGCCGATCTTCGTAAAGGTTGCGCCCGCGTCGGTGCTCTTGTAGATGCCATCCCCGTACGAGGTCGTCTGGCGATTGTTCGCCTCGCCCGTGGCGACATACAGAATGTTTGGATCGGACGGGGCCAACGTGAGGTCGGCAATCGAGGCCGCGCCGTAAGTGCTGAAAATCGGATCGAACGTCGTGCCGTTGTTCACCGTCTTCCAGACACCGCTCACGGCATAGCCGATGTAGTACGTGGACGGATTCTTCTCATCCACGGCGAAGTCGTCGATGCGGGCACCCTGCCCGACGGGGCCGATCGAGCGCCAGCGGAACCCCTGAAGCAGCGGATCGTCCGGCTTGTTGATGAGGGGTCGCGCGGGGGCCGCACCGCCACGTCCCTGCGCCACGAGGTGAATCGCAAGCGGAGAGGCGGCGACGACGAGACCGATGAGAATCAGCCACCGGAGGGGGCGTCTAGTATCCGTGCTCATGGAAACTCCTGAGTGACACGTGCAGGGGAGCCCGGCGTGCGCCGGGCTGCAAACAACGCGCGTAATCCTACAACAAGTAGTGCGGGGAGGGGGTAGCTCGATTGGGGCCGCCTTCACGCCTGTCCGAGAGCGCCCGCTCGATGCGGTTGACGACCGTGGCGGCCGGCAGCGTGGACGTGTCCACGGTGACGTCGGCTTTGGCATAGAGGGGATCGCGGCGCTCGACCAGCCGTCGCAGGGCTTCTTCGGCTCGCGGATGCTGATTCATCGGGCGCCTGTCGCCTTGCCGGACGACCCGCGCCCAGTAGTCTTCCGGTCGCGCGCGCAGCCAGACCGTCGTGGCATGACGCCGCAGCAGGGCGTATGTGCCGGCAGACGTGACGAGCCCGCCGCCCACGGCCACCACCATCGAACGCGGTTCGGCGAGCAGATCCACGAGCGTGTCGTGTTCGAGCCGACGGTAGTATTCCTCGCCGTGGAGCGTGAACACTTCGCCGAGGGCCAGGCTCGCTCTGGCTTCGATTTCGCGATCGAGTTCGACGAATCGAATCCGAAGGCGCTTGGCCAGCCGTCGGCCCACGGTCGTCTTTCCCGCACCCCGGAGCCCGAGGAGCGCGACGACCCTGGGCCGGTCGCCGGCGGGCGTGGCCACGAGATCGGCGGGCGTGGTGCCGAGCGCAGCTGCAAGATCGGCCAGGCGGCGAATGGAGATGTTGCCCCGGCCGCCCTCGACCTCCATCAAGAAGCGCAACGACAGGCCGGACCGTTCCGCGAGCCGCCGGAGGGTGAGCCGCCGGGCTTGACGCAGCTGTCGCGTCCGTCGGCTGACGACCTGCAGCAGGTCCGGCCGGGGCGCCGCGCGGGACGGGCGGCGGGAGCGTTCCACGTAGTGCAGTATATAGCGCTTCGAAGACCAGGAAGCGGCACTATAGAGCCTTGACACCGTCCCGGACGGCACGTACGCTGAAGCCACGGCATGGGCGCGACGATTCCCGGTCCTCTTTCATTCGAAACGCATCCGAGCCGGTACCGGCATTGGAAGCTGAGCTTCGAGGGTCCCGTGGCGACGCTGTCGATGGACGTACAGGAGGACGGGGGCCTCGTCCCCGACTACCGGCTCAAGCTCAACTCCTACGATCTGGGCGTCGACATCGAGCTCGCCGATGCGATCCAGCGCCTCCGGTTCGAGCATCCGGAAGTGCACGCGGTCGTCGTCACGAGCCTGAAGGAGCGCATCTTTTGTGCCGGCGCCAACATCTTCATGTTGCGCGGGTCGACGCACGGGTGGAAGGTCAACTTCTGCAAGTTCACGAACGAGACCCGGCTGGCGATGGAGGATGCGAGCGCGCATTCCGGGATGAAGTTTCTCGCCGCCCTGAACGGCATCTGCGCGGGCGGCGGCTACGAACTGGCCCTGGCGTGCGACGAGATTCTGCTCGTGGACGACTCGAACTCGGCCGTGAGCCTTCCGGAGACGCCGCTCCTGGGGGTGCTTCCAGGCACCGGTGGCCTGACCCGCGTCGTCGACAAACGACGGGTGCGGCGCGACCTCGCCGATGTCTTCGGCACGCTCGCGGAAGGCGTGAAAGGGAAGCGTGCCGTCGAATGGCGGCTGGTCGACGCGACCAGTCCGTCGAGTCGATTCAAGGAAACGGTCGCGACGCGCGCGAAGGCGCTGGCCGCGCGGTCGGATCGACCGGCCACCGGGCCGGGCGTCATACTTGGGCCCCTCGGTGCCACCGAGACGCCCAACGCGCTCGAATACTCAGCCGTGTCGGTGGTCTTCGATCGCGGCAAGCGCGTGGCGACGCTGACGGTCCGGGGACCCGCGGTCCCCGTCGAGTCCACGCCTGACGCGATGCTGGCCGCTGGGGATCGGTTCTGGCCGTTGCGCGCGTTCAGGGAGCTCGACGACGCGCTCTTGCGGTTGCGCGTGAACGAACCGGCGATCGGCACCATCCTGCTGCGGACGGCCGGCGACCCCGCGCTCGTCCTGGGCGCGGACGCCGCGCTCGGCGAGCACGCCTCGCATTGGTTCGTCCGTGAAGTCATCGGAATGATCCGGCGCACACTCAAGCGCCTCGAGCTGTCCGCCCGCAGCTTCTTCGCGCTCATCGATGACGGCTCGGCGTTCGTGGGCACGTTGTACGAGTTGGCCCTGGCCGCGGACCGGTCCTACATCCTGCACGACCCCGAACGGCCGACCGCGATCCAGCTGTCCTCGATGAACGCCGGCGTGCTGCCGATGAGCAATGGCCTGTCGCGCCTGGAGTCACGCTTCTATGGCGAACCGGGTCGGGTCGCGGACGTCCTGGCGCACGACGGTCCGTTCGATCCCGGGGCCGCGCTCGAAGCCGGCCTCGTTACCTTTGCGCCCGACGAGATGGATTGGGACGACGAAGTGCGGTTGGCGATCGAGGGGCGAGCGGCGCTGTCACCGGACGCCCTGACGGGGATGGAGGCGAACCTCCGCTTCGTTGGGCCCGAGACGATGGAGACGAAGATCTTCGGCCGGCTGACGGCGTGGCAGAACTGGATCTTCCAGCGTCCCAACGCCGTCGGGCCCAAGGGCGCGCTCACGACCTACGGCTCGGCCGACCGTGCGGAATTCGACTACGGGAGAACGTAGGCCTCAGCCCTGCCCGTACGCGGGCCTGACCCCCCGGACAAGCGCTTTATGATCTCAGCCGACCGCATTCCCAATAACGTCGACCTCCACCTGAACAAGGCCCTGCAACGCGCCCTCGAGCACTGGCAGCCGCACTACATCAAATGGTGGAAGGACATGGGGCCGCAGGGGTTCCAGGAATACCACCGGGTCTACGTACGCACAGCGGTGAGCGTCGACCCGAGCGGCTGGGCCCATTTCGAGTATGTCCGGTTGCCGGAGTATCGGTGGGGGATCTTCCTGGCCGATCCCGTCGTCGACCGCACCATCGGCTTCGGTGACTTCTACGGCCAGCC
>Ga0209580_10001182_pt1 | contig 12365 bp, 16 predicted proteins | sample Coa_R1_5_FD_187153 | JGI IMG/M metagenome (GOLD analysis project Ga0209580, IMG submission 187153) | Surface soil microbial communities from Centralia Pennsylvania, which are recovering from an underground coalmine fire - Coalmine... | ecosystem: Environmental > Terrestrial > Soil >...
CCTGGCGGCGTTCGTTCGTGACTTCAACGTCCCAGTGGCATTCGCGCCCGGCAAAACACGGCCCAAACGAGATTCGCCGAGCCCGCACCCGCCGCAGCTGGACCCGAGCCATGACCAGGTTGGCCAGCCAGAGCGCCAGCAGCAGGTACGCCAGCAGCATGAGCAAGTTGATGCCCTTGATCCAGCCGGCTAGGAACAGGCCAATCGTGAGCAGCAGCCAAAGGCGGCCTTCACGGGGCACGAAAGAGGGAATGATGGACATAGCTTACGTGGGAACCGAAACCTTGTTCACGATCGATTCCAAAATTCCGACAACCGGCAAGTCGCGGCCGCCTTGTCGCATTCCGTGGGTCAACAAACGATGCGCCAGAACCGGCGCCACGAGTCGTTTGATGTCGTCCGGCACCACATAATCGCGCCCTTCCAGCAATGCCGACGCCTGGGCGGAATGATATAGCCCCAGCGCGGCGCGCGGGCTGGCCCCCAGGGCAATGTCCGGATGGTTCCGTGTTGCCTCCACAATCTCCAACAGATAGTCGGCGAGCGAGTTCTCGAAACGCACTTGCCGCGTTCGGTGCTGGAGCATCACTACCTGGTCCGCATTCAAGATCGGCCGCAGTGAATCCACCGGTTCCCCGTTGCGATGGCTGGCCAGAATCTCGCGCTCCGCCTTCCGGTCTGGATAGCCGATCAGCAAGCGCATTAAAAACCGGTCCAGCTGACTTTCCGGCAACGGGTATGTGCCTTCAAATTCAAATGGGTTCTGTGTGGCCAGCACCAGGAAAGGCGGCCCTAGCGGGCGAGTCTTACCGTCCACCGAAACCTGATGATCGTTCATCGCTTCGAGCAACGCCGACTGCGTTCGCGGCGTCGCCCGGTTGATCTCGTCAGCCAGCACCACTTGCGCGAAAAGCGGGCCCGGCAAAAAGACGAATCCGCCGCTGGCCTGCTGAAAGACGCTGGTGCCGATGAGATCGCTCGGCAAGAGATCGGGCGTGAACTGGATGCGGTGGAACGAGCAATCGAGGCTCCGTGCCAGCGCTTTTGCGAGCAATGTCTTGCCCACGCCCGGCATGTCTTCGATGAGCACGTGCCCTTCGGACAACACGGCGATGATCGCCAGCCGAATTAAGTCTGGCTTGCCAAATAGAACCGCGGAGATGTTGGCGTGCAACCGCTCCAACAGCTCGGCAGTTTCACTCAGCTCCTGCTGCGTTATGGCTTCAGTGCGCTCGAAGGACGTGTGCTTGACAGTTTGCATGCTCTCACGGGAACAAGGAACGGGGCATCCAACATTATAGAAACCATTTTCGCCATTGCACGCGCAAAGCGGAAAAGCTGCCGCCATTTTGCAATTTTCTTGGGAAAATACTTGCGAAACGACTACCGGACCATTACACTTTCATACACATTTACAAGGGACTGCACGGAAGTCTTTTTCGTCGTTGGCCAGTGCTATTTCTCGCCGTTGTGCGATGAATGGGTTGACTCGATTGGCGAATGCATGCGCTCGGACTTTCCTCTGCCTGAATACTCCTACGCGGAACGGCAACTTTCGTTGCAGTTTCTGGGCGCGTATCGGCTCATGCGCCGGTTGGGGCAAGGCGGAATGAGCGAAGTTTTTCTGGCCTACGATTCCCAGGCTGGAAAATCGGTCGCCATTAAAATGCTGGCCCAGCACTTCGCTTGCGATCCGGTTCAGCGGACCCGCTTCGAACGCGAGGCACGGCTTCTCACTGCCTTGCAACACCGCAACATCATTCGCGGGCAGGAATGGAGTTGCGACGAGGAAACCGGCCGGCCGTTCCTCGTCATGGAGTACATCGACGGTCCGAGTGCTGAGACGTGGGTCGAACAATTGGGGCGGTTGCCGGTGCCCGATGTCGTCCACATCGGTCTGGCCATGGCCCGGGCCTTGGAACATTTGCACGGCCGCAATTACATTCACCGCGACATCAAGCCGGCGAATATCCTGCTAGCGCCTGATGGCTATGCGCGATTAACCGACATGGGCCTGGTGAAATGGAATGACCGGGAAGCCGTGCGCCTCACTGCCACGAACGATGGCTTTGGCACGTCATACTATATGCCGCTGGAGCAGGCGCTCAACGCCCATTTCGTCGATTGCCGCAGCGACATTTTCGCTCTGGGAGCCACGCTTTACCATTTGTTGACGGGCCGCGTGCCGTTCCCCGGTGAAGACCATCACGACGTGGTGCGCATGAAACGGGCCGGTTATTACACACCCATTTCACTTTGGAACTCCGCGGTGCCCACGCGTCTGGAAGCCATCCTCAACCGCATGCTGGCGACCGACCCGCGCAAGCGCTTTCGCTCCGCGACCGACGTTCTGGTTGCCCTCGAGCGCACCCAGCTGGCGCGTGGAATTCCGAGCTATGCGCGACGTGAGCGCAACCACCGTAAGCGCAAAGAGCAAGAGCGGTTCTTGGGACTCGATAAGACCTGCCCGGACCTGCGGCTGCAAATGCCGGATTTTCGACCGCGGGCGCCGGAATTGTGGTTCCTACGCTACCGCAACCGCAAAGGCCAGCCGCAGCTGCGCAAGGGCACGACCGAACAAGTGCTCCAGGGACTGCGCAACGGCCGATTTCGCGGCCAGGTGCTGGCAGCGCGCTGCCGGCTCAAGAACTTCCGCCCGCTTTCGGAGTATCCCGAATTCCACGCCTATTTCGCCGCCAAGCCTTCATCGAAGCCGGTACCGGTTGCCGTTCCGCCACTGGCGGCAACGCTGTGCCGACGCCTCATGGCCCGTTTTGGCTGGCCCATCGGTGCGGCACAACCGCAATGACCTTCACCTCGCAACGAATGACCCGCCATGAACGGCGATCAATCCGTTAATTCTCGCATGGCTACTGCGGAAACGACTGAGCCACGTTCCGCCATGCAAGGCCGGCTGTTGATTCTGATGGCCGCGGTGCTGTGGAGTCTCAACGGCTTTTTCAACACGATCTTGCGTTCCGATACGTTTTTGCATTTGAACATGCCCGAAGTGAAGCCAATGCACATCGCCTTTTACCGGGCATTATTCGCAGGACTGGTGCTGGTGCCATCGCTGCGCGGGCGAAACATCCGATTGAGCCGGCCGATTTTGTTCACCGCCGGCGCATTCGCCATCATGAATTACCTCTTCGTCACGGCCATGGCCGAAGGGGGCGGGCATGTCGCCAAAGCGCTATTCCTGCAATACACTGCGCCCGCATGGATGTACTTGATTTCCGTTTTGTGGCTAAAGGAAGCGGCGAATCGGCGAAATCTGACGTCTGTCGCAATTGCCTTGGTCGGCGTTACTGTAATTGCGTGGGGGGGCTGGCAGGACTCGCAACTGCTGATCGTGTTGATCGCGCTCGGAAGCGGTGTAGCCTATGCCGTCGTGCTGATCGGTCTGCGCGTGCTTTATCGCGAGTCGTCCTCCTGGCTCACCGTGCTGAACCTTCTTACTTCCGCTCTGGTCCTTCTGCCGATCATGTTGTTCTTACCGACGCCGACCTGGCCGCAGCTCGGTTGTCTCGTGATTTACGGCGGCGTCCAGCTGGCAGTACCATATTGGCTCATGGCGCGCGGACTGCGGACGGTGAGCCCGCAAGAAGCCGGCATGCTCACGCTAATCGAGCCGCTGCTGGCGCCGCTTTGGCAGTATCTAACCGCCACCGAGCGCAAAGTGCCCGATGCCACTGATTGGATTGGCGGGGGCTTCATTCTCGCGGCACTGATTTGGCGGTACGCGCCGGCAGTATTCGCAGCCCGCCGCGCGAGCAAGGGATAAATCGCGCGTTGCCACGCTAGGTGTACGGCGCTATGATATATCCACGCAGTAGCGTCCCCGTAGCTCAACTGGATAGAGCGTCGGCCTCCGGAGCCGAAGGCTACAGGTTCGAATCCTGTCGGGGATACTGAACCGAAATCCTTTCAGCCGAAGCAACTTACGCTTACTTTCCGATGGTCGGAAATGCGGCACGAAAAACCCGAATCGCGCGGAACGTTCCGCGCATGAGGGCTGCCGCATGTCAAAGACTGTTGGAATACCGGGGTATCGCAGCAAGAAAATCCGTGACGTTTGCTATGCCGTCGTCACGCTAACAGACGCAGTAACTGGTAAGCGCAAGGACTTCCTGCTGGGCAAGCATGGAACACGGGAAAGCAAAGCTGAATACGGCCGCATCATTCAGGAATGGGAATGCAGAGGCCGTAGGCTACTGGAAGCCGATCCGCAGGACCTCACGATTAACGAGCTAGCTTTGGCCTACGTCGAATACGCCGCAGGCCACTACAAGCCCAATGAGATGGGCCAGTGCAGCGAATTGGAGAACATCAAGCAGAGCATTAAGCTCCTGCGTGAATCCTTTGGCCACGACAACGCTCGCGACTTCGGACCCAAGAAGCTGAAGATTGTTCGCAACGCGATGGTAACGAAGGGATGGTGCAGATCGGTCTGTAACCGACAGGTCAATCGCCTTCGAAGGATGTTTAAGTGGGCGACCGAAGAAGAACTGATCCCGCCTTCGGTCTATCACGGCTTGCGAGCGGTGGAACCATTGCGACGAGGTGCTCCAGGAGTGCGGGACAAAGAAGGCATCAAGCCAATATCGGTCCCAATCGTCGAGGCAACCAAACCGTTCATGTCCGAAGTTGTGGCGGCGATGGTTGACATGCAGCTGCTGACGGGGATGCGGCCCGGAGAAGTCTGCATCATGCGCGGCTGCGACCTGGACGTGAGCGGACGAATTTGGATTTATCGGCCGTTCACCCACAAGACGGCCCACCACGGCAAACAACGTGAGATTTTCATTGGCCCGCGTGCGCAACAGGTGCTGAAACCGTGGCTAAGGACAGAACTGCAAGCGTTCATTTTTTCGCCTGCGTCCGCGATGCAGGCACACAACGAACGGAAGCGTCGAGAGAGGAAAACACCGCTCTGGCCGTCGCACCTGAAGCACCAGGAGAGGAAGCGCAAGAAGCACCGCCGGCAGGAACCAGGCGATCATTACGTTACTATGTCCTACGCGCGTGCAATCATTTACGCTTGCGACCGGGCTTTTTGTCCGCCGGAACCGCTGGCGAAGCGTGCGGGTGAGACCAAAAAGCAATGGAAGGCCCGACTCAACGAATCGGAGCGAGCAGAATTGAAGCGCTGGAAAAAGGAACATCGCTGGCATCCTAACCAATTGCGACATACTGCGGCTACGCTGCTGCGAAAAGAACATGGGATCGAACTGGCCCGGATCATCCTGGGGCATTCGACCGCGTTTACCACGGAAATCTATGCCGAGGCCGACAAGTCTCAGGCGATGGAAGTTATTGGCAAGGTTGGTTGACACAGCCTCATCATCGGGGCCAAATGCAACTAGCGGCCAAATGTGGCTGTGCCTATCCTTCGCGGGCACAGCCACATTTGGCAGATCGTCAATGAGGAATCGACATGTCCAAGCAACCGCTCCCGGACCCCAGGCAATTCAAATCGAAGGTGTCCGAGATGTACGCCTCCTTCCGCAAAGAATTCGAGTCTATACGAGACGACGATGTCGACGAAAATGATCCGATGCTACCCCCGCAATGCTTGGAGAAGCTGAGGCGATTGCGCAATGCCTATTTGAATCTGGCATTAAAGGCTGAAACAGTATTTGAGGTTTTGGGCATTGCTTTCGAGAGAATACAGCGAAGCCAACCGGAACCGCGGCAGACAAAGCGTGACAAGCGTATTTGCAACCTTGCCGCGAAGGGTTACAAACCAATGCGCATCGTTCGACTCATGCGCGAAAGTAAATGGCCCACGAACGACCGAAAAGAACCGTGGACTGTACACGCTGTGCGGCAGATTATCAAACGTGGGAGACAAGAATTGCCGGCTCACATTAATGAAAAGAAGAGCGTTCTGCCGCGACGACCTTCAAAAGCGCGGGTCTTGAAACTCCTGCGCGCTCCTAATCAGGTTACTAAGTTACTCGGGGAAATATGGGACGATATGCACTCGTTGACGGACGAAGAACGATCTGATCCCAGTATCATCGAGCGGCTTAGGCAGCTACATCGGACCAGAATACTGCGACTCTGTGGTTTCAAAAAGAAACACATTGAGCAATTGGAAAGAGAACGGTCTTAGATCCAGTTTGGTACATATCCTTTTGTCTGCCTTGAGACACCTCGCACGCTCCGAGATGATCTTTGCTGTCGGGAAGAAACAGTTTCCACTGCAAGGACCACATCATGAGCAACCTACTTAACGAACAGCTTCTTTCCCTTTCGATGGCGGCAAAGAAGATTCCGCCGTATCGTGGGCGCCGTACTAACCCCAGCACCATTTTTCGGTGGATAAAGACCGGCGTGAACCTGGCCGGCGGCCACATTTTGAAACTCGAAGCAATTCGCATCGCGGGCCGCTGGGTGACCAGCGCCGAGGCCATTGAGCGATTTGTCGCCGCGCAGAATCAACCTACAGACGACGCCCCTTTACAGCAGAGCCCGCGCACTCCCGGTCAACGTAGGCGTGCGTCCGAACGCGCAGGCAAACAACTCGAAAAACTTGGCGTGTAAAACGCGAACGCCCCGGCAGGCAGGCCGAGGCGTAGCGGATCGATTCGAATTCGATCAGGGGATACCGTGGAATTATCCAGGGAGAGCAGCAATGGCAAGCTTGAGTGCGATCCACTCGTATGTGGAATCAACGGCCTCTGTGATACATGCCGCCGGCGCGAATCAGCCGGTATAAGCACATCGTGCAACAGAGGGGACATAGAGAACGCAGAGGGCAGAGAGGACGCAGAGGACAGAGCCAGCGGAGACGACAGAGACGACACAGAGAACGGAGAGAACACAGGCCCCTCCCTCGAAGGAATATCTCTGTTCTCTGCGCCATCTCTGTTGCCGACGGCCATTCAATCTACCTTGCCGGCAGACCCCGGCTATTTCAAACGGTGCCTATTCGAGCTTGCGCGAAAACTCAAAGGCATCGCACCGGAGGCAAGACCCAAGCATCTACGACCCATCGTCCAAGAATGGCACCGCCAGGCCTCACATTCCATCAAAGACCGCTCATTCGTCGACACATGGGCTGATTTTCTCCAAGCGTGGAAAAAGGTCAAATTCCCCGTTGGCAAGGGCCCAATCGACATTGCTTTTCAGCGCGCACAAGCTGCCGAACCGCCGCCGGCGGTGGTCAAGCTGTACGGCGAAGGCCAGATAGTGCTGTTGGCCATGCTGTGCCGGGAATTGCAGGGGCTCGCCGGTCACGGCGAGTTCTTTTTCCTCGATTGTCGAACCGCAGGTCGATTGATCCGCGTGGATCATTCGACGGCCTGGCGTTACCTGGAAGTGCTATGCGCTGACGGCATCCTCTTGGCCGGCCCCAAAGGCAGCAAGGCAAAAGGAACGGGCAGCAAGGCAAAGGGAACGGCGAGCAGATTCCAGTTCATCGAAGTAGTGGAATAATTTGCCGAACCTCAACGCTGACGACGGTGGCCAACCGAAATCGATTTTTTCCCGGAGTTGTGAATTGTCGCGATCTGGCGCTCCCGCGAAGGCCAGCCGCAGTTCGAATGTCCTCAACGAGTGGAGGGTCCCATTATGAGCAACTGGCAAACGACAAACAAGTCCCTCTATAGCCCAGTGGAGTTAATCGTTGAGCAAGATCCCGAATTCAAATCGTGCCTACGGCCCCTGACCGCCGAAGAGCTCGAGGACCTGCGACAAAAGCTGGCAGAAGATAACTGCATGGAGCCTTTTGCCTATTGCGTTATCCAGAGAATGAATCTTCAGCTCGACGGGCACCACCGCCGCGACATCTGCGATGAGTTGAACATCGAGTATTCCTGGCGAAAAATCGACACCGTCACATCCAGGGAGCAGGCCATTTCCTGGATCAAGCGCCATCAAACCGGCCGCAGAAATCTCACCGAGGCCGAGGTTCGATACCTGCGCGGCAAGCAATATCTGGCAACAAAGAACCCAGTAGGCCGACCAGCGGAAAATGGTGACACCGATGTCACCATTTCGCCAAAAGCGGAAGAAATTGCTGAAAAACATGGCGTGACGAAGCGGACTGTATACCGGGATGCTGCCATTGCCAAGGCCATCGACGCCAGGCTCTGCGAGCGCTGCCAGCGCATTGGCCAAGCGTCGTGCGAGAATTGCCGCAAGATGATCCAGGAGCCACCGCCGCCGGAAACCAAGCCCAGGAAGCCCAGGAAGCCCAAGCAAGGCCGGGTCCTATTCGACTGGCCGAAATTCGACATCGAGTTCGGCAAGCTAGTGCTTCAGATTGACAAGTTGGGCAGTGCCTACAACGCCAAGGATTCGGTCCAGGCGGAGGCGCTACGCAGACAGTTGGAGCAATTTCGCAGAGATTTCGCGGAATGGCATGACGCACTGACAAAGGCAAAGTGAAGCGCTTCAACGCCATTTTGCGCTACTGGAGAGTGCGAGCGACGAGAACTATAGCCAGCGCGTCGAAAGCTGGCCCATGATCGAAGTGAGGGCTGCAGGCGGCCCTTGCCACCGTAGGGATGCACACGGCACGGTTGCGAGTTTGCGCGGACGTAACCCGTGGAACGATGCCAAAAAAACGGAAGCGTACCGGCCCCTGGCGCGGCGATCTAAGCCGCACTGTACCGGAAGCGACGGCGGTTAAATCCTCTCGCCGGCGCGGGCGAAGCGCCCCGACCAGAAATTGGGTAGCGGCCAGACCAGGCCATATTCCCGGCGCTTCAATGGATGACTGAAAGATTGGTTCCCAGGCGCGTTTTCGTGCTTGGTTCTCCGGGCGACGGGCAGGTAGTCGATCCTGCAATGCGGGCTTACGTCCCGGTCCACCAAACGCATCCTCACTGATCGAATCCTTCAGTGAGAAAAAACGAATCGTATAAGGTCAACCACCCGCTGAAAGACGGCAGATCTGGCCGCTTGCACTGTGAGGCACATCTGTCAGCATCCCCAAATCAAGAGATGCCGATAGGGAAAGCCCGCGATGCGCGCATCGGTAACAACAAAAAAAGCGAGCCAGAAACAGCCCGCAATTGCTTGCACTCCTTGGCCGACCGCCGATCGGCCGGCTTCACCGCTATTCGTACTACTACTCCAGACACTCCTCCGCAAATGCTCGCAGGTCGTCCCACGTCTGCGTGAGATCTTTCAATGGAATCCCGCGCTTTCGATACCGGGCGACCCGCGTCCGCACCGCGCTTCGCGACATGCCCAACCTCTCCACCACCTCCCGGAAAGTGTCGGCCGATTGCCAAACCTCGATGAACTCGCGGGCCGAGGGGTAACAGTATTCAGACATAGCAGAAGCCCTCACTGATCAGCTTCAAATCAGCACCATTTACGCTTCAATTGCGGTGCAATTTAAGGTGCAGTCTCAGAACACTTGCAACAACACTTCATTGATCATTCTAACAACAAACACATTACCGTTTCTGCAGAAATCGCTGGAAAACCAGGGTCGCATCGCGATCTCCCCAAGATTCGCGCGCAGATTTTCGCGCAGCGCAGAAACGGAGAGCGACGCCGGAAAAGGTATCTCCGCTGCCCACTTGCATTCCGCCCCATTAACTGGCCCGGACCTGGATAACTGGCATTCAGCAAAGGTTTGTCATTCCAACGGGTTCGATCGCCAAGTCCTGCCCGCTGTTGTCGGGACAGATTTCTATGCTCAGGATTTGAGGTACTGCCTTGGCATCTGGTTGCGATATGCCAGGCCGTTGTAATCTGGGGGGAATTCAGGAATAGGCCGCCCTCGTTTCACGATTTCGAATGACTCGCTATAGACGGTCAAAACGAGGCCTTGCCGAACTGGGTCCACACTGGCACCGACGATTTCAAAGTCATTAGGAAGGTTGGTTAGAAATGGCCCATTCGGCGCGGTGAGGTAGAGACGCATGTCCGAGCCGGGCACGAATAGCGTTTTCAACCGGCCGTATTGGCGTTTTCCGGGCCCGCGGCGACCGGCATCCGACCCGATTGGGCGCCCGCGGCGGTTGATTCGCGCGTCGCCGGGCTTGAACCAGCCGGAGTTAGGCTTTGCTGGCAACGGAGACGCTGGCGCACCCCCGGCTTCGCTCTCGCACGCACCCAGCATACCACAGGGCTCGCCACCTGCACCGCTCGCTGCAATCGCCGTATGCGTTTCGCTCACAATCAGCCCCCTGTTCAGCCCCTGTTCAGCCCCTGTTCAGCCCCTGTTCAGCCCCTGTTCAGCCCCCTGTTCAGCCCCCTGTCTAGGCCCCATTGGAATACCCTAATAATATGCACCAACTGCCGCACGCGTTTCCGCAAAAATCAACGGGTTTTGAGGCAGATTCTCCACTTTGGCACTCCTGTAATCGCACGCAAAAACGCCCGAAAAACGCCGGGAAAACCATCGTCGGCGGACGCCCGAAAAGGGTATCCCAGATGCTCCACTGCCATTTTACGCGTTTCTGGCCGATAACTGGCAGGAACTGGCATGCAGTCACCTGAAGGCAGAAACTCGGCCAATTGGCGGAGCACTCGAGCGCCGGAAAACAGCGGAAGGATCGAAGAGAGAGGTGAGAAGGGAACGTTTAGAAGTCCCCCGTCAAAAACACCCCTAAAAACGCCTTTTTGGGCGGCATTGCCGGAAACGATGGGTTTTGTTGGGCGAAAGTCGGGCTTTTGTTCTCGCGCGCTGGTTTCCGGTCCTTGGCGGTATTGAGGCACCGTCGAGGCTGCGGAATTGGGTGCCATTCCTACCGTTGGTGGTTTCCTGCTAGTTGTTTAGACCTGCTTTCCGGTCCTCCTGGAATATGGCCGCGGTTTTTACGGGCCTGGGAAGCAGTTGTCCACTGTTTTTCAGGCCGAGTTCCTACGTTTGAAAGCTAGGTTCCCCCTGATTGGGGTGGAAACTGCTTGCCACAACCCCGTGGCGACCACCTGCGGCGAGATCGAGCACGGGCAAATCCGGCGAGCTGGCCGAGCGTCTGGAAAAATAACGGAAGGAGACCCGCGGCCATGGCCGACGTCCACGGCAACGGGGGACGACCACGACCCCGATTTGCGTAAACTCGTAGGTTGGCGACTACAATATGTCGACTGACTAGGAAAAAGCCCAGAGCCAACCCCTGGAAGGCCCCAACACAAGTCGGGCCCGGGAGCTGGTCGGCGCAGGAAATGAGCAACGCATTTTCGAGGTTGCTAACTCCGTACTCGCTCATTTTTTGCCAGAGGGTTGACGGTATTCGTCTTGGCCAGGACTAGAATCGTTCGCAGCCGAGTTGGCAGCGTCTACGGATTTCTTTGGAGTTCGGCAAATGAATGCCTGAACGAGGGACATGATCGTCAAGGCAAAAAACGGCAAGCAGAAGATGTAGAGCGCGGCCAACTTCTGTCGCCGCCATTCCATGGACGCTGGTGTCCAAATCGCTTCTACTTCGCCTGCGAAATCCATTACCAACTCTTCGTTGGTAATGTCTGGATTGTTTCGCTTATACTCCGACGCCGTTCTTGTTAAGTCTGCGTCAGTCCCAATTATGATACGGCCATTATTGTAGTTGCATGAATAGCTCACCGATAAGGAAACGAACACAGCGTACAAGGAGAGGCACACAATCAGGCCCGTAGCCGCCGTGATGCCCCACCGAGTGGAGTCTTTCCGGCGTGGATAACGGGAGCAAACCAAAATGATCAGCCCCGCAAAAGCCGTCATGACGAACTGGCCAAATCGAGCCAAACTTCTTTCGTAAGCATCATAGCTCCCGACAGGTGGCGCCAGGAGAAACCCGCCCACGTATGAAAAAAGCCAGGCTCCTATCAACACCAAAGTGTTCCAATGGCTTCGAAACTTGGGGAGCACGGTTGAAAGTTGAAACATAACTAGCCTCGGTCACGGTTATATGAACCCTTCCTATTTGCCTGGAATATCGAACGTCTTTTTTGTGGAACGCGTTATGGTGACCGGCACTTGATCAGAAACCATTTTCCCTTTCTCAGCCCACATTACGTAATTCCCTGCTCGAAGCGGCATCGAAGAGGTCGGATTGGTCAGATTTGGGAACGTTTTTTTGAACCGATCGATCTGGTTCGATCTCGCCTTGGGAACATAACAGATCTGATAACCGTTTTCTGCCTTTCCAGTCGCCCCAATCACTCTGACCTCAATTTCTATCGGCTCAAAGGGATTCTCTCCCGACGCGAAGAAAACGCTCAAATAGGAATCAAGGTGACCAGTCAGAAACTCGTCGCCAGACGGGCTGAACTTTATGGAATATGCTGCGCTCGCTAGTGTCCTGAGTTAGAAATTCGTTGAATTTGGCTTGCGCCATCGGTTGGTCTTTGTTATAGTCTTGGCCGGAGGTGACCTATGCCCCGGCTGAAACCTTTGATTTTGTCCGACGAAGAAC
>Ga0209580_10001184_pt1 | contig 12344 bp, 11 predicted proteins | sample Coa_R1_5_FD_187153 | JGI IMG/M metagenome (GOLD analysis project Ga0209580, IMG submission 187153) | Surface soil microbial communities from Centralia Pennsylvania, which are recovering from an underground coalmine fire - Coalmine... | ecosystem: Environmental > Terrestrial > Soil >...
CGCTGAACATCGCGGAAAATGTTGCGCTCAGCAGCGAGCCGCGCGCCGTTGCAATTTTCAGCCTCGAAATGTCGAAAGAGTCTTTGCTGATGCGCCTGCTCGCTTCGCAAGGCCGCGTCGATGCCCACAAGTTCCGCACCGGCCACCTAGGCCATGAAGACTGGGCGAAAATAGGTCACGCTCTCGCGCGTCTCGGTGATGCTCCGCTCTGGATTGACGATTCCGCTTCATCCACCGTGATGGAGATGGGCGCGAAAGCGAGGCGTCTGAAGCGCGACAAGGGCCTCGATCTTGTCATTGTTGACTACCTCCAATTGATCGCCGCTCGCGGACGCTTCGGGAATCGCAACGAAGAAGTTTCGAGCATTTCCCGTTCCCTCAAGGGGCTCGCCAAGGAATTAAAAGTTCCCGTGCTCGTCTTGAGCCAGTTGACCCGCGCGCCCGAGCGCGAGGATCGCAAGCCGCAATTGGCCGACCTCCGCGAATCTGGTGCCATCGAGCAGGACGCCGACGTCGTTCTCTTCATTCACCGCCCTGGCTTTTACAAGACCGATCTTCCGGACGAAGAACGCGCCAAATCTGAACTCATCATCGCCAAACAGCGCAATGGCCCAACCGGCAGCCTCGATTTCGTCTTCATCAACCGTCACACGCGATTCGAACAAGCCGCGCCGGATTCTTTTGGTTCCATGCCCGAATAGCTCGATCCGGTTCAATGCAAAATTCGCCGCATGAAGCACTTTGCTGTGTTCCTCCGGCAACGCCCCGTGGCTGTTAACACGCGCTCGTTTCGTGGCCGCTCCTCAAAGTAAGTTGATCCCGCTGCCAGCACCGCACTAAGCGCATTGCGCAAAGGTGGTTCCGCGAGTTCCCCCAAGGGTCTCGCACTTCTCGATCTCTGGCCCTCCCATTGCTCCGTCAGACCGGTGTTTACTAGAAGCGGGGCAGGCAAGGGAATTCAGGTTACAGCTCCGCGCGCGGCGAGGTACGCTTTCAGTTTACGCATAACCATATTACCAATGAACCGGGGAATTCAATTCGAAGGGCGTCCTGTCTGGGCTGAGATTTCCCTCTCCGCGATCACCCACAATCTGCGCCTGATCCGCCGCAAAATCGGCGCAAAACGCAAAATCCTCGCCGTCGTCAAAGCGAATGCGTATGGCCTCGGCGCAGTCGAAGTCAGCAAACATCTTGCGCATTTGGGAGTCCAGGCGTTTGGCGTGACCTGTTCGGCCGAAGGCATCGAATTGCGCGAAGCGGGAATTCGCCGGCCGATTCTGCTCCTCACTGGCTTTTGGCCTGGCGAAGAAAAGCGCATTCTCGAATTCAATCTGACGCCCACGATTGCCCGCATCGATCAGGTTGGCGCGCTCGAGCGCGCCGCGGCGAAATCGCGTGCCCGGAAATCGCGCGGGAAATCCGCCTTTCATCTCAAAATCGATAGCGGTATGAATCGTCTGGGGATTTCTCCTGGAGAAATCGGCGCATTCATCCGCGAATATGCCGCCTGCAAGCATCTTGAACTCGCTGGCGTATTCACGCATTTCGCTTCTGCTGAAGACTTTCGTTCCGCGCAAAACGAGCAGCAGGAAAAAGTCTTCAGCGAGGCCTTGTCGCAATTGAGCGAAGCGGGAATTTCGCCGGACGCGATCCACATGGCCAATAGCGGCGCGATCTGCGCGCGCGAGTCTACATGGGCGGACATGGTGCGTCCCGGCGCCGTCCTCTACGGTTATCATCAGGGTTTTGAGCCGCCCGAGGTGGCGGCCAATGTCAAAAAAGATATGCAGCTCAAACCGTGCCTCAGCTTCCGCGCGCGCATTATTTCCTTGCGCGAGGTCGCTGCGGGCGAGCCCGTGGGCTACAGCGCAAAATTTGTCGCTGATCGTCCTTCGCGCATTGCGGTGATCGCGGCAGGGTACGCCGACGGAGTCGTGCGCCAACGCAGCAATCGCGGCTGTGTGATTGTCAAAGGGCGCCTCGTTCCTCTGGTCGGCACAATTTCGATGGATCTTTCCATGGTGGACGTCACGGATGTTCCCGGCGCCGTGGTCGGCGACATTGTCACCATCTATGGAGAGGATGGCGAAGTTGCAATTCACGCCGACCAAGTCGCTCGCCAAATCGGCACCGTCACCTCCGATTTGCTCTGCGCGCTTGGACGCCGCGTTCCTCGCTTTTACATTCGCTGAATCGTTTCCCGCATCATCGGCCCGGTGGTATACTGATCGAAGTTACTCATAAATTTATTTTTCTATTCATACCGGTTGTAGTCGGGGAACCTTAATAGCGCCGGGTAGCTTTCCGTAAGCGCATAGATACGTGTTTCAGGAATTCATAAGTAGTTTTTCATAAAAGGGGCCACGATGACGCGCACTTTTAACTCATCCAATCGTTCTTCTGTTCCCGATAACCCTGACAATTTCCCAGAGAAGCCAATATCGTTTTCGAGACCGGACACGGGCGGTGTCGGCGGTTTCTGGGACATGTTCGCGATTCGACTGATCTTCACCGTAGTCTGCGTCGCCGCCGGCTACCACTTCCGCCCATTTAGCCTGTCGCATCTTCTGGGCGCAATCACGGGATTTGTCTTCGCATTCGCCGTCATTCTTTTTGAGGTTCGCCTGCGCCGCGCCAGTCTCCGTCGGTTGATTGGCGCCGTGATCGGCTCGATCCTCGGCATTTTAGGAGCCTATCTGACCACGCTTGTGCTGGTCCACACGTCGATGCCGGAGAGCACGCGCTCCTTTATCAGTCTGGCTGTGTTTTTGGTGATGGCTTATATCGGCTTGATCGTTGGCGCGAATAAAGGAGACATGCTCAACCTCCAGGCGCTCGGCGGCCTTTTCGGCACAGAGCGCGGCTCGCGGCAGATCTACAAAGTTCTGGATACCAGCGTCATCATCGACGGTCGCGTCGTCGACATCGCCGAGGCCCACTTCATCGACGGAACAATCATCATTCCGCAATTCGTCCTGCGCGAACTGCAAATGGTCGCTGACTCCGCTGATCCGCTGCGCCGCCAGCGCGGTCGCCGCGGCCTCGAAGTTTTGCAGCGTATCCAGAAAATGCCCCATCTCGATGTCCAGATCGCCGAGGATGATTTTCAGAACATCGCCGAAGTGGACCTTAAACTTATTGAGCTTGCCAAACGGTACGACGCGAAAATCATCACCAACGATTTCAATCTGAACAAAGTCGCCACTCTTCAAGGCATAGAGATTCTCAACGTCAACCAGCTCGCCAATGCTCTCAAGCCCGTCGTGCTCCCTGGCGAAACGATGCGCGTCTTCATCCTTAGGGAAGGGAAGGAATACAATCAGGGCGTGGCGTATCTCGATGATGGCACCATGGTTGTCGTCGATGGCGCGCGCAAAATGATCAACAAAACCATCGACATCTCCGTCACGTCGGTTCACCAGACCACCGCCGGTAAAATGATCTTCGGACGTTATGATGAGCGCGGCGAGCAGAACCCCTCTCGCACAGTGCAACCCTTGCCTGGTTCTCCCGCGGAACAGGCTGCCTTTCGCTCGTCCGCGCCTGAGTTGCGATCTTCCGATCCTGGCGCGCCTGCAGAACGCGACCGTCCCGCCCGTCCGCTCACCCCGGACACAGGCCGCACCTGAGAATCAGCCAGGAATACCGCCGTCTTCAGAGGACCTTTCCCTTTGTCTGCGTGTTTATCTGCCGCTCTGAATGCGATAGACTAACGTCTCCCAAATGAGCCGAATCGCCGCCATTCTCCCCGCTGCCGGACTCGGTACCCGCATGGGTTCCGACGTCCCCAAGCAATTTCTCGAACTCGATGGCGTGCCCATCGTCGTGTTCACGCTTCGGCGCTTATCGCAGTGCGCGGACATCTCGGAATTTTTAATCGCCACGCGTCCCGACGAAGTTCAGGCCCTGGAACAGCGCTTATCAAAAGAAGACCTTGGCCGTCCAATCCGCGTTGTGAAGGGCGGCGAGACTCGCCAACAGTCTGTCGGCAACGCCCTAGCGAAAATTTCAGCCGACACGGAGTTGGTTCTTGTCCACGATGCGGTGCGCCCGTTCATCACGCGCGAGCAAGTCGAACGCGTCATCGCCGAGGTGCGCGCGCGTGGCGCCGCGATTCTCGGCGTTCCGGCAATCGACACAGTGAAGGAAGTTCGCCGCGCCACGCTCCCCGAGGATGTCGCGCTCATTTCCGCCACCATTCCGCGCGAACGAATCGTTTTGGCGCAGACGCCGCAGGCCTTCCAAGTCGCCGTGCTGAAAGAAGCCTTCGCGCGCGCCGACCAGGACGGCTTCACCGCGTCCGACGAAGCCGCCCTCGTCGAGCGGACGGGCCGCGATGTTTATGTCGTCCACGGCTCCGAGCGCAACATCAAAATCACCCGACCCGCCGACATGGAACTCGCCCGTTTTTACCTCGACCAGGAGCGCCGCGCAAAGTGAAGCTCCTTCGCCGGTCTCAACTAGGTGGATCCACGCCAGCCGTAGTGCGCACAATCCTATTCTGGATGGCGATGATGCTCTTGGCGGTGCTTCTTTGGAAGATGGCTTCGCAGCCCGCCTCTCACCCCGCTCCGTCCGTCAACAGCGAGGAACTACAGTCGCAGATGGAAAGCAAGAATATCCGCAGTGCGCATCTAACCGTATATCAGACTCGGACTCTCATCGAGGCCGAAAAACGGGACTCGAGCGTAAGGTTCCAGACGTACGTTTCAAACGATCAGGTGCCGAAGATCGTCCACGACCTTGAAGAGAACGATGTGGACGTTTGGATACAGGGCCGCCAGGAACCAGAAAACAATTGGATTTCCTTTCTCATCGACGGGGTTCCTTTCCTCCTGCTCCTTGTTGTTTTCATCATCATGATGCGGAGGATGCACGCGAGTAACACGTCCGGCAGTGCTCCGGGAAGGCCGCTGTAATGTTCGAGAAATTCAACGAAGAGGCGCGACGTTGCATCTTCATGGCTCGTCTTGCTGCCATCACCGAAAAATCCAAGAATATCGGCTTGCCTCATCTTCTCGCGGGCATTCGCAAGGAGATCCCGGCGATATTCCGCAATGTAAATTGGTCGAAGCTGGCCCTAAAGCTTGCCCGACTTTCGCCCGAAAGTCTTCACTCGGCGAGCCAGGCGACTGGTGAAATTCCTCTTGATGCGAAGGCAAGACGCGTGCTCGCCGCGGCTCCGGAACTCGCAAAGAAGCTCCATGCCGACCAAATCACGGCCACGCATCTTCTTGCGGCCATCCTTGCCTCTGATGCGAAACTCCGCAAACAATTCCAAAAAGCTGGCATGGCGGAAACTTCCACGAAGAGTGCCCCTGCTCAACGCACTCAGGCCGCCGAGCGCTTGCGCATCGCGCGTTCTGGAATCGGCTACGATCTTCATCGTCTCGCCGTCAATCGCAAATTAGTGATCGGTGGCATCGAAGTCCCGTTTGAAAAAGGCTCCGTAGGCCATTCCGACGGCGACGTTCTCGGCCATGCGATTTGCGACGCCTTGCTCGGCGCCGCCGGCCTTGGCGATATCGGCACCCATTTCCCCGACAGCGATCCCAAGTGGCGCGGCGTGTCGAGTCTGGTTTTTCTGCGCCAGGTTCGCCAGTATCTCGAGCGCAAAAATTGGAAAATTCGCCACATCGACGCCATCGTGGTCGCCGAACGCCCCAAGCTGGGGCCTCATTTTCCCGCCATGCGCGAAGCGCTGGCGAAGGCTCTCGCCATTTCAGTCGAGCAGATCAATCTGAAAGCCAAGACGCACGAAGGCCTCGGTGAAATCGGCCGCGGCGAAGCCCTCGCTGCTCACGTCATCGCCACCATCGAAAGCTAACGAGTCGCTTGGAGAAATGAGTTTGATGAACCACCTGGCGGGATTTCATGCTGTCGAAGAAGCGCTCGTTGCCGGGCATCCGCTCGACCGCATACTTGTCGCCCGCGGGCAGCACGGCGGCCGCATACAAAAAATTCTCGACTTGGCGCGCTCGCGCGGCGTTCCTGTGCGCTTCGAGGATCGCATCCAACTCGACCGCGCCGCGGCCGCCGACCATCACCAGGGCGTCGTAGCCTTCACCGCCGCACGTGAAGCCCTCGACATAGAAGATCTTCTTGCCGGCCATTCGCAGCGCGACGCCCAAGCCGCCGATCAGTTGCTCGTTCTTCTCGACGGCATCGAAGACCCGCACAACGTCGGCGCCATCGTTCGCACGGCTCTTGCTGCAGGCGCTGCTGGACTCATCATTCCCGAGCGGCGCGCCGCTGGGCTAACGGATACTGTAGCGCGCGTCTCCGCTGGCGCACTCGCGCACATGCCCGTCGCTCGTGTCAAAAATCTGGCGCGTGCCATGGAACAACTCAAGGAAGCTGGCTTTTGGCTGATTGGTCTCGACGAACACGCGGAAAAAAGCTACATCGATGTGGATTACAGGGGCCGCGTCGCTATCGTCATGGGAAGCGAAGGCACGGGCCTCCACGAACTTGTTCGCAAGCATTGCGACTTTCTCGTTTCCATTCCCACCACCGGCCCGGTTCGTTCCCTCAATGTCTCCGTCGCCGCCGGCGTGGTCCTCTTTGAAGCCCTCCGTCATCGCAAGGGGAGCCGCAAATAAGCTGCAACTTCGTCGCCTACCTATCGTACTGAATCAGCGAGAACACTTCCGTCCCGTTCAATTTCTTGCGTCCGTTCAAAAAACTTAGCTCCACCGCAAACGTCGCACCCATCACCTCGCCGCCCAGTTGCCGCAGCAACTGGATTGCCGCCGCCGCCGTTCCGCCTGTCGCGAGCAAATCATCGCAGATCAGCACGCGCTCGCCGCGCTTCACTGCGTCCTGATGAATTTCCAGTTTATCCGTTCCGTATTCCAGCTGATACGTTACCTGCTCGGTTTTCCACGGCAACTTGTTCGCTTTTCGCACGGGAACGAAACCCGCACCGAGCCGGTATGCCAGCGCCGGAGCAAAAATAAATCCCCGCGCCTCGATACCCGCCACTACATCAATCTTCTTCCCCTCGAATTTGTCGCCCAGCCTCTCGATCAAATCGTGGAACCCTTTTTTGTCCTGCAGCAGCGTCGTCAAATCGTAAAATAAAATTCCAGGCTTCGGATAATCGGGAACTTCCCGGATTAGTTTCTTCAGATCTTCCATTCGATTGGTTTGTCTTTCGCTGAATCAGCGACTGCCTTTTTTCGAAACACATTTCATTGAAAAGGAATGCTCGATCGTGAAATCGTGCGCATATTTTTCCTCCACTTCCGCTTCTTCTTCCACCACTTCAACCACGGACGCGGCTCGCGGCCCGCGCTCGAGTTCCTTTTTTAGCGCCACAAGCTGGGCTTCCTCCCCTATCGCGTACACTTCCACGCGCCCATCGCCCAGGTTCTTCACGTGTCCAGCCAACCCTAACCGTATCGAGACCCGCTGCGCGAAATATCTGTACCCTACACCCTGCACGGTCCCTGACACATAATAAGTCCTGGCGATCCTCGTCTTTTCCACTTCGAAATTCCCCATTTTCCGCTCGACGCAAGATTCTAGCAGACGCACTCTAATTGACCAGCGGCAATGCATTCGTGGAGGGGCGCTTGCGCAAAAGTCGAAAACCTTTGCAGTCTGTGGAAAACCGCTGCCACAACTCGCGACCGTGGAATGTTATCAGTCTGAAATAACAGCGCTTAGCATTGGCTCGCAGAGTGACCGTCTTTGGACCTCTGCTTGCTTACTCTAATCCGGATTCTCAAGAGCTCTTATTCCGCTCAAATGGGGGTTATTATGAAGACGCTCTACGCTCTGGCTCTTGGCTTGGCTATGATTCTATCGGCAACCGCAGTCCGCGCCGATGCAGCCCCCCTCGACCCAACGATCATCCTGCGCGACCCCGTTTGTAGCCCCAGCACCTTATGCACAGTAGTTAACGGCTCATTCGACTTGCAGATCGACAGCACCGGGGGCGGCAGCTTCCTGATCAAGAACAATTCCGGGTTCACGTGGACCAGTCTCTCCATGACCCTTTTAGCCCCCTCAAATGAGGGTGCGTTCGGTTGCGACGGCGGCATATTCTTTCAGACTTGCTCCATCGGCATAGCAGGGCCTGGCTCGAATGGCACCAACGTCGTTGACGCGTTCTTCTTCGGCCTGGGTTCCTGCCAGAACGGCAACACCGATTGCCAGGGCCTCCCGAACGGCGGCGCGATTATATTCGACCTGAATACTGAGTGCGATGACGATGCGTCCAGTTGCGGGAACTGGGAGCCGAACTCTCTGGCAAGCGTGACGCCCAATCCGGAGCCGGAGACTTTTGTGCTCTTGCTGACTGGTTTTCTGCCTTTGCTCCCGCTTCGCAAGCGGCTCTTCAACTCGCGGTCTTCTGCTTAACAACCGCCTGGTCGGCCTCAATTAACCGAACTCCTCTACGACGCAGACCCATGGTCCGCCCTTTTGGGACGTGTCACCGGGCGACCCTCTTTTCCAAAAGCTCCATTTCATAATTTGTGGCGACCGCGAAAGCGCGGTAGAATTGAAGTCGAATTCTCCGATCCTCGCGGCCTGCGGAAGAGAAAATCCATGGCGGCGAGGACGATGCCGCGCTGGTCGAACAGCACGGCAGACGAGTGCGAAGCAAACTACCTTCGCAAACGTTTAGGGCCCGGGAGGAAAGTCCCGAGCCTCCCTCATGGCAAGGCCGTGATTTGGAAAGGAGAGAAGCCGAGGACGCGAAGCGTCCCCGTTTTTCTGCCCAATTCCTGTCAGGGAGTTGGGTAATTTTATTTTGGGCCGGCCGAGCGGACTCGAACCGCGGGTGCGAGGAATCAAAATAACGTGAGTGATCTTCATTCAGTGACGGACGTAGCGATCGGCCAGCTGGTGGACAAGTTCGGCAGGCCGATTACGGACTTGCGTGTTTCGGTGACGGACCGCTGCAATTTCCGCTGTGTTTATTGCCGCTCGGCAAATCCTGAAAATCACATGGCCGAGCATAACCTATTGACTTGGGACGAACTCGAGCGGGTGGCGCGAATCCTCGTTGGCTTGGGAATTAAGAAAGTGCGCGTTACCGGTGGCGAGCCGCTGGTGCGTCCCGGCGTCGAGGAATTTATCTCGCGATTGCGCGCTCTGGGCGTGCCGGATATTTCGTTGACAACAAACGGCCAGCTTCTCGCGGAGCGCTGCGAGCGCCTCGTCGCCGCGGGATTGAATCGCATTAATATCAGCCTCGATTCGCTCGACCGTGCGAAGTTTGAGAAGATAACGCGCACACGCTCATTCGATCGCGTGATGGCGGGAATCGACGCGGCGCAAGCGTCGCCGCTGCGCCCCGTGAAGGTAAACGCCGTGTTGGTTCGCGGTCTGAATGACGATGAAGTGGAGGCATTCGCTGCGTTCGCACGCGAGCGCGACTTGATTATGCGTTTCATCGAGTTCATGCCTCTCGATGCAGACCGCGCGTGGACGCGTGACCTCTTTGTGCCTGCCGAGGAAGTTCGACGCCACATCGAAGCGCGCTGGCCCATGGTTCCCATCGCGCACGAGCGCAGCGAAACGGCGAGAAAATATCGTTTCACCGACGGGCGCGGTGAGATCGGACTCATCGCTCCCGTGTCACGGCCTTTTTGCGGATTCTGCTCGCGCATCCGATTGACCGCCGATGGAAAGCTGCGTACGTGTCTGTTCAGCAAGGAAGATCACGATCTGAAGGGCCTGCTGCGCGACGGCGCGAGCGACGACGAGATTGTCGCCAAGATTCGCGGCATCATCACGGAAAAGGAAGCAGGCCACCGGATCAACGAGCCTGATTTTGTTCCGCCGTCGAGGACGATGGTCTATATTGGTGGTTGAACGTAGCTAAGCCGGTTGAGCCGGGGACCGTGGCGGACGGGGAATGTCGGACGAAGAACAGAGGTTTTTCACATTGACGGAGGCCGAGCGCACGCGCGTCGAGCTCGAGCCTTTGCTCCTCGAAGCCATGGAAGAGCGCCGCCTCATGGGCGAACTGGACGAAAAGCTGGGCGAACTTGCCACGCGCATACAAATGATGGGCGGGATGCGTTTCAATTACGACGAGGCTGCGACGCAACGTCTCGAGCGCAATCGCCACGAAAAATCCGTCGAGTCCGCCATCGAGCGCATCAGCGCCACTGGATGCGTGGTGAAGGACCTCAACGTGGGCTTGCTCGATTTCCCCGCGCGCCTGAATGACGAAGATATTTATTTTTGCTGGCGCGTGGGCGAAGACAGAATCCGTTTTTATCATCGGCAGGACGAAGGGTTCGCCGGGCGCAGGCCCATCGACCCGCGCGACGCCGATTATCGCAATCCGATTCAGTAAATTTAGGTGCGCTTGCATATGTTGATTTTCTGACGCGCCGCGTTTTCCTCCCTGAAAGGAATTTGTGAGCGAAGCCCCGGCAAACCGCTTGGAGGATTCGGCCAGCCCCTATCTGCGCTCGGCGGCGCACCAGCCTGTGAATTGGTACGAATGGGGCGAAGCGGCGTTTGCAAGGGCGCGCGCGGAAGCAAAGCCGATTCTCCTCGATATTGGCGCGGTCTGGTGCCATTGGTGCCACGTGATTGATCGCGAGAGCTACGAAAATCCCCAGATTGCCGCGCTCATCAACCAATTCTTTGTGGCCGTCAAAGTGGATCGCGACGAACGTCCCGACGTCGATTCGCGCTATCAAGCGGCGATCAGCTCGATTTCGGGCCAGGGCGGCTGGCCGCTGACCGCGTTTCTTACACCCGATGGCAAGCCGTTTTTCGGTGGCACTTATTTCCCGCCGGAAGACGCGATGGGCCGGCCGGGGTTCAAGCGCATCCTGGTCGCTGTGGCGGAAGCGTTTCGCGCAAAGCGAAGCGAAATCGACAGTTCCGCGCTGGCGCTCGAAGACGCTGTTCGCCAGGCGGAGAATTTTGCGAACGCGCGTGGCGCATTTGATCCGGCGATCGTGCAAGCAATGGCCGCTTCGATCATCGGCAATTTCGATTCGCGCAATGGTGGGTTTGGCCAAGCGCCGAAATTTCCGCATCCGGCGGCCATCGATTTGCTCCTCGATCTTGGGCAGACCTCGCGCGATTCCAATCTGCTGTATATCGCGAATCGGACGCTGGCGAAGATGGCGCTCGGCGGCGTTTACGATCAGCTTGGCGGCGGATTTCATCGCTATTCCGTCGATGAGCGCTGGCTTGTGCCGCACTTCGAGAAAATGTCTTACGATAATTCCGAGCTACTGAAGAATTATCTCCACGGCTTTCAAGTCGCGAATGCGCCCGGCGCAGCGGATGCCGCGCTGACGCAACTTTTTCGCGAAACTGCCGAAGGAATCATTGCCTGGGTGTTTGACACGCTGAGTGACTCCGAGCGCGGAGGCTTTTTCGCAAGTCAAGATGCGGACATTTCGCTGGACGACGACGGCGATTATTTTACGTGGACGGTGGACGAGTTGCGCGCAGCGCTCACGCCCGAAGAAGCAAGCGTGATGGAGGAATACTACGACGTCGGGCCGGTCGGCGAGATGCATCACAACCCAACGAAGAATGTCCTGTGGGTTGCCAGTACTGTGGAAGATATCGCGAAGCGCCGTGGAATAAGCGAGAGCGACGCGCGGCTTGTGCTCGCAGGTGCAAAAGGTAAATTGCTGGCTGCGCGCCGGGAGCGCACCGCGCCTGCCGTGGACAAAACCATCTACGTGAGCTGGAACGGCATGTTCGTGTCCGCGTTTCTCGAAGCCGCTCGCGTGTTCGGACGCGATGATTGTCGGCTATTCGCGTTGAAGACGCTCGACCGGATTCTTGCCGAAGCATGGAACGAAGACAAAGGCTTCCAACATCGCGTTGGTGGGCCGCTTGTGGCCGGTTTGCTCGACGATCAGATTTTTGCGGCGACAGCACTTCTCGATGCGTATGAAACCACGCTCGACAAGCGCTATTTCGCCGTAGCCGAACGCGCGATGCAGTTGGCCATCGAAAAATACGGCGACACGGAAGGAGGCGGTTTCTTCGACCGCGCTTCCGACGCACCTCCCATGGGCGGCCTCGACGTTCGCCGCAAAGCGTTTCAGGATTCGCCCACGCCCAGCACCAACTCTGCGGCCGCGATTGCGCTCGCGCGGCTCTACGCGTTCACCGGCAACGAGCTTTATCGCGACTGGGCCCATCGCACACTTGAAGCGTTCGCCGCGCTCGCGCCGCAATTTGGCCTTTACGCCGCAACCTACGGACTTGCGGCAATGCTGCATTCTCGGCACACATCGCAAGTTGTGGTCACGGGTGCGATGGGCGATGCGAAAGCGTCGGCGCTCGAAGCCGCCGCGAATTCCGTGTATCGCTTCGGCAAAGCAGTGCTGCGCGTCACTCCA
>Ga0209580_10001186_pt1 | contig 12334 bp, 9 predicted proteins | sample Coa_R1_5_FD_187153 | JGI IMG/M metagenome (GOLD analysis project Ga0209580, IMG submission 187153) | Surface soil microbial communities from Centralia Pennsylvania, which are recovering from an underground coalmine fire - Coalmine... | ecosystem: Environmental > Terrestrial > Soil > Unclassified...
ATGACCTCACGACCAACATGATTGAGGCCGGCGAAACCGGCGGTATTCTAGACATTATTCTTCAGCGGCTCGCCCTCTACGTCGAGAAGGCGGTGCGCTTGCGCTCGGCGGTGAAGTCGGCGCTGATCTATCCCGTTGCCGTGGTTTCCATCGCGACTTTGATCGTGGCCGCCCTGCTGAAGTGGGTGGTGCCGATTTTCTCCAACTTGTTTGCAGGCCTGGGGGTCACGCTGCCGCTGCCCACACGCATAGTGATGGGATTGAGCGCGTTCGTGCAATCCTTCTGGTGGGTTTTCCTGGTGAGCGTGGTTGGCATCGTGGTGTCTATCAAGCAAATCCGCAAGCATCCCCGCGGGCGCTACTACTTTGACAAATTGCTTCTGATGATGCCGATCGTGGGTTCGCTGCTGCGCAAAATTGCGGTCGGCCGCTTTACCCGAACCCTGGGGACGCTGATTACCTCAGGCGTGCCCATCCTCGAAGGCTTGAACATTACCGCCAGAACCTCCGGCAACGCAGTTCTGGAGGAGGCGTTGTTGAGAGTCCGCAAGGCGATTGAGGAAGGCCGCACCATTGTCGATCCTCTCAAAGAGTGCGGCGTGTTCCCCAACATGGTCACGCAGATGATCGGGGTCGGCGAAGCGACCGGCGCCATGGATTCGATGTTGCAGAAGATTGCCGACTTTTACGAGGAAGAAGTCGACGCGGCCACCAAAGATATGCTGGCCATGTTGGAGCCGGCCATCATCGGATTACTGGGCGTCACCATTGGCGGCATCGTCATTTCTCTCTATATGCCGCTGTTTGCCATGATCGCCAAGTTGGCTGGATAACCAGATCAAGAGGCCGCTTCGCGCAGCGTGGGGCGGCCCCTTCAATCGGACTGGCAAGTGTTCGCTGGTCTCAACCGGCATAGCACAGATAAGCGGAGAACCGAGCCGCTGATTCACTGAATTGACGGGATCCGGAATGCAACCGAACTTTGACGAGCGCAATTGGCTGGACTGGCTAGTCAAGGTACGGATTCTTATCCTGACCTTTCTGTTGGGGATTGAACTGGCGGTGGCGCGGTTTACGTCGACGCCGCTGCCGGTGCGCTTGTTCATCAGCACCATACTGTTCTGGTATGGAGTTTCGCTGTTCTATGTGCTCCTGTTTTCGTTCTGGGAGGAGCATCGACTCCAGGCTTCTTTGCAGGTTTTGACCGATCTGGTTTTCGTGAGCCTGGTGGTGCATGAAACCGGAGGCTGGGACAGTTCCCTCAATTTCCTGTATCCCCTCTTGATCATTGTGGCCAGCTTGTTGCTGCCGCCGGTTTGGACGTACCTGGTTGCGGCAATCGCGTTCATTTTTTATGGCGCGGTTCTGGATCTGAATTTCTACGGAGTGGTGCCTTCCTATTGCACCACGCATCCTGATCTGAAGACTCTGCAGGCGATCACTTTCGTGAACCTCTTTGCTTTTCTGGCGGTGGCATATCTTGCCGGCCTGCTGACCGCGAAGCTGCGGCAAGTTCGCGTGCAACTCAGGGATACCAGTGGAGCGCTGGAAAACCTGCAAGTTCTTCACGAAAATATCATTCATTCCATCAGCAGCGGGTTGATCACAACGGGTCTCGACGGACGAATCACTTTGGTCAATGCTGCGGCACAGAAGTTCCTGCAGCGCTCGGCCGCCGAACTGTCGGGCACGCCGGTGCACCGCCTGTTCCTGGATCCGTTGCCGGTTGTGGAAAGACAGCAGGCGCATGCCGAGGTGCGCTTTGACGCCCCGGGTAATTTCCGCAAGACGTTCCGGGTTCGGGTCGCCGCGTTAGACCTGCCGGAACGGGGGCTGGTCGGCTTTGTCTATGCCTTCGATGATCTGACCGAAATTCGGCGTCTGGAACGGGAAGTGCGCATTCAGGACCGGCTGGCTGCCGTGGGGCGGCTGGCTGCTGCGATCGCCCATGAAATTCGCAATCCACTTACTTCGATTGCGGGCTCGGTGAGCATGCTGTCGGGCGTCCCTGAAATGACTGCGGAACACCGGCATTTGCTCGAGATTGTCACCCGCGAATCGCAGCGGCTGAACGGCATCATCACCGACTTTCTGGCCTATTCGCGTCAAAAGCAATATCAGTTTGACAAGGTCGACCTGGTCCGGCTGCTGGAGGATGCGCTGACCCTCCTCGGACATCGTTTGATCGCGGAAAACAGGGGCATCGTCATGGATCGGCGATTTGCCGTTCCCGAAGCCTGGAGCATCGCGGACGGCGACAAGATCAAGCAGGTCTTCTGGAACATCTGCGAAAACGCCATCCGGGCGATGCGCGCCGGAGGCACTCTTACCGTCTCGCTGGAAAAATCCGGAGATGACTGGCAGATGGGTTTTTCCGATACCGGCTCGGGCATGACGCCGCAGCAGACGGAAAAGATCTTTGAGCCCTTTCAGTCGAATTTTGAAGGCGGCACCGGCCTGGGGCTGGCCATCGTTTACCAAATTGTGCAGGCTCACGAAGGCAAGGTCTGGGCGCGCTCCCGCGAAGGACAGGGGACGACATTCATCTTGAGGCTGCGCCGGCTGGAGGCCGACCGCTGCGCGCTTCCAGACGACAAGACGGTGACAAACGGGCTTGAATCGGTCAGCCCGGGTCCGGCAGAGCACGCGGAACTCGCCGCCGCGGGGAGGCCGCATGGCTAAGATTCTGGTCTGCGACGACGAACGCTCCATCTGCGAAATGCTCGATATTGCTCTGCGGCGTGAAGAACATCGGGTGGAGACGGTGCAGTCAGGGCAGGCCGCAAAGAACAAAATTGACGGCGCGCTCTATGACGTAATCGTCACCGACATCAAGATGCCGACGATTGATGGCATCGAAGTGTTGCGCCACGCCCACCGCGTATCTCCGGACTCGGCCGTTATTCTGATCACCGCCGTGGACGATTATGAAGCCGCGGTGGAGGCGGTGAAAGCCGGAGGAGCTTCCGACTACATCCGCAAAAGTCCGGGGCTGGTCGACGAGATTAAACTGGCCATCAATCGGGCACTTGAAAAGTTAGCTCTGAGCCGGCAGAATTTTGCGCTCCGCCGCGACGCGGCGACTCGCAACTCGCTCGACAACATCATCGGTTCCAGCGCCGCCATGGAAAGACTCAAACAGACGGTGCGCACCGTTGCCGCCACCGCGAGCACGGTCCTGATTCACGGCGAGAGTGGAACCGGAAAAGAGCTGGTCGCGCGCGCTGTGCACGTGTGCTCTCCGCGCGCCGCCGAGCCTTTCGTCTCCGTCAACTGCGGGGCCTTCCCCGAGACTTTGCTGGAGAGCGAGCTGTTTGGATATGTGAAAGGCGCCTTTACCGGGGCGAACCAGAACAAGCGCGGGCTGTTTGAGGTCGCCGACGGAGGCACGATTTTTCTCGATGAAATCAGCGAGATGACGCTCGCCATGCAAGTCAAGCTGCTGCGCGTGCTGCAGGAGCGGGTGGTGCGCCCGGTCGGAGGCACCAGCGAAATTTCGATCGACGTCCGCGTCATTGCCGCGACCAACCGCGATCTGGATAAGGCGGTTGCAGAGAACCTGTTTCGCGAAGATCTGTATTACCGTCTGAACGTGATTCCGATTCGCGTGCCGCCCTTGTGCGAGCGGCGGGAGGACATTCCGCTGCTGGCCAATCACTTCCTCAAGAAATACGCCGGCGCTGCCGGTCGAAGCATCCTGCGCGTGAACAAGGATTCGTTGGACGCGCTGTGCGGATATGAGTGGCCGGGCAACGTCCGCCAACTGGAAAACACCGTGGAACGCGCGGTGGCGCTGGAAACCACCGAAGAATTGCACGTGGAGCTTCCCGCGGAGCGTCCGAAGGCTCGAGCTGCGGCGGCAGCGGCAGGGATGCCCGGCGCTCTGCCTGAAATCGCCCCGGGAGCGGTTCTCCCCGAGGGCCTGGGCATGGAAAGTTACGTGGCCGGTATCGAACGCTCGCTGCTGCAAAACGCTTTGGAGCACAGCGGCGGCGTACAAACCAAGGCGGCCGATCTGCTCGGCATCTCCTATCGCTCCTTCCGGCACTTGATGAAGAAGTACGAATTGTAGCCGTCAGCCGTCAGCTCTCAGTGAAAGCCAGAGCGCCACGCGTCGGAATCTACATAGTCGAAACCTGCGGTTTGTGGTTATGATGGCTCGTGCGCTCCACGCTGCGCTTTCTCTGGAATGCCACACGAGGCCACCGCCTGGCCCCGTGGCGCAGTCCCTATCTTTTGTGGCGGATCGAAACCTATACCGGGGTAAAGATGACGCAGATTGGCTTTCTCGAATTCTGGGAATTTGTCTGGCGGGAGCGGAGCGACCTGTGGAGATTTCTGAAGTGGACGCGTGAAATGGAGCGCTACGTCCATCCCAAGGCGAAGAGTTCGTAACGGTCCCGCGGCGTGGCTTGTGGGAATCGATTCCCGGCGCTAAGCGCCGTTGCCTGCAGCGCTGGCCTCACCCAACAGGATGTTCACTTCCGCGCCCTTGCCCACCCCCAGAATTTGCGCGGCGGCGGCGCGATTGGCGGCGATTTCGAGAAAGCCCATGCTGCCCAAGATCCCAAAGACCTGTCCCGGAGCGCCCTCGGCATAGGCGACGCGAATCTCAGTAATCTCCCGGCTGCCCACGGTGATCTTGAAATTCGCCGATCCGGCGGCAAATAAAGCGGGTGCGTCGGCCGGAGTGATATTGGTGATGAGGTTGCCGAAGCGATCGACTTTCAGCACCACGCCGCGAATCCGGCCGCCTTCGGGCTTGGGCTTGGGAGCGGAGAAGCGCGCGTAGTCCTCGATTTCGTCGCCGAACTTGTGGGAGTCCACCTGCTTGGCGAGATACGCCGCCACCGGGGCAAAGATGTCGCGGGCATGAAACGTGTTGCTCACCGGCTGCAGAAAATAGTGTTCCGAGGTGATATGGCGGACATGGACGCGCTCCTCTCGCGCATAAACCAGCGAGAGCACGCCATTGTCAGGGGCGACGAAATGATGGCGGTCGCTGGAAGCGAGAATGGGCCGTCGGGCAGTGCCTACGCCGGGATCGACCACCACCACGTGCACCGTCCCGTTGGGAAAGTAAGAATACGATTGCGAGATGGCCAGGGCTCCGTCGAGCACGTCGAAGGCCTGTACGGCGTGGGAAATATCCACGATCTCGGCTTCGGGCACGATGTCGAGAATGACCCCCTTCATGGTGCCCACGAAGTGGTCATTGAGTCCAAAATCGGTGGTCAGAGTGATGATCGGACGGTGCGCCACATTTCCTCGCTGATGGAGACAGAATACTCCCTATCCGTGCGAAGTTAATTGGCGAGGAAGTCTGCGTCAAGACACGGAGGTAATCGGGAAAAGTGAATCCATCATAGTTATGAGCGTAGGGGGATATTTTCACCAATCAGGCTATTCGTACCAAGTCGCTACGCCCAGAAGGTATAGAACTGCCACGAGACTAAGAAGCGCAAGGGCCGCATTGGACGTAACCGTTAAGCCCTTGGTGCGGGGCGTTTGACGACGGCGAAATCGCATCCAAAACAAAAAAGCCGTTATGCCTAAAAGCACAGCACCACTCATGAATGTCCCTGCTGTAACGTAGAACGTATGTGAGGTGAAGAATGCGATAACCGCGGCGCACGTGCAGACAATCCAGACGAATTGCTCATCTCTCGGAGTCAGCGTCACAAGAGCATTTTGGCTGAAGTTTTGATGCCGACGCAACGTTACTGTTGTAAACAGGTCATAGCGCTCAAAACCCCCGGCTGGGCTCGATGAGTGTAACCGGGATTTTGCGCCAGCTGTGGCTTTGGCTACTCCGGCATGCTGGCCTTGCTTGGCAGCGTGAACAGAATTGTCGTTGCAGATACAAGGGACACTAACAGTGCTGCGCTGCTGGCGTACTGCATGTTGACTGCTATTTGTTGGGGCATGAATCGATCGACAGTGCTCAAAACGAATCCCGTCGCAAACGACGCAACCAGAAACCGTTCGTATTTCCCTCGCGCAGCCCTGTAGAACCAGAACAGAATCCACAACACGAAGCCCCAGAAAAACATGCTCAGACCCACAAATAGCAGCCTCGGGTGAGGAAGCCCGTAGTTTGGCTCAAAGAGCCACGGATTGGTGAGCCGCACGGGCTGCAATGTGGTGCGGAACGCCGATGCGGCGGTGATAGCCGTCAAAATTACAGAGATAATCGCATGGCGCTTGTTCCGTATAAGGCCGCTTGTGTGTTGAACGCTGCTCATTGAAAACTGCCAATTGCATTATGCGACAAGTCCCGAGTGTTGAGAACAGGCCGTTGCACTCATTGTGGGTTTTGAGCGTAACCGAGATTTAGAGACAATCACGGTCGCTTCTTTGGCGGTATCATGCCAATGCCAGGGGTTTGAATGAGGGGACGTTGTGGCAGAAGGCAAATCTGTTTTGGCCGCATGAAAGGTCGCACAACGACGTGCCAAACGGCGAACGCACCCAGCCAGTAAAACCCCACAGCGAAGATAGCGAATGATCCCCAATCGGGATGGCGCCACAACAGAATCACAATTCCAGCCATAAGGCACGTTGTTAACCGTAGCCGTTCGTACCATTGAGGAAATTTCGGTAGCAAAAGTTCATTGCAGTGAGGGCAACGAAGCGGTGCAGACTGGACTTCTTCAGCACTTAGAGCACCGTCGCACGTGGGGCACGTCGATATTTCCGATGGCGGTGACTGCACGACGGAAGCATATAACGAAAGAGCATAACACGGCTGTGATGATCGTCACTTGCTGCAACCAGGCGATATCGCTTGCCACGAGGGAACTCCCGCCTGATTCCGGGCTTTCCTTACTCGTACCGCAGCGCTTCAATCGGATTGAGCCGCGCGGCTTTCAGGGCAGGGAAGAATCCGGAGACGATGCCGACCAGCGACAGGATCACGAACGAGATGATCATCACGCTCATCGAGGCGTGCAGGAAGATTGCTCCTTCGTGGTTGGCGGTCTTGTAAAACTCATCGTAGAGGGGCATGGGGGGGATAGCCCAGGTCAGCGCTTCGGCAAGCGCCATGCCGACGAGTCCGCCGACGAACGTCAAGACCAGGGCTTCCAGGAGAAATTGCACCAGGATATGGCGGGGCCTGGCTCCGATGGCTTTGCGCAAGCCGATCTCGCGGGTTCGTTCTGTGACTGAAACCAGCATGATATTCATCACGCCGACGCCGCCCACCGCCAGAGTGACAATCCCAATCAGTCCCAGCACCGCTTGCAGGCCGAGAGAGAAGGCATTGATCATGGCGCGGTCTTCGATGGTGTCCCACTCCGGAGTAGCCTTGTCATCTTTGGGATCGAAATGGTGGCGGCGCGCGATCACTTCGCGCACGGCTGCGAGAGCCTTCTTGTTGAGTTCCGGCGCGGTCGGCTGGATGATGATTTCGTCGGGGTCGCGAATATTCTTGAGATCGCGCATCAGCGCAAACGGAATGAATCCATTTTCGTTGTCCGGGCCCTGGTACATCGAGTCCTGAATCTTGTTGCGCATGGTTCCGATGACTTCGAAATCCAGCCCGCCAATTTCGACGTGCTGCCCCGCTCCCGGCGCGCCCTGAAAAACCTTCTTCGCGGCCTCGTAACCCAGAATGACGACGCGGCGGTGATCAGCGAAATCGGTTTCGTCGAAATAGCGTCCTTCGGCGAGGCCGAGCTTGCGCATCTGTCCGTAAGGCATGTCGACGCCGCGGACCATGATGGAGACCACGCGGGTGCCGATTTTGAATCCGAAATCGCGATCGATCTCGCCGCTCACCGCGCGCACGATGGGCACTTCATCACGGATCGCTTCCACGTCCTCGAGTTCGTACGTAACCTTCTTGCCTGCGCGCTGGCCGCCTGCCTGCAGGCTGGTCTGTCCCGGCCACAGGACGATGACGTTGTTGCCCATATTCAGGAAGGCGTTCAGCACGCAGCCGCCCAATCCCTGGCCATAGGCTAACAGCAGCACCACCGAGGCGAGCCCCCACACGATGCCAAGCATGGTGAGGAGCGAGCGCATGCGGTCGCGCATCAGGGCTTGCCAGCCTTGCGAGATGAGCTCTTTCAGAAACATAAGAGCGGTGGCCGGTGATCAGTAAGCAGTGATCAGTCGTCAGTAATCAGTGATCAGTCGTCAGTGATCAGAAAATTTCGGGCAGTTGGCCACTCTTCACCGACCACTGTTTTCTCTTTACTGAACGTGCACGTCTCCCGAGCCGGTGTGCACCGAAAGCAGCGGGCCGCCGCCGCGGACTTTTCCGCGAATCTGTTTGCGCGACTCCTGTACTCGTCCCTGCACCGTCATTTCAATTGGTGAATCGACATTGATCGTGCCGGAACTGGTGGAGACATCGGCTTCGAAGGCGGCATTAGGCTGCAACCGGACGCGCACATTGCCGGACCCAGTTCGAATCTCCCATGAGGCAGTCTGCGTGCCTTCGGCGGTAACGTCGCCGCTGCCGGTTTCTCCATGGAATCCGCCGTTGATGCCGCGCACGGTGATATTTCCAGAACCGGTGTGCAGGTCAATGTTGCCCGAGCCGGTCTCGTCCACTTCAATGTCACCGCTGCCGGCGCCGCCATGCACCGGTCCCGAAATTTCGCGGGCGCGCACGTTGCCGGAGCCGGTCTGTACGCGAATCTCTCCCGCCAGGCCTCTCAGCTTCAAATCTCCCGATCCGCTCTCGAGGTCGGTATTACCGTGAATGCCCTCGACGATCTGATCCCCCGATCCGCTGTGCGAACGCAGAGTCGTATCGGCGGGAACGGTGATGTCGTAGTCCACCGAAATGTTGCGTTCGTTCACGTAATCGATGTGGATGTTGTTGCCTTCCTGGCGGAGGGGAGGGTGCTGCTCGATCTGGCTGACGTCGGTCTGACGCCTTCCGAAGAGCCAGCGGTCGCCGACAAAGATCTTTCCCCGAATCACAACCGAGCCGGCAGGCCCGGTGCGCACGGTGATGTCGCCCGAGCGTGTGAGCACTTCCAGATTCGCAGGGCCGCTGACCGAGAATGTCTTCTCGAAAGTGCCTTGCGGGGAAGAAGCGAAGGCGATGGCCGATGCGAGCAGAACCCAGGCTCCGACCAGAAGAGAGCGGGATATTCGAGAACAGGAATTCTTGCGAGTACGAGAATTATTCATAGCGTAGGGACTCCACAGGTGTCATATCCGCGGCGCGCTGGGCAGGATACATGCCTGCGGTCACGGTAATCAAAGAAAGTGTCAGGATCGATGCGATGATGGAAATCGGAGAGATGATGGGATGCGGCACGAAATCGGGCAGCGGCACCGCTGTCATTGCCACGCATGTGCCCACGCCGAAACTCAACCCCAGAATGCCGCTGACCACCGTCAGCAGCGCGGATTCGGCGAAGAACTGGCGCAGGATATCGCGCTTGGTCGCGCCCATGGCCTTGCGCGTGCCGATCTCGCGGGTGCGCTCGGTCACTGAAACCAGCATGATATTCATGACGCCGATTCCGCCCAGGCAGAGGGTTACGACGGCGACGCATCCGAAGAAGATGGTCACCACGGCGAAGATTTTCTCCAACAGCTTGGCGCCTTCCATCGTATCCCAGATGAACAGGGCGTCCTTATCGAGGGCATCGAAGTGATGCACGCGGGCCAGCGTGTGCCTGACCTGATAGACCGCTTCGTCATGTTCTTCCGGATCGGCAACCTCAAGAACAATATCGTCGAGCCAGCCGCGGGTGATTCCCGCGCCCCGCTTTTCCGGGGGAGGGAAGTCGCGAGCCACGGCTGAGTAAGGTGCGAACAAGTAATCATTGTCGGGGCCGCTGTAATTGGAATTTTGCTTCTTCTCCTGAAGAACTCCGATCACGCGGTAAGGCACGCTCTTGATCAGCAAGCTGGCGCCGAGGGCGGGTTGGCCGGGAAATAATTGCCGGTACGCCTTTGATCCCAGCACCACAACGCGATTGCCGTCGCGCTCGTCATCGTCGGTGATCAGCCTGCCTTCCGCGATCCGCAGCGAGCGAAAATCCTGGTAGGAGGGCCACATCCCGACTACGCCGCGACTCGCGGAATTGAACTGGCTGACCTCCGGGATGGTGCGCCGCAACTCGGGGCTGACATTCTTAACCAGGTAGCACTCGTCCCGAATTAACTTCGCATCGTCAACGTTGAGTTGGATCTCGCGCCCTGCGGCCCGACCGCCGACCTGGGAACTGGTACGCCCGCCCCACAGGATCACCAGGTCTTTCCCCAAGGTCTCCATGTGTTTTTTCTGGTCGACACTGAAGCCGCGTCCCAGGCCCACGAGTAAGATCACGGATGCGATTCCCCAGACGATGCCGAACATAGTCAAGAAAGTTCGCATCTTGTGGGCCCGGAAGGTGGCGAATGCCTGGCGCAGGATTTCGGAGAGAGTCATGACAAGCAGACCTCCGACTTCGGCCCTCGGCGTCCGACTTTCGCCCGCCGAAACTCAGCCGCGGCAGCGGACGTCGACGGCCGGAGTCCGACGTCGTATCTACTGCAGCACCACCTGATCGCCTTCCTTCAGCCCGCCGAGCACTTCGGTTTTAGCGCCGTTCGAGATGCCGATATTGACGGCGACCTTGCGCTTGCCCTCTTTGCCCCGGGGATCGGGAACTTCGACCGCGGCCTTCTTATCCTTGTCGTAGAGAAGCGCGCCTTCCGGAATCTGCAGCACGTTCGGGTGCTCTTCCAGAATGATCTCGGCATTGGCGGTCATCTCCGCCTTGAGTTCGCCGCCGGGGTTTTGGATCGAGACGCGCACTTCGAAGGTGGTGACGTTATCCTTTTCCACACCCATGGGCGAAATCTTCGTTACTTTCCCGTTGAAGGTCTTGTCTTTGAACGACTCCACCTTGATTCGCGCGGGCTGGCCCAGATAGACCTTGCCGATATCGCTTTCGTCGACCTTGCCCTTCACGTAGACCTCGCTGGTGTCGCCCAGAGTCATGACCAGCGTAGCGGATGAGCCCAAGACAAGAATCGAGCTGACCGCGTCGCCCATTTCGACGTCGCGCGAAAGCACGATTCCATCGATCGGGGAGACGATGTCGGTATAGCTGAGCTGTTCTTCCAGTTGCTTCAAGTTGGCCTTATCTTCTGCGACCACCGCGTCGGCCTGCGCTATTTTCGCCCTCAGGACGGTGACCTGAGCCTTCGAAACATTCTGCTTGTTCAGCGCCATCTCGTAGTTTTTTTGCGCATCATCCAGCGCTGACGCGGAAACAACGCCATCCTTGGCCATTCCCACTGCGCGGTCGTAAGCGCGCTTCAACAGCGGCACGTCGGGACCTTCGGCATCGACCTTGGAGCGTTCGAAGTCAGCCTGGGAACTGCGCAAATTTGCTTCCGCCGCCTCCAGCGCCGCCTTCGACTGCGCGACTTGAGCCTCAATCTCGATTTTGTCCAGCTGCGCCAACAATTGGCCCTGCTTCACGCGATCGCCATAGTCCACCAATAGCTTCTTCACGATGCCGCTGGCCTTGGACTTCACTTCGACTTTCGTGATCGGCGTCACCTTACCGGTTGCCACCACGCTCTTGGCCAGATCGCCCTTTTCGACCTTCGCCAGCTTGGTCGGATCGATTTTGGTGCCGCCACGCGTGGCCGCGATCACGCCGACCGCAAGCAGGAGCACGATTGCCAGCGCGACGCCGCTGTAAATGATTACTCTGCGACGTTTCTTCTTATTATTTCCGTTGCCGTTCACAACCGCCTCCTGATGAATGCCTGGCTGGGATGAGAGCGACGTGCGCTCTACATGTTGTTACGCGTCCAGACTAGTTTAAGTTCCGGCTATTTCTGTTTGATGCTCAACAATGATCACTACTGCGGATTAGACCTGCGCGCGAGTAAAAAGATAGCTGGCGAGTAGGTGCCTCGAGGGAGTCCGTGGAATTCAGGCTTGGAGTGTGAACGGAAGGGACTGAAGAATCTGCAACTATTTCCAGACCAGATTGTGGGTGTTTCTGATGGCGCTCGCGCCGCCTCATGCGGTCCCTATAGCTCCTTTGGAATGTTAGAATTAGCAATCCATGGTCGCCTTTGTGCTGCTCCGGGTGCTGTTGATCCTTCTCCTGGTAGCAGCCAATGCCTTCTTTGCCGCCGCTGAATTTTCTCTGGTGAGCGTGCGCGACACGCGCATCCAGCAGCTGATTGCCTCCGGACGTATCGGCGCTCGCGTGGTGCAGCGGCTGCATCAGCATCTGGACGAAGTGGTGAACGGCGTCCAGCTGGGCATCACCATGGTCAGCCTGACCCTGGGCTGGATCGGCGAGCCCATGGTGGCGGGACTGGTGGGCGGTGTGCGCTACCTTCGCGAAGTTCC
>Ga0209580_10001193_pt1 | contig 12294 bp, 14 predicted proteins | sample Coa_R1_5_FD_187153 | JGI IMG/M metagenome (GOLD analysis project Ga0209580, IMG submission 187153) | Surface soil microbial communities from Centralia Pennsylvania, which are recovering from an underground coalmine fire - Coalmine... | ecosystem: Environmental > Terrestrial > Soil >...
TTTTTCGGAAAGCGTTCCGGCATCTTTTCCGAAGGCGGCCTGCATTCCTGCCGGCTGCGCCTGCGCCAACGGCACCATCAGAGCGACCGCAAGCGCGCACACTGCGTACTGAGTCAGAATCTTCATCATGTGGAACTCCTCTATGTCACTACTCCTGCTCACTGGACAATATGCCGCGAAGAAGAACCAGTGTTCGCAGGAAAAGTGACATGCGGCGTCCAAAGCGGGACAAGCGGTCAGAGTTGGCCGTCAAATGCTGTTGCCACGGGTCCGTTTACAGGTTTGATCAGCTAGCTCGTTCATCCGTTCTCGTGTCGGCTGGAGAACTCCACGTTCGATCTGGTGTACGAGTTCGGTAATTGCGGCATTCATAGGTACCAGCATTCCGGATGCGTGGCCTAACGCCACCACATAGCCGTTGATAAAATCGATCTCAGTCTTACGGCCGCGCTCAAGGTCCTGGAGCATGGAGGGTTTGATGTCTCCGTAGAAATCGATCACAGCCTTGACCCACGAATCATAGTCTTCTCCCGCGCCAGAATTGTTTGACCATCCGGGCGGAATCGGATCCACGGTGAGACGTTCCAGCCGAGTGCCTATGGAAAGTGCCACGGACAACGTCTCCTTGTAGGTCCGCCGGAAGACCTTTTTGCCTGCCTCCGTTTCCATGTACTGACGCATAGTTTGCGAACAAAGCGCGCCGAGAGTTGTAACCGAACAATTCATCAGGAGCTTCGACCAGATGGCACCGATCATGTTTGAAGATATCCTGACCTCAACCGCTCGACTCAAGACGCGCGCAACCCGTTCGGTACGCTCACTGACACCACCAGCAAGTTCGCCGATCAGTAAATGCCCGGCATTCTTCTGCTCGTAGACGCCGGGTTCTACCATCGTGGCACCAAGATTTGAAAATCCACCAAGGATCTTATCTTCGCCCAGACGATCCGCGAGTGCCCTGGCAACTCCGCCATTCTGTATAGGCAATATGGCCCCTTCGGGGGCGAGTAGGCGCACCACCTGGGGCGCGACCTCCAGCGCGTGCTGCGCCTTGGTGGCAAGCACGATCAGGTCAAATTGGTTTCCCTTCCCGTAGTCCTCAAGTGCGGCAACGTCGATAGTGTCTGCCTCCACCTGTCCTCCGATGCCGGACACTCGCAGGCCCGATCTGCGCAGCACCTCCGCGGATTCGGCATTGCGAGCCGCAAGCCGGACGGGCAATCCAGCGCGGAGGGCGCGCGCGGCGATTGTTCCACCCAACGCGCCGATGCCCACTATCAGCATTTGCATTGTGAAGCCTCCAAGATGCCCGCGATGAGACTGAAGCCGACCAGTTGCCTCAAGAATCGAGCTCTTTCCCCACCACTTCCCGCAACTGGTGTCATATTCGATCTATTTTGGAGGCGTGACGTACTGGGCCTCGCCGTTACCAAAGGACCAATTTTCCTTCGGGACTTCAACAAAGCTGATGAGGACATCTTCCTTGCGAATCTTTACTCCTTCGTGGAGATGGTCCGCTAGTGCTTTGTAGAAGCGTTGCTTCAACTCAGTGGAACGGCCGCTATTCAATGTGATCTGAAAAAAGATGCAATCGTCCGACCGATGTATGCCGAGATACTCTCGATCGAATGGCAGGCTCGCCTTCGTGTGTTCCGTGATTACCTGAAATCGGTCATGTTCCGGAACATTGAGAACATCCACCAAGGTCTGGTAAAGGATATCGCCGACTTGAGCACGGTACTGTTCTGATTTTCCCTCGAGTAGATCGATGCGGACTAAAGGCACTTCTCCTCCTCCCTAAATGATGACGGATTATGGAACGCTATTGTTTGGAGCCCAGGCGGTATCGCGATGGACACGCATGAAGGCACGGGAATCTTTCCGAAGGCTGCGTACAGCCGGCATCCAGCGCTCGCGCCGCCGCAGTTCCAGCGAGCGTGCCTGCCAGAATCCTCGCTGAAAATAATGTCCGCAGCATTTTTTCTCCTTCGTGAATTGGTCACTCATGTGCCGCCGGTTTACACATGGCGCGCCCTCGACGGTCTACGACTCAAGCGCGGACGGCGGCACCTCGATTTCGCCGCTGGCGATGTAGGCCGCGGCGCCACCAACGCTGATAGAGGTAACAACGCTTCCGCTCTTCCGCGCCTCCGCTTCGATTTCGCTTCGCCGCCCCATCGAGACACCTTGCTGGATCGAAAGGCGATAGGCCGTCCCGCCAAAATCGTGCTTCGATGCCATGGCGCCCGCGAGGGCGGCACAGGCGGCGCCCGTCGCGGGATCTTCTTCGATGCCCAGCGCGGGTGCAAACATGCGAGCATATATCTCGCCGCCATCCCGTATATCTCCTGCGAAGAAGAAGATGTGGGGAGACCACGCTCGTGAGAGCGTTGCTACCCAGGCAGCGCGATTCATCGTCGCCCGATCAACCACCTCGTTTGAGGTTAGTTGCGCAAAACAGAGTGGAGCACCGGCGCTCGCGAAAAAGACTTGGTTCACCTCGGCGGGTTCGACGGATAATACGGCAGCGAGTTCAGCCGGAGAAGGCGCGCCGGTCGGCGTCTCGATCTTCCCCGATAGCGTCAACTTGCCGTGGAATCCCCCGTTTCGCTGAGCGACATCAACCGTCACGGGACCGACATTCTCCTCCAGAATGAGCCGGACTGGATCACTAAGCCGTACGTGCGTTTTCATCACAAGAGCACAGGCTGTGCCGACCGAGGGATGTCCCGCAAAATCGAGCTCCACTCGAGGTGTAAAGATGCGCACCCGAAAGGTGTTTACAGAATCGTTCTTCGGCAGGACGAAAGTCGTTTCGCCGAAATTGAATTCACGAGCAATCTTCTGCATGCCTTCGGTCGAAATGCCGGCCGCGTCAGGCAGAACCGCCAGTTGATTACCGCCGAACGGTGTCGAACTGAAAACATCGACGATGTGAAATGTGTATTTCATGAGATCAGCCTCTGTGCGTAGCCTCAAGCCTTGACGACGAGATCGATCTCAACGCAGGCCCCAAGCGGCAGGGCGGCCACCCCGATCACCGTGCGGGCGGGAAAGGGTTGACCGAAATGCTTGGCGTAAATGCCATTCAACGCCGCGTAATCACTCATGTTCGTAAGATACGCACCAGCGCGCACGACATCATCGAAACCCTTGCCGGCCGTCTTGAGAACCGCCGAGAGATTCTGGAAGACGCGCTCCGTCTCGGCAGCGATACCTCCCGTTACCAGCTTGCCCGTCGTCGGATCTTGACCGACCTGACCGCTGAAATAGATGAAACCATCGACTTTGATCGCCTGGGAAAACGGGCCAACTGGCGGCGTGAGTTCCGGCGAGGTAATTGCTGTTTTGCTCATAACAAACTCCTGTAGCTAGTTTCGTATCTGATCAATCTCCACAAACGCACGAATCCCATGTAGTATCGCTGGACAACAAACATTCAGCAAGTTCATTATTTTCAAAATAATGCTTCCGTTTCTGCATTATGCTGACGTATCGTGCGAAGAATGAAATCTGAGCGCTACGGCAACATCGCGCACTTATGGAGCAGCTACACGCTGCAAAGCGATGGCAAGACGGCTGTGTTGTTTAGATTTTTTCTCTCATGGTTTTGTCTGCAACTAGTCCGATTCGTGGTGCTTTCACACCTGGCATTCGCTGTCTGAATGCGAAACCTCGACAATCATCTCGATCTCCACACAGGAGCCGAATGGGATCTGCGCCCCACCATGGGAGGTGCGGGCATGTGCTCCGCGCTCGCCAAATACTTCGCACAGAAGTTCGGAGGCGCCATTGGCGACCTCGTGGGATTCGGTGAAGTCGGGAGCGCTGTTCACGAGTACCGTCATCATGACGATACGTTTCACCTTGTTCAGGTCACCAAGGGCCGCCTGCAGCGTGGCGAGGACTTCGATGCCGACGTCGCGTGCAGCCTGCCTGCCCTCCGCGGTTGTGATTTGTTGCCCCAGTTTGCCGGAGAATGGCTTGCCGTCTTTCTTCGCGATCCGTCCCGACGGATAAATAAGATTGCCAGTTCGCACAAACGGCACAAACAATGGCACGTAGCCATCGACCACCGGCGGAGGAATTTCAGGTAACTTGATCTGCAAAGCATGCAGACGTTCGTATACAGTTTTCATGTATCGCTCCTCACTTTTGCATCAGCCGCGCCAGTCGCACACCACGCTAAGTAGACGACCCATATCCTGCTCGCAGTTGAAAAAATGAGGTGAGACCCGAATCTTGCCCTCCCGCAGGCTCACGATAATGTTCTCTCGCCGCAGCTTCTGGTAAAGCTCGACGGTCTTCTCCGGTTTTCGCGCGGTGAAGCAGCCAAACGGCCCGCGCCTGGCAGCCTCCAGCGGACTTGCCGGAACACAACGGTCCTCTGGGAGGCAGCGAAACATAAATTCGATCAGTCTCCGGTTGTGCTCGGTGACACGTTCCGGGCCGGCACGCAACACGAAATCCACCGATTCTGCCATCGCGGAGAGATTAAAGTTGTAGTACGTGGCCCATTCGGCGGCGTCCCAGCGTTTGGCGTTGCGGGACGGTTTGGGGTCGACAAAGTTCAACTCGGAATAATTGTCCGTGTTCTGGACCGTCCAGTAAAAAGGCCCAGGCCGGAGCGTATCGAGGTGCTCGCTCTTTATCCAGAAAAACCCCGTGCCGTAACAGCCCAGCAGCCATTTGTAGCCGGCGCACACTATAAAGTCGGCGCCCAGGTCCTTGACGCTGATTGGCATCGCACCGCAAGCTTGAGTGACGTCCAACAGAAGCAGCGTTCCCTGCGCGTGGCACGCGGCACTAATCCGCGCTGCGTCCAGCAGACTCCCGTCGTCATAGCGCACCAGGCTTACCGAGACGATTCTGGTTCTCGGCGTCAGCGCATCGATGAGGTCATCCGCCGTGATAAACCAATCGCGCGGCGCAATGGTTCTCAGCCTGACGCCTTCACGTTCTTCCATGGGCTTCCAAGTCGCGTACTGCAGCGGAAATTCGCCTTGTACGGTCATGATCTCGTCGCCCGGCTTCCACTGGAGGCCGTGCGCCACGGCAGCAGCGCCGGTGCCTGCTCCCGTAGTGATCGCGATTTCCTCCGGTTTGGCCCCGATCATCTTCGCCAGAGAGCTACGGATTCGAACTGGCAACTCGAACCACAGGGAATCGTCAAAACGATGGGGAAACTTCTTTGCTTCGAGCGAGCGTTCTACCGCTCTGATGGATACGCGCGGCATGACTGCGTGTGCCGACGTGTTGAAGTAGGTTGCATCTTCAATTTCGAACCATTCCTTCTTCCAGTCAGTTACAGCCTGGGTTGCCATGGCAAGATTCCCTCCTCGCACAAGATGTCCATTGCATTCCGGCTCTGCATTTAGCAGACGGCACGAGCAAAGTCGTCGCTCACTGCACAAGTTTCGTTGGTACGATGTGAGAGAGCATCGCGCTGATCCTCGTCAATGAAGCCGAGCGGATATGCTGCGTCCATCATCGAGTCGCCGCATTACTCAGCGCGCGCAGCCGGCCCGCGCCGACTTACTGCTCTTAGCCTTGCCTCCTTATGGCAGATATTCTTTGGGCAGCGGCGCAGTGACTGACTCGGCCTGCACCATGATGCCCGTAACTCGCCATCCGGCTGCTTCTTTGATCGCTTGAATGCTATTGATGCCGCGCGCGACTTGCTTGCCATCGCTTTGTAGCGTGTAGCTGCTCCATAAGTGCGCGATGTTGCCGTAGCGCTCAATGCGAAACTTCAGCTGCTTTTCTTCCAGCATGGCGTGGCCACGGGCTTTGACGCGGGCAATCCAATCGTCCAAGGTCTCGAGCCTATAGGTTGGCGCTCCGTCCGTGCCGAGTGCAACGAACAGCAAGCGTGCTTCGGGTATTAACAGGGCCTTCATGCAGGCTCGATCCTTGTCCGCGGGCCCGGTGATTGCCGCATCAAGCGCGGCTGGAATGCCCTCGGGCTCTGAAGGCAACGCACAGCTGGCATCCGGCGCCTGCGCCATGGCACTTCCGGCGAGCGCGCCGGCCAGTATCGTCGCTAAAAATAGTGCCCGCAGCATTTGTAAAGAAAACGTTGACATTGAACATCGTCCTTTCCTGAGTGGAATTGATAAAGGTGGAATTTCATTGTTGGCAAACTCCATGTGCAATTGAACTGTCGTTCGAGCCCGTTCTCCATTGGCTTACATCTCTTTGCAGACATCGACCCACGTGGCGCCGGTGAGCTGGGCAAATCGTGTGAGCGGGATTCGGATAGCTGCGTGGGTCGAGCCCCCAGCGGTCACGACCTCCTCGAAACGCTTCAGCCCAATGTCGAAAAATACGGGCAGTACGGAAGCGAGGCGGAGCGGCGTGATTGCGCCCACTGGATGACCTGTAATCTCAGAGGCCTCGGATCCCGGCATCATACGGCCTTTGCCGCCCAGCTCCTCCTTGACTTTGCGGTTGTCGAGCCGCGAGTCACCGCAGGTCACGACGATGATCGCGTCCTCACCGACGCGCAATGTCAGCGTCTTGGCCACCTGAGCGGGGAGGACTTTCCACTCGCGCGAAATGTATTCGGTCGTATGCGCCTGAGGCAGCTCGACGACCTCGAGTTCCGGCGCGTGCGCGGCCAGATACTGGCGCATGATTTCCGGCGTCATAGAAATTCTCCTGACATCGCCGGGCCCGCTTCCAAGGTCTCGATCCTATAGGTTGGCGCTCCTCCCGTCCCGAGTGAAACGAAGATCATGCGCGCTTCAGGTATTAACAGAGCCTTCATACAGTCTCGATCCTTGTCCAGCATTTTCTCTCCCTCGTAGCTGTTGGGACTACGCGCGGTGTCCTTGCCACAGATGTGCCCGCGCGGCCGCTCTCCCATGTCGTCCAGACGTCAACTCAGACAGCTACATCACCACGCAGACCTTGCCGACGTGTCCGCCCACCTTAAGGTGCAGGAAGGCCGCATTTGAGTCCTGAAATGGAAAGGTTCTATCGATGATGGGATGAAGCCGTTTGAGGTCAAACCAACGAACAACGTCTTCTAACATCGACCGAGATCCCGTCTCGATTCCGTCGAGCCGCAAGTTCTTCTGAAAGATCTCAGCCAGGTTGATCTCCGCCCTCAATCCGCCGACGAGGCCCACAAGGCTCACGACACCCTCCATGGACACAGCCGATATGGATTGTTCAAGGGTGGTCGCGCCGCCTATGTCGATAGCATGATCGACGCCTTGGCCGTCTGTCAGATCTACGACTTCCACACCCCAGCTAGATCGTTTCCGATAGTTAACCGTCGCAGCGGCGCCCAACTCGCGCAAGAGATCAAGCTTGGCCTCCGTACTGGAAGTCGCGATGACCTTCGCACCCGCTGAAGCCGCGATCTGAAGGGCAAAAAGCGATACGCCGCCGGTACCTTCCACAAGGACTGTCGAATCCGATCTTAACGATCCGGCGCGGGTGAGCGCGTGCCACGCGGTCAGCGCCGCACATGGAAGGGTCGCAGCCTCGACGTCTGTCAGATAGTCCGGCGCTGGAACCACGGCAGTTGCATCAAGCAGGATTCGCTCGGCCAAGACCCCGTCAGCCGCGGGACCTCCTAAGCCGCCCTCACGCTTCTGCACGGTGAGGGGGCCTGAGATCCATTTCGGCAAAATCGTCGTAATGACCCGCTGACCGACGCTGATTCCGTTCGCGCCCGGGCCGACTGCCAGCACTACACCCACGCCATCGGAGACTGGAATGCGCCCAGTTGGCGGTAGCCAACGGTCATGGCCTTGGGCGACCAGTAGATCCCGAAAATTCAGAGAGACGGCGTTGATTCGAATGAGGACCTGCCCCGCTCCAGGGTCAGGCAACTCGGGCCGCTCCACTGGCCTAAGATCCCGGAGGTCGAATGACGCCGGCACCTCGACAACTTTCATAGTTCGCTCTCTTCAGGTCTAGATCCCGCGGCACTCCGTCGATCAAAACCCTAGTGATGGACCTGCTTACGGAGAGGGCGCGCTCCGCTTGTTTAGTTGCCGATCGAAGTACACATCCGCAGCATTGAACAGCATCATCCACGATGAGTAACGTGCCATGTCATGAATCTCGTTCGGGATCATGATTACGTCATGGTCGATGTTGTGCGACCGCAAGCCTTCGATGAGTTCGGCTGCCTGCTGAAACGGTACAACGTCGTCGTTGTCCGCCTGCACAAGCAGCACGGGTGAGTGCCACTGGTCGATGGTCGCGATGGGGGAGGATTCCATCGCCCGGCGGTTCGCATCGCTTCCATCGATTGGCTCGCCCAAAGAAGACAGGAGCGTTGACCAGTTATGTATGCCCGCATAATCGACACCTGCCGCGAGTGCGTCTGAGGCGCGCGCGAGACCGAGGGCCGTCATGAATCCCCCATAGCTCCCCCCCAGATGCCCAATCTATGGGAGTCGACGTCCTGTCGGCCTCGCAGATAGGTGATGGCGCCGAGCAGGTCATTGAGCTCGCTGCCACCGCCGGGGCCGAGGTTGTCGGCCTCTCTGTAGTCAAGGCCATAGCCGGTACCGCCGCGATAGTTGACTGACAGCACGATGTAGCCCTCGGCGACGAGGTACTGATTGAATGCGTATATCCAGCTATACGTACGCTTGGGATCGAACCCCAGCAGCATCTGTCTTTGAGGTCCCCCGTGGAAGAACAGAATCGCCGGGTGCGGCTTGGAGCTGGTCTCGCGTGGCAGGAACAGTTGCGCGTGCGTTCCCTGCCCATCCTTCGCCGTAAAGGTCACGGCCTGGGGCATGACGAGCTTAGAACTCGGGAAGGAGGACGGGATGGTTTCCGGAGCGAGCCGGCGCCATCGCCCTTCCGCAATCAACGCGACAGGATGCACCGGTTGGTTGCCGTCGCTCTGCAATGCGAAAAGAGCGCCGTCGACGCCAATCTGCGGAAAGTCTTCGATGGCATGGCTCTGGGCGGTGCGCACCGCCGAACCATGCTCGGCATCGACCGTCCAGATATGCATCCTGTCAGTGTCGTCCTGAGTGGACGAATAGACCAGGCGGTTGCGGTCCTGGTTGAAGACGACATGTGTGACCTCGAACTTTCCCGCTGTGAGTGCGCGTGCCGTCCCGCCCCGCGCGGGGACGGCATATAGATGCAGCCACCCGCTTTTCTCCCAGGGGAACACGAGATCATCATGGTTAGTCCAGAACAGGTTCGTCGCCGAGGGAGTGTCGTTATTCACCGAGATCGTCGGACGGAATACACTTCCGGGTCCCGCGTCGGCAATCCAGACACGTCGCCCTCGGCCGGTTTTCACCTCTGCCGTCCAGATCGACCACGGCCGTCCGCTGCGCCGGGAAAAAAAATCGGGAGGAGTTTTCTCAGCCGGCACATGAATGAAGGCGATCCGCGCGCCATCCGGTGAGAACGCGGGCGAGCTGTCGTAGTCAAGACTCGGACTCAACCAGACGATGGTTTGGTCAACAAAATCGTAGACACCGATCAGCGAGTGGCTGCCTCGATGGCTCACGAACGCCAGGCGCTTGCCGTCCGGCGCCCAGGTCAGCGAGTCCACTGTTCCCTGATCGATGAGCAATGGCCGCGCGTCGCCATCGCCGCTCGCCGCCACCGTCAGAATTCTTTTTTTGTCGACAAACAGCAGCCTGCTTCCATCGGGCGAGAAGCTAGGGGAGTCTCCCGCGCCGACCTTATGCGGCGCGCCGCCGGCCGTGGCAACCACCCATACTTCCCTGGGCATTACGCCTTGCGGGGAGTTATTAACGTTGGCCGGAGTCTCGTCCTCAAGACTCTGGCCCCGCGTGAAGGCGATCGACTTCGCATCCGGCGACCAGGCGAGTTCGCCGATGTCGTAACCGTCGTCCTCTGTGTACGGTGTGATCTGGCGCGCCTTCGCGCCACGAGAGGGGTCTGCTACCCAGATATTACTGCAACCCTTAGTGCTGAACACCCACGCCACGGCTGCGCCCTGGGGCGCGGCCAGCATGTCCCACGCAAACGGTGCCTGCATCACATCGTTGAGTGTAAAAGGCGCTGGATGGGTTTGTGCGCCGGCCAGCGTTGCGGTCATACAGAGCACCGCCATGCTGGCGACCGCCGCCATTACCCTGCACGCCAATCTGTTCACTCTACCTCCACTGCCTCTACTTACCGGTTGTAGCGGAGTACCGACAATTCCACAAGTTCATTATTCTCACAATGATGTTGCTGTTTTCGCACGATTCTGCTATTGGTTGGGAGGAGGTTTTAGGAGTTACTTTAGGAGGATCCCGTGCTCGACGATTTACACGCGCTCGTGGAGTTTGCCCAGGCCGGGTCCATCGCCGGCGCAGCTGATCGTCTATTCCGGACACCATCGGCTATAACCCGGCAACTGCAAAGGCTGGAGGCTGAATTGGGTGCTGAGTTACTCGACCGCTCAACGAAGCCGCCGCACCTGAACTCGCTGGGCTCCAGGGTGCTTGAGCGAGCGCGAGATATGTTGCAGCGGACGGAGGCGCTGAAATCTCTTACCTCGAGCCATGCCGAGCCTCACGGCCTCTTGCGCATCGGGCTCGCGCATCCTCTGGCCGAGAGGACGCTTATCGACCCTATTCTGGCGCTCACTGAAAAATACCCCAAGGTCCGAGTTCGGTTGGTTAGCGAACTTACCGGTGAATTGTTCAGCCGGCTGCTCGCGGGTGAGCTCGACGTTGCAGCCGTGCTTTTGCCCGAAGGTAAAACCGCGCCTCCACCTCTTCTGACGAATATCATCGCTCGCGACCGCATGGAGATCGTTCAAGGCGCCGCAGGCAACGTGGGCGCTGATTGGGAAAGTTTGGGCAGAGCACCCTGGGTGCTCAATCCGCCCGGGTGCCCGCTTCGGGCAAGACTCCTCGATCGGATGGAACGTGACGGGTTCACCCCAATGATTGCGGCTGAAATCCACAACATGCATTTGCAGCTAGCGTTCGTTCAGTCCGGTTATGGTATCGGGCTGCTGCCTGCTCGCTTTATTGCCAGGAATCACTCTATCGACGCCGTGAAAGTATTGCGTCCCCCATCGTTTGAGCTGCACCCGTCGGTCGCGATAGTCCGGGTTGGGCAACTTGGTGCTTTGGGGAAGGCCGTAGAGCTGTTGGAACACGGGTTTCGGCAATTGCTTGAGGCAGCCAACACCAAGAAGCCTGTAACAAGGAGTCGACGGGGTGTGCCCGCGAATCGGCGGAAGTCGCAATCGCGCAGGTAGTCGCCGCGCACATCCGAAATCTCAAACGCGTACTTCATGACATCGACCTCCTGGCGTCGGCTCAAGCCGTGACGACGAGGTCGATCTCGACGCCGGGCCCAAGTGGTAGCGCGGCAGCCGCGATCGTCGTGCGGGCGGGAAAGGGCTGACTGAAATACTTTGCGTAGATCCCGCGATGAAGTCGCTCATGCTCGTGAGATATACGCCGGCGCGCACGACATCCTCAAAACTCTTGCGGGCCCCCTTGAGGCGCTAGCAATTGCATCCGACGGTGGTGCGTCGTTTCCATCACGGGGTGGTACCAGGAGTCTCTTGGAGAGCGACGGGAACATACCGTGCGCTCCGCCGCTTGGCACGTGGTATAACAATTTCACTTTAAGAAAAGTTCACGAATATATTCTCTGCGCAGAACTTTTCTGTATTCATTCCGGTGCACTCTGGCCGCGTTCTGACACTCGGTGCTACAGATTACTTTCTTGGCCACTTCTTCTTCCTCGACGCCTCTATCTAACGCCGCCATGTTTTTATAAGTGATCCACAGAATTATATCGGGGTGATCCGGCGATGGTGGAGTGGAACTGAAGACCTTGTAATCGATGATTATCCCGGCTTTCTTGGTGGCTTCCATGGTCGGCTTCCATGTCGAATTTAGCCAATCGATGTACTCTTCAAAATGGCCGTACTCAATTCCCATTTCTTGCACGAGAGTAACCGGGCCCTCCGTGTACTGGCGAACGTCCTGGGCTTGTGCATTCAGCGAAAGTGAGGAAGCCGCGAGACACATGGATAAGATAATGGTCTTAATCATTTTCTCTTCACCTCTTGTGATGAATCTTTACTCGGCCAGCGAAATCCTGATGCGAAGTTGTGACTATCAATAGCTCATCCAGGTAATGGACAAGATATTCCACTGCCCATCAATTTTGCACAACCCTGCCAGTGCTCGAGGCGAGCGGCGCTGCTACTTAGACCAGGGCGGAACCACGCCGTTGCTGCGCGCGTACGCGATCGACTGCCCCAGATGCTCGTGTTGATCTTCGAGAATGTGCATCACCGCGTCCTGCTTCGTCCAGTCTCTT
>Ga0209580_10001195_pt1 | contig 12285 bp, 18 predicted proteins | sample Coa_R1_5_FD_187153 | JGI IMG/M metagenome (GOLD analysis project Ga0209580, IMG submission 187153) | Surface soil microbial communities from Centralia Pennsylvania, which are recovering from an underground coalmine fire - Coalmine... | ecosystem: Environmental > Terrestrial > Soil >...
CAGTAGCAAGCCCTCCCACATGGGGAGACGCGTTTCATGTTGGGCCGAGCCTGGGCTTGCGTGCTACTGATAGCTACCCTGACCAGCTGCGCCTCGCGATCCCGGCCCAAGCCTTTCCTGCCCAGCATGACCATCCCACTGGAATGCACTACCAGCATTCGTCTGGTCGGCTGCGACTTGTCTTTTGATCCGCCGCACTGCCGTACCGCCGCCGTCACGTATCGCAAGGGCTGCGAGCAAGTGGTGGTGGTCAAATGAGATTCTTGGCGGGTTTCTTGGCCGGGTTGGTATGGTCAAACTGGATCGAGTATGCATATCATCGCTGGGCGATGCACTGGCCTAGCCTGTACCAGGCTGCTGCCATGCGTCACGCGCTACATCATTCTGCGCCTTCCAATCCCCAGCACATCACCATGAACTTCGGATTCCGGACTGCCATCTTTATCACGAATGTTCTGCTCTTTGCTGTTCCCGACCAGTTGCTCCACCTGCGGATACTGACAGGGGTATCTGCTGCGTTCCTGACCTACATGGTAGTGGGAATAGAGGTCCACCTGCGCATACACGACGGAAGGTGGGTGCCGGATGCCTGGAGGGCACATCATTTGTCACACCATGCCAGGCCCCTAAAGAACTTCAACATCTTTCTGCCTGTATTCGACTGGCTTCTCGGGACACAAAACAGGGGTTTTCGCCCAGGATACCTACATCCAAAACTCGCCTCCGCAAAGCCTCTTTCACCAAGAGCTAAAAAGACCGCGGGCTAGCGGTCTTGGTGGGTGTGGGTATTTGATGTCGCGGATTTTGGTGCGGCTTTGCCGAGTTTCTCCCGCAAATGGTTCTCGACGATGCTCCGAGCGTCCGGCGCGACGAAGTGCTCTAGGTAGAAGTTCTTAATCTGGACCTTGTCTGCGTCGGTTAGGTGCTTGGAATTGTTGATGCGTTTGAAGTGCTGCTCGATGCGGCCGAGCACGTACTCGACTCTCAGGCTGTCCACAGAGATTACCTCGGTGAGTTGGAGTGATCCGCAAGCGTTCTACGGACCCCAGTAAACCCGCCGAGGCGTTGGGAAGGAGCTCGCCTCTAGCAAAGCATATTGGTGGAGGATGTCAAATACTCCCCTTATCGAACTCCGACGAGCAAACTTGGGCTGCCGTTCTTTGTGCAGACAACGTAAAGCGTGCCGTCTTGTGACAGAGCAAGGCCCGAGAGAAACGGCAAAGGCGGTAGCGGCAGGGCGCCAGTAGAGTATCCCATCCGGATTGAGGGCGATGAGTTCTGCGCTTTCACCCGAAACAGGAGGGTTAAACGGATTTGTACCTGCGGCGAAGAAAATGTGCCCGGTGGAATCTATCAGCGCAGGGGTTTGGACCGACATGGGGGCGGTTGTGGGGAACGACCAGCGGAGCGTTCCATCGGTGGGATTCCGAGCTTCCAGACCCGAGTCCCCGCCGACGTAAACGGTCCCATCAAGAGCGATCGCTGGTGGCAGGCCATTAAGGGTCCCGGTGAATGCAGTCCACTTTGCGGTGCCATCGATTGAATTCAGTGCGGCGAGAACAGAAGATCCGGCTGAAATCTGAATAGACGTGTAGATGGTGCCGTCATCGGCAACCGAGGGAGCACTGCTAGAGGCGGTTGCAAACAACAGTGGGGAGTTCCACTTCGGATTGCCCGCGGCGTCCAGCGAGACGAGATTGGCTTGAGCGGTGCTTGAGGCATAGAGATTCATTGGAACGTACACCGTGGAGTCACTAGCGATTGCTACCGGCTCTTCACCGCAACAAAATCCCGATGGCGGGCTCACGGTCTGGACCCAGCGTTGGGTGCCGTCGGGCTTTACGGCAAAGATGCGTCCAGAGTTGGAATGGGTATAGTCCGTTCTGACGTACACCGTGCCATCGGTGAGTCGTGCAGGATGATTTGCACTCATCAAGTCATCTGTGGGCGTAAGGCTGAACCGCCACGTTTCAGAACCGCCAGGGTTAAGAGCAAAGAGAAATGCATCTGTCCGGTTCGCCAACGGGAAGTAGACAGTTCCATCCGCAGCTATGGCCGTCGAGGGCACCGTCTGACCAAATGCCCCGGGACTGACTGTCCAGGGGTTGCCGTTGAGAGGAAAAGCCTGTACGTCGACGTTGAGCGTGGTGGAGTTACCCGAGGCTACATAGACAGTTCCGTCTCCTGCAACTGTCGGTGGCGAAGGGGAAAATCCAATAGGTGTAGAAAGTACAATCGAGGGCTTTGTTGGGCCGGGACCGGTATTCAGCGACCGCCCTGTATGGCGTGCATCGCCCTGGTATTGGGACCATGCTGGAGGGAACGGTGCAACCCCGGCACCGGTGAGGGTGACGGACACGGGTGACGCGTTGCTGGTGATGGTCATCGTGCCTGGGGGACGAGACCCGGTTGTGGTTGGGGCAAACCTAACGGAGAATTTGGACGTGTTATTGGGAGCCACCGGGACGTCGAATGGAGTTTGAACCGTCGAGCTGAATTCCGTAGAGGTAAAGGCGACGCTATTGACGGTCAGCGTGGCATTCCCGGTATTTGTGATAGTGAACGGCTGCTGTTTCGATGAACCGATCGTGACTGTGCCGAAGTCGAAGGGATTGGGTGTGACACTAATCACTGGCGCTGGAATCGAACAGTTTCCGGGCGTGATTATCTCCGTGACCGCGTTCTTTGTTTCCCAGTTGTGCTATCGATCGCGAAGATGGAGTAGGAGCCAGCGACCGTAGCACATGAACTGGTGAATGACCACGAGATTTGTCCGCTGCGGTCGGCCGAAAGTAACGGTAGTAATTCCGTATTCGTCCCGCTGACATCTTGAATGAATCGGTGAACGACTCCACTGAAAGTGAAACCTACGCCGAAGAACTTGAAAGTAGTTCCTTGAGGACTGGAACAACTACCTCCTTCAGCACAGGTTGCAGTTGAAATTACCAGAAGCGGAAAGGAACTTGGCACTGGACAAGTGAGCCATAGGAAATTGGGGCCGCAGCCGTTGAATTTGGCTCCGGCAGGTGGGTAAGAGGTGGCAGTGCCGTTGAGATCATAGGGGTCCACCCTACCTTGCACGTGCCCAGTGTAGGTTCCAACGTTGTTCTCGGCTGCTTCAAAATGAAGATGATCGTATGTCGTACCTGAATTTCCAACAAAGCCGATGAGGTCGCCCCTTTTAACAGGGGTCCAGGAACCGAAGGTCGAATTGGAACGCTGGTCGGACGGGAAGGAAGCAATCCCTGGTGCAACAGCACTCAAATGAGCGTAGAGAGTGGAGAAACCATTCGGATGTTTCACTAAGACAAATGTTCCGTAGGTGTCCTTTGTTGCAACTGGGGGCTGACTTGAGGACATTGCTATTCCGTCAGCGCTAGCGAACACCGGAGTGCCGACCGCCGCTTTGTAGTCGATGGCGCCGTGGTACCAGGTGAGATCGTAGTACCAGCCGTGAAATACCGGTGACGAGCTGTCCGCAAGTGGAAAGCTGAGAAAACGTTGACCAAGCAACTGGCTTGGGAAGAGACAGATGACCAAAGCTTCGATCACGATGACTCTGGTCAGCGTTCTCACGTTTAACCTCCTTCATTGTTCATGACAGACAATGCGACACTTATCAGGCGCCGATTTACGGAAACGTGACTGTACTAAGAACTTGGAGAAACACGGCGCCCACGGAGGAGTTAACCTTACCGCCCACTTCGTACAATGTGCCGGGCGAGGTAGAAAATGCGGCGATGAACTGTTGACCGGTTGAGGCCTCACTAAACAAATAAATCGTCCACATGCGTCCATTAAACGTTCGTTGATCCTGGCTGAGCAACTGAAGGGAGGACTGTAATTCACCTACCGCGGTTAGAACAGTGTCAGGCGATTTCGTGACCGTAATACCTTTGCCCGGGAACTCCTCAGTATTCTCCGCAATGTACAAGCTCGAACCCCGAGAGTTAGGAATGGTTTGCACGTGCCAAGAAGACGGAAACTTTATCCCAATTCCCAAGTTTGGATCGACAAATTGCTGCCACACATTCACCGTCACGTTCAGCGTCTGTGGCAGTAGTTTCCCGGGTGGCTCGTCACCTTCGGCTCTGTCGTTCGGGTCCCTTTTTTCTTTTCTTAATTGGATTGTTCCCGAAGCCGTCCCTAAAGCCGCACTCGCGGCGGGAGCAATGGTCAAGGCTATGGTTCTCGGCACCCCTTTTTCGAACCCGGTCCAAGAATTGTGGTTGAACCTGAATGAGCGACTGAAGGCCCGATGACACCTGAACGGAAACGCGAGCTATGTTTCTGGAGGATATGAAACTCAAAGAGACAGTTTTACTTTCGCCGGGCGAGAGAATCTCGCCGACCGAAGTCGGACTCCACGTAATGTTAGTTTTGGCCGGGGCTGCCGCAGGCGTTGAAATGGGGCTGGCTGTACTGGCGGAAGCGGAAGGTCCGACTGTGGTTCTAACCGGGCCAGGGGCCGATTTTCGCGCAAACAAATAAAGCGAGCCAGCGAGGACCGTGAGAACTGCTGCGCTCAAGACACCTGCCCTTTTGAGATGGGAGTTGGTCATAACTCCATTCTGTTCTCACCGCAGTGGCTGTCCAGCCCATGTTGTCCACAGGCCGGAGTTTTCTTTCCGATTGATTTCGTTCGTCCCGAGAACCGGGCCGTTTCGTCTCAGGGGGTGCTGCACTTCCGAGCTGTGGAACTGCTCCTCGGAGAGGCGAGTCGGGCCGTCTGTTTACTGCTTCTTGGCGTCGAGTGTATCCGTGGTCCCTGCATCCGTTTGAATTTCGAAGAACTCTGCTCCACCGCCAACGATCGCCAAATTGAAATGTGCGTCGATGGTTGCATCTGTTGCGGTACCGGTGCAGTCGGAATTCACGGTGTAGGTGCCGGTGTCCGGCACGCTCGTGCTGAATGCATGACCGTTAAAAACGGCGGTGTAACTTGCGGTAACATTTCCCGCCCCGTCGAATGTGAATACTCCCACCGCGGCGTTGCCAAAGGTATTCTTTCCCGTCACCGAATGGCCGGGCGCGTTCGCTCCGCTGTAGATAAAAGCATAGCTGCCTGTGAGGGTGGCGTTGCTGCATCCACCTTGGGCGTGCACAGCCGTCACGCTATGCTTCCAACTTGTGGCGACAAAGACCAAGGTTGCGAAAACAGCCAAGGCCAAGAACGTGCTAAGGATTCGTTTCATAGGTGTTCTCCTTATCTGCATGATTTGCAGAACGGGGCGCTGCTCGTCCGGCGCTTTCCGGGAAGTGGGTTGCTGTGGTTTGCGCGCAGACGAAATCTTACTGCGATCTAGCATTGGGATTTTCCGACTGGGTTCACTAAAACCAAGGCGACTAATCGTCGCCTCAGGGGGTGCTGCATTCCGAACGGTTGGAAACTGCTCTTCGGAGAAGCGATTCGGGCGAATTGTGCTCCCGCAGGGTGCGGGAGTCAAGCGGAAACTGGAACTTGCGGAAGGTGGAGCATGATGGGAGGCGTCAGGCAACGGTCAAGAATCGCCCGACGGTCGCACCCCACTGTCCTTGCGAGGCATCAATCTCGGTGCCTTCACCGGGCCATGTTCGCGAGAGATAGACCGGCGGGCCGACGAGGAAGGCGAAGTGTTCATTAGGGCTCGCGGCCCTAATCTGCTCGTAGAATTCGAGTGCTTCTCGGGGCAAGTGTCTGCGCACGTCGAGCAATATCAAGTCATACACATTGGGTTGCCACAGAAAGCGTGCTGTCCGGAGGCTCTCGGCCTCTTGGACCTCGATGCCGTGACTCCGCAAAACAGCAGCGCGCGCCTCGCGCGTAGGCTGACTACGGTCGATGAGGAGAACGGTCTTGCCCGCAAGAACCGGCTGGCCACGAAGTGGGGGTGGGCGATACATACTGCACCTCCCAAAGGAGAGCACAACTGGAGCGGATTGTCCTCCCGGGATGAGGCGACGTCAATAAGATTAACGCGTCGGTTGGGGTTGCCTTCGTGGCCATTCTTGCACGCCAGTCCCTCTAAATTCCGGAGCGAGCTCATGTTCGATCGGGTCCGCGTCCTCGGCGAGCAAAGGAATCACAAAGTGGAGCGCGTCGATCTCTCTCCGCACGCGCTCAATATCTCTCTGTTTTTACTCAGAACCTCGAGCAGGTCCTTCATGGGTACCTCCAGCACCTCGCCGTACTTTAGACTTCGTTTCTCGCCAAAAAACTCTTCAAGCGGCGTTGAACAAGCGCTTGACCGTCTCCGCCCATTGTTGCGGTTCCATTTCTCGAGCCATGAACTCGGTCGGCCAAGTCAGCGACAGGTAGGTCGGAGGTCCGACGAGAAAGGCTATGCGATCCCGAGGGCTCGCGTGGTTGATATCGAGGTAGAAATCGAGAGCCTCCCCAGGGAGATGTCCGCGAGCATCCAGCAATATCAAGTCGTAGACATGGGCTCGCCACAGAGATCGCCCCGCCTGGAGGTTGTCAGCCGCGTCGACTGCAATGCCGTGACTTTGCAGCACGCGAGCGCGCACCTCGCGAGCGCGATGGTGGGAGTCGATGAGGAGAACTTTCTTGTCATCGAAAATCGAGCAGCGAAGTGGTGGTGGCTGGTACATGCCAACCTTCCGAAGCTGGAGCGCGTCCCCAGGAGACTTGAGCGGATTCTCTCCCCGGGAGGGGTGCAAGTCAAGGAGAATGGAAAAGCCCCGATTCAGTTTGGGTCTTTCGATGTGTTTGGGCTACGCGCGGCTTCCACGCTACGGTGAGGTGATGCCGCGTCCCACGCTTCTGCGCGGTTAGGCGGCGTCGCTGAATGTTGGATCTACAGTGATGTCCCACTCCGCAAGTAGCGATTCGGGGATGTAAATCCGATTCCTGTTTTGCTGACACCAGATGCGGAGCTCCCGCGAGGAGGCATACATCTCCGGCGTGAGCTGCAGGTGTCTCACCCGCAGTTCGAATTCAGTGGCAAGCGCCGGAGCGGGTGGAATGGGGCGCCCCCAATTAGGGTTGCCGCGTTTGCGCGTATGGGCGACCGATACCGCCATAGGCTCCGATCATACGCCACCTCGGGTGCGCGCGCAGCGGAATCACCGCTCGGGTGGCGCGCTCTCGGCTTGACTGGGTATTAGGTTTTGAGGAAGCCTTAGGATGCTGTGGGGACTGCGCTGTCGGAGGGAGAGGCTGCGGGTGAATCTTGCAGGCATGCGGGTGGGCTCCGTCGTTTTCCACGCTGCGGTTATTGATGCCGTGGGCACTATTGTCCGCCAGGTTTCGGAGAATCCGCCCACGTACCTCGTGGAGCTACTCTTCTCTTTTCGTGGTGTGGACGAGGTCGAAGTGCCCCAGGATCGGATGGTCGCGAAATGAGCTCTTTTCGCTGAAGGAAAGAGCTGTTTCGATGCCTGGGTCACGGATTCTGCGTGGTCGCTCAGGGTTGAATTGGTTCGGCATGCGAAGAAATGCCCTCTGGTGTCGAGCCTGTCTTTGTTCCGCATCACACCTCTGGGCAGGCCCAGCCACCCTCTACCGCGACTCAGGTTATTTCAATTCGCCTCCTTTCCTTCTCATCTTCGCTTCTCAGCGCGACGTTAACACGACCTCGTCAGGCGAACCATAGCCTCGCTCGTGCGCCCAGTCGGAAACCGCATATGCCTTCAACTCGCTCCATTTGAAGGCGTGGAAACTGGGCGAATTACTGCAAGAGCAATAAAGCTGAAGCAGATCCGCGTAGCCGGTTATGTTGGAAACCAGATAAGAGCCGTTGGAATAGGGAGTTGGCGGATCTGGAAGTGCTGGAGACTCGGAGGCCATCGCCAAGGAAAGCAGCGTCAGCCTGAAGAATGATCCTCGAGCGAACAGTGACTCGGGCAGCGCAACTGGCTCGCTGGACTTCGTCATGGCACACCAGGGTTTCTTACCGTTTGAAAGACGCTTGAGCAGGCTAAATACACCGAGGACTACTTGTGTTGCTGCTTGGCGAACTTTTCGGGCGTGAATTTGCCGGCCTTCACGTAGCTTTCGTTCAGTTCCGTATACCGCTTCCACTTCTCGGGTAGGTCGTCCAGCGGAAAATCGCGGACACCGGGCAGACCGGTGCGCAAGCTCCGCAATCGATGTATTCCACGGGATCAATGTAGAGTTGAGGAGCGTCGTCGAATGCGACTAGGGCGGAGAAAAACGGAACCCGGGGCCGCTGGTCTCTCAACTTCGGCCTCTTGCCCAATAGCCCGAGAACAGCCCACAATTAAAACGGTTACCGATAGGGAAACGTCGTGAAAAACCTCTTTGTTGGAAACCTGGGTTCTGAGGTGACGCCCGATGAGCTTCGGCGGCTGTTCGAAGCCTACGGACAGGTGGTGCAGGTTCATATCATCGTGGATCGCGACACCGGGCTGCCGCGCGGGTTTGCATTCGTGGAGATGACTAACGACGCTGAGGCTGAGAAAGCAATCCAAGCTCTGAATGGCAGCATGTTAAGCGATCGTACCCTGGACGTGAATTACGCTCGACCCAGACCAGAACGCCCAGCAGCTTAGGCAAGCGCGAACCGCGACTCCACGGACCTCGTGACCGTGTGGGCGAATGTTTCTGGCCCTGCGCAGGGATCCAGGATCTTAGGGGGGACGATCACTATCTTCCTCCATGGATCGATGGCGAGGTTTGTGTCGCGCCGTAATCCAGGTCGAAGCCAAGCTGGAGCTTGGCTGCATCCGACATGAGGCCGGGATGCCATGGCGGGTCAAACACGACTTCAACGTGAACTGCCTTGACACCGGGCAACCGTAAGAGCTTGCTCTCTACGTCGGCCTTGAGCACGTTGCCCATACCACAACCGGGAGCTGTCATGGACATTTGGATATGAACGCTGTTAATGCCTTGCGCCATGGAAGTAATGACGCACGAGTAAACCAGACCCAGATCGACGATATTGACTGGAATCTCCGGATCGTACACGGTCTTCAACTGATCCCAGACCATCTGATCGCTGAAGGAGCCCTCTTGGACTGCGGGTTCTTGCGCCATCGGAGCGTTGGAGAGCCCCAGGGCATCCGTATCCTTGGTATCGACACGGTACATGTAGCCGCGGTCGGTAGCCACCGTATAACCACTGCCCATGGACTGCATGATCCTCACGACAGCACCGGCCGGGAGGGTCGCGCGAATCCCGCTGGGGATCTCGATCACTTCACAAGCCCGACTCAGCGTGATCGGTTCACTCGCACCCATATTGAACTCCCTTCGTAGCTGTTCTTTCTCCTCACGCTGTGTGGGCGGGCTACTCCGTCGACACAGTGTCCTGTTTCCCTTCCAGCGAAGCATGCAACGTGTGCCAGGCAAGGGTGGCACATTTGACCCGCACCGGAAACTCGGAGACGCCGGAAAAAACAGCCAGCTTGCCCAGTTCAGCCCGGTTCCCGTTCGCCGGCGACTGGCCCGTCACCAACTTGTGGAACTGGTCGAAGAGTCTTGCCGCTTCCGCCTTGGTCTTACCCTTCAGGCTTTGCGTCATCAGCGATGCTGAGGCTTTGGAAATCGCGCATCCTGAGCCTTGGAAGCTGATGTCGCGAATCGAGTCGCCCTCCAAGTCCAGGTAGACGGTGAAGTGGTCACCACAGAGCGGGTTATATCCTTCCGCTCTGTGGTTCGCCGTCGTCAGCTCGCGATAGTTGCGAGGCGCCTTGCTGTGCTCCAGGATCACTTCCTGGTAGAGCTCGCGTAGATCAGGCATCAGGCGAACACCTCCCGTACCTTCTGGATGCCCTCGACCAAAGTGTCCACTTCTTGTCTGGTGTTGTAGAGAGCGAACGAAGCACGCACCGTGGCCGCGATGCCGAAGCGCTGCATTACGGGCTGGGCGCAGTGATGGCCCGTGCGGATAGCAATTCCCTCCTGGTCGACGATGGTCCCGATGTCGTGCGGGTGGATGCTGTCCAGCAGAAACGAGAGCACGCCAGCTTTTTCTTTTGCGGTGCCGATCAGACGAATGCCGGGGATTGCTGAAACGGCTTCAGTGGCATAGGCCAGCAACTGGTGCTCATGCGCAGCTATGTTGTCCATCCCGAGGCCATTCACATACTCGACGGCTGCGCCCAGGCCGATGGCACCCGCGACATGGGGTGTGCCGGCTTCAAACTTGTAAGGCAGCTTGTTGTAGATCGTCTTCTCGAAGGTCACGGAACTGATCATGTCGCCGCCGCCCTGGTACGGAGGCATGGCATCCAGCAGAGTGGATTTGCCATACAGCACGCCGATTCCGGTTGGACCATAGACCTTGTGACCGGAGAAAACGTAAAAGTCACAATCTAGGGCCTGGACGTCTACTTTGAGATGAGGCACGGCCTGGGCTCCATCGACCAGCACAGGGATGTTCCCGCGATGTGCCATTTCGATAATGCGCTGGACAGGATTGATCGTGCCCAGCGCGTTTGAGACGTGCGTTACGGCGACGATTTTTGTCCGCGGTCCCAGCAGGTTCTCAAAGTCCTTCAGCAGCAACTCGCCGCTGTCGCTGATTGGCGCAACCCTCAGCCTTGCGCCCTTGTCTTCGCACAGGATCTGCCAGGGCACGATGTTGGAGTGATGCTCCATGGTGGTGATGAGCACTTCGTCGCCGGCGTGAACGTTAATGCGGCCGTAGGTCTGCGCCACGAGGTTGATGGCTTCCGTGGCGCCGCGAACGAAGATGATTTCGCTCGCATCGGCAGCGTTGAGGAACGCTTGCATGATCCTCCGTGCGCCTTCGAACTCTTCCGTCGCATGCTCGGAAAGGAAATACACGCCACGATGGATGTTGGCATTGTCCCGCTCGTAGTATCGACTGATCGCATCAATGACCACCCGCGGCTTCTGGGACGTGGCTGCATTGTCCAGGTAAACCAGCGCCCTGCCGCGAACCCTCTGCCGGAGTATGGGGAAGTCATTGCGGATCTTGTCCACGTCAAACTCCACACTGGCGTCGCGGAGTTGCGGTGAACGGAACTCTCTGGGCAATCTCTTGGCGGCGGTGGTCATCCAATCTCCTCCCAGTTTCTTCCGGTGTCCTCGCGACCGTTCCCTCTTGCCGTATCAGGCGCCTTGGCCAATTGGAACAAACAGTGGTTGATCAGTCCTTCCACGTGCTTCCGGACCGGCCCCTGCTTCATGCGGTCGAGACATTCGCTGGCGAAGGCGAAGAGTAGGAGCTTGCGCGCGGACACCTCGTCGATACCGCGAGAGCGCAGATAGAACAGGGCGTCCCCCTCAATCTGGCCGATGGTGGCCCCATGCGTGCACTTCACGTCGTCGGCATAGATCTCCAGTTGCGGCTTGGTGTCGATTTGCGCGTCATCGGAAAGCAGCAGGTTGCGGTTGGTTTGCTTGGCGTCGGTTTTCTGCGCATCCTTGTGTACGATAATCCGGCCGTGAAAAACGCCGTGTGCGTGCCCATCGAGGATCCCGTTGTAGAACTGCCGACTGCCGCAGCGCGGGCTGGCATGTTCCACCAGCATGTAGTTGTCCAGGTGCTGGCGGCCATTGCCGATGAACAAGCCGTTAATCAAACACTCGCCTCCTTCACCTGCCAGTACCGGGTGCACGTTGTTACGCACCAGCGTCCCACCCAGCAGCACTGAGTGCGACAAGACGTTGGTGCTTCTCCCCTGCTGGATCCGCAGCGTTGAGATGTTGAAAGCCTCCTTGTGCTCGCGCTCGATCATGTAGTGCGATAGCACAGAATGGTCGCCGGCGACCAGTTCCGTGACCGTGTTGCAGAACACCGCGCCGCCGTCAAGCGACACATAGTCCTCGACGAACGTGGCCTGGCTGTCCTCCTCCGCCACAATGAGGTTGCGCGGATGGCTCATTGAAGGGGCATCGTCCGCAGTCGAGACGAACAACAGGTAGATGGGCTCTTCTACCAGCGTGGCTCTGGGGATGTGTACAAACGCTCCGTCTTCCACGAAAGCTGCGTTCAGTGCACAGAAGGCATCGCGGCGGATATCGAGATAGCGGCCGAGGTGCTGTTCAATAGCTTCGCAATTGCTGGAAATCTCCCCAGCAAGACTGCTGACCTTCACCCCATTGGGCAGCTTGCCCAGCACCGATAGCTCGCGCGCAAAGTGTCCGTTCACAAACACAAGTTGACAGGCAACGCCCGCGACCTGGTACGGTTCCAGTTCCTCTTGAGACAGCCGGGTGCGGCGGTTGCGGGTGAGCCGGAAAGCAGTCTGCGCGATAGCAGAGACGTTGGTGAACCGCCAGTCTTCGTCGTGAGTGTTCGGGAACCCAGCTTCGCAAAAGCGGGCAAACGCATCCTGGCGCAGCTTCCG
>Ga0209580_10001196_pt1 | contig 12275 bp, 3 predicted proteins | sample Coa_R1_5_FD_187153 | JGI IMG/M metagenome (GOLD analysis project Ga0209580, IMG submission 187153) | Surface soil microbial communities from Centralia Pennsylvania, which are recovering from an underground coalmine fire - Coalmine... | ecosystem: Environmental > Terrestrial > Soil > Unclassified...
CGCCAGATTTTCGTCTCGCAAGAGAGCCAGCGTTGCTTGAGCCAGCTCCGCTGCATCGACGCTGCGAAGCCCTGTTTCATGGACTCGCACAGGAACTGTGAGTCCGGTTACACCGTGATCCACAAGCTCGGCGAGGCCGCCGCCGTCACTTGCGACCAATGGAACACCCGCCGCCATTGCCTCGATAGCGGCATACGGGCATGGGTCATATACCGACGGCAGGAGCGCAACGTCTGCCACAGAATACAGCAGGGCGACGCGCCGCCTGCTGAGCGTCCCCAGAAAAGTGATTTTTTGCTTAAGAATTGGATTTTGCTGTAATAGATCCCGAAATTCCAGAGCGAAAGCTTTCGAATCGGGTTGACCAGCCAGCAGGTAGCGAACATCAGGCTCCTCTTGCAAAACCAGCGCAGCAGATTGCAACAAGGCGGGAATTCCTTTCATCGGATGAAATCTACCGGTGAAAAGCACGATCTTCTCATTGGCAGGAGCAACGGTAGACCTAAGGCGTTCAAGAGATTCTTTTGATATAGAAGATTCAAGGAACAGCTCAGGATCAACGGCATTGTAGATAACCCGGACGCGCCGCTCGGGAACCGAATAATAGTCGCGCATGAGTGACCGTACAGACTGACTGACCGCAATAAACTCGTATCCGCTGCGAAAGAGGTCCCCCTCCTGGCTAAGAATCTCCGGATCAGGCATTTGCCCCCACCAAGGCTCAATTGGGTGAGAAAGATAGTGAATGGTGCAAATGACCGGAATACCGGCAGCACGAGCAATCTCAACTGCGGCGGGGAATGTGATCCAGTTGTGGCAATGAATCAAGTCGGGAGAGCTTTCGCTGCCGAGGATTCTTTCTCGAGCATAGGACGCCAAGGTGCGATTGTAATCAAGGATGCCCTGCACTATGGACCTGCCGGATTGCTGGTGTTGATCTGGCGCTACCAGATGGATACTTCTTCGCCCCTCGACAAAGTGCCCCGGTTGTCCAACAGTTCCAGACAGGAGGATAACGGAATCTCCCGCCATAGCCAGACCTTTGGATAGTTCCTGGACGTGGGTGCCTACGCCTCCACCGACTCCAGAAGAATATTCTAAGGACAACATCAATGTTTTCATTGAAGGCACGATGCTCCTTGCTCAAAGAAGAGTTGAAACTGTAACCGAACCATCTTCAACAAAAGAGGCAGTACCGGTTCGACGAACGTATTGGATTTGTCCGCTCTCCAGCTTAACGATACGATCGGCGACGCCGTAATAGCGATCGTCGTGAGAGATAACAATCACTGCTTTCCTCCTGGCTTTAAGATCAGGCAGGATTTCGTGGTAAAAGATCTGCTTAAATACAGGATCCTGGTCGGAAGCCCATTCATCGAACACATAAATCGAGCGGTCTTCCAGATAAGCTGTCAAAAGCGCCAAACGTTTGCGTTGTCCCTGTGAGAGCTCGGTTGTCGAAAGTCGTCCGTTTTCAAACGAAACCTTGTGACCAAGCTTTAGCCGCTGAAGGTACTGCTCAGTTTGTGTCTGCAATTCACTATGGTCCAGACCATAGAAACGATCAAAAAGATAAAAATCGTAAAAAACCACGGAGAATAACTGGCGGTAGCTGTCTCGATTCTCCGACGTGATCGCCTTTCCGTCGAGTGCGATTGTCCCTTCTTCCGGTTCGTACAATCCAATAAGAAGCTTCATGAGCGTTGTCTTTCCGCTCCCATTGCCGCCAGTGATAAAGACAATCTCTCCCGGATAAAATTGAAGATCAATGGGACCGAGCCTGAATTCGTCCGGAACTTCTTCCCGCCGATACACATGTACCAGATGATTCAGGCTTAGTTGGTTCCAGGAGCATGGCTCTTGCACGGGTATCTCCTGTTCCCGAGACATGCTGGTAAGCGTAAGACTCAACGCATTCACTTTTTGCGCCGCCACATACGCACGCCCCAGTATTGGGTGGGTGCTTAGCGCGCCAATTATCGGCCAAATCATGAAAAGGACGGTAAGCGTGTACCCGGTGAGCACATGATGATCGATTCCCACCGTGCGCGATCCCAGAAAAAGAGTGAATCCGATAAGCAGAAAAAAGAGAGTCTGTCCCCAGTTGGAGGCAGCACTTGCGACGGTGCCGGCGAGGACTCCGTGACGATAAACCTGACCGACAGCGGGCTTGAGTTCCTCCTCCAGGAACGCTTCCCTGCGTTTTCGATTCAACTTCAGCTCTTTTATTCCTTCGGTCAATGCACGAAACCCTTTGAAGCATGCGTCCCAACCTTCACGCATCAGGCGGTAATGTTGGACTGACTTCATGACCGGCAATTTGTAACTGAGAATTCCGAAAGCCATAAATCCCAAAACAAGCAGAAGCAATTGCCAAGACAGCCAACCGAGATATGCAAGACATCCTGCGATTACAGCGACTTGCGTGCCCAGAAATGGAAGGCTGGTAATACCCTGCGTCACAGATGTAATGTCATCTGTGATTGCGCCCAACAGGCGGGCAATACCCAATTTTTCCAGCAGGCCGTGGGGAGCAGAGAGGATCTGTCGCGAAAGCCCGATGCGAAGGTCGCGCGTAGCTCGTTCCGTCAAGCGGAGCAACAACGCCTGCGAGATGAATCCGCTCAGAGGAATCATCACGCACAAGCTCAAAAACTCCCAAACCAGACGCTTCGAGATGCCATTGGCCAAGGCCGCGTTGATGACCGAGATCATGGCTATATTGCTCAATCCGGCAATGATCCCGGCCAGTGTCGCGCCGATCAAGGCAATCCGCGAACCTTCAATGTTGCCGGCCCACTTCATGAGTACGATGAGAAGTCGCAATGTGGCTGTCAATGGTTCAATCCCTTAACCTTGCCTGAACCGATGGTCATTTCTTCCGCAACCGCTTGAAGGATATTTACCGGATCTCCGTACTTCGCCTCGCCATCATTTTCTTTTGCTGGCGAAGAATCGCGGCCTGCTGTTCCACTTTCCGCTTGCCGACGGACTCCTGTTTCGTTTCCGAAGCACCCGTGGCCAGATGGACAGCGAGAGCCCGGATTGTGGGAAACTCCAGCAACTTCACCAGAGGCACATCCCGGCCCAAACTTCGAATAAGTTCTCCATGTACTTGAACCAGCCGCAAGGAGTGGCCCCCGAGGTCAAAGAAATTATCATCGATTCCGATTCTTTCGATTTCGAGTACACGCTTCCAGATTCCGCTGATGGCCACTTCATATTCGGTGGTGGGCGCCACGAAATCTACGGATGTTCTTTCTCGTTCAACTTTTGGCTGCGGCAACAAGCGACGATTCACCTTGCCGCTATTGGTAAGCGGAAGGCTGGGCAGGAACATAAACGTGGAGGGGACCATGGCTTCCTGCAACTTTGCCTTTAAAAAGCTCCGCAGGTCCGAAATCGCCGGAGGAGGGCCTGGCGCACAAGCCATATAAGCCACAAGACGCTTCGCATGACTGGATCCCTCGTCATGAGCTATTACTGTGGCTTGCGCCACCATAGGATGCTCGCACAAGACAGTCTCGATTTCGCCCAATTCAATCCTGACACCGCGAATCTTGACCTGATCATCATTGCGACCCAGCAATTCAATATTCCCGTCGGGAAGATAACGCGCCAAATCGCCTGTCCGGTAAATCCGCTGACCTGGAACTGAGGAGAAGGGGTCGGGCAAAAATCTCTGAGCAGCAATGTCAGGGCGGTTCAGATAGCCGCGAGCAACACCATGCCCGCCGATGTACAACTCCCCGACCACACCCACGGGAACCGGCACGCTTGAATTGCGGTCCAAGATGTACATGGTCGTGTTGCTGATAGGCCGGCCCACGTGGATGATACTTGCCGCGGATGTGACTTCTGCGGTGGAAGACCAAATTGTCGTTTCCGTGGGACCGTACATATTTACAAGCCTGCAGCTCAATTTCTCCTGTATCTCCTGGGCCAACGCCCGAGGCAGGCCTTCGCCGCCTAACATGAGCGTGTGTAATGAACGCAACGCCGGCAAGCCATTTCTATCTGCGCACACCATCGCCATGACTGCGGGAGTACATTGCATCATGGTAGGCTTGTAAATGCTGGCCAGTTCCGCAACCGAACGCGGCACATACAACATTTTTCTTGCAGCATTTCTAAGTTTGAGGGTGGTAATGTTGGCGAGGCTGGCCATCGTTGCCTTCTTTTCGATCCCGAAATCAATCAAGCAGGCGATTTCATCAATTCCGATGTCCCTGAGCTTTTCGATCATGGATTGGCAGCTTTCAACCGTGCCAAACATGGCGCTGGTTTCAAAATACCGCTCAAAAGCAAAAGCCAGCAGATCTTCCATGTCTTTGGAATTCATGTCGTCAAAGTTAAGGGGCAAGTTCGCGGTCTTAGCCAAATTTCTAATCAAATCAACCGAGGACATCAGATACCGGGAAAATGGCACTCTAACCTGGTCTTTGACTTTCTTCAGATCGTCGCCAAGATAGGTATGGAGCATTAGACTGACACGGCCTGCGTTTGGATCATGACCATGCTTTTGCAGTGCATCACGATAGAGCCGAACCTTCCCGGCAACATCTTCCACACTTTGTCCGAGAAGATGAGTAAGGACATTGGCGCCAATCTGGCCGGCACGAATAAAGGTATCAGCGGTTCCCGCTGCGGTGATCCATAAAGGTGGACGCTGCTGTCGCGGCTGGGGAAAGATCCTAACTTCGATCTCCTTGCCACTACCGCTTTGGACCTTTACGGGTTCTCCACGCCATAGCTGCAGGAATGTATCTATGGCCTGAAACATGAGCTCTTTGCGGTTGGGATAATTCTGCGGAGCGAACACAAAATCATCCGCGTGCCAACCTGAGGCGAAGGCCAACCCCGTCCTGCCTCCGGAGAGGTTGTCCACGACCGACCACTCCTCAGCCACCCGAATTACATTGTGTAAAGGCAACACTACGCTGCCCGCCCGGACCTGAACATTCCGCGTCACAGCCGCCAGGGCAGCACCGGTAACTGCTGGATTAGGATAGAGTCCGCCGAACGGATGGAAATGCCGCTCCGGCGTCCAGACTGCAACAAACCCATTTTGATCGGCATATTTTGCCGCTTCCATCAGTAATTCATATTTGTTTTCCGGCTGCTGCTCATCAACACTCGCGAAAAAGAACAAACTATAGTCCATCTCGCGAGCGGAGCTCCGCACACTAACCGGCTGCGTCGGAATGGCAAGGGGATCTGCCAGCACAACCTTGGCGCCACGCGTCAAAGTCCAGAGAAGCTCAAGAACCGATATGTCAAAGGAAATAGCGGTAACCGCCAGCAAAGTATCCTGTGGCGTACATGAAATGCGCCGCTCCATGCCATGAAAGAAATTGACAACGTTCCGGTGCGTAACCATTACACCTTTGGGCTTGCCGGTTGAGCCAGAGGTGTACATCACATAAGCAAGATGGCCGGCGCTGTGGGATAGTTCAATTGCCTGTACGCTCTCACGCGCGATATTCTCATCTGCATCGAAGTGTACAAGTTCCATTCCGCCCATTTGTATACGGGAGGCAATGGCGCTCTGTGTAACCACCAGGCGAACCCGGGCGTCGCCCAACATGTAGCTGATGCGCTCGTCTGGGAGAAGTGGATCGATGGGCAGGTACGCGGCCCCGGCTTTCAAGATTCCCAGCATTCCGGCCAGAAGCAACGGGCATCGCTCCATGCACAACCCGATGATGTGCCCAGCACGAACGCCTTGGGCATTCAGATGGCGCGCAAGCTGGTTGCTCTTCTGCTCCAACTGCGCGTAGGTCATCTGCCCATTTCCGCCAATCACGGCGACGGAATCCCCTTGTGCAAGCGCCTGCAGCGAGAACAAATCATGGATGCAAAATTCCTGAGAATAATCCTCTTCAGTGGAGTTCCAGTCGAAAATCAGGCACTTGCGTTCCTCCGGAGACATCAACTGCAGTTCATCGATACGGCAATGGGCGCGCGCCACAACGTCTTGCAAGAGGATGACAAAATGTTCTTCTATGCGGGCCATGGTCGAGACATCAAAAAGTTCGGAGTTGTACTGGAAGGAGGCAGCTAATTCTTCGCCGATCTGCGCCACTGTCAAAGTCAGGTCCAACTGGCTCGTGTTGTGGTGGAACGGAAATGCTTCCATCTTTGTATTGTCGAAATCAACTTGTGTTCCATGCACGTTGAGAGCCAGTGCCGCTACATTCTCATCGTGGCCCGGCGAGGATTTCTGAAAGCTGAACATCACTTGAAAGATGGGGGGATAGGCAGGATCGCGGTCAAACTGCAGGTCTTCCGCCAACAGAGCCAAAGGATAGTCCTGATGTGCGAGGCCACCTGCCACAGATTTCCGAATGCGAGCAAGCAACTTACTAAAAGGTTCTTCTCCCGAAAGCCGTATGCGATGGACAATCTGATTGATCAGATATCCGGTAATCCTTGCCCAACACGAGAGAGTGCGTCCTGAAACGGGAGAGCCAAGCACTATGTCATGCTGGGAGCTATAGCGATGCAGAAACACGGTGAAGGCAGCCAGCAACGCGGTATATGTGCTTGCTTCGTGTGCACGGGCCAAATGCAGAAGAGCGGATGTGAGCATATTGCCAATCCTGAAATTAAAGCTTGCGCCACGATGGCTCTGAACCGCCGGACGGGGGCGATCGGAAGGCAAGCGCAAGACTGGCAACTCTCCCTGCAATTGCTGCTTCCAGTATGCTCTTAGCTCGTCTCCTCTCTTCCCTTGCAGCATTTCATGCTGCCAAAGCACGAAATCTGCATACCGGTAAGCGGGAAGGGGAAGGTTGGACTTCTGGCCTCGCCGGAGGTTGGAATATAGCTCCCTGAAATCATGGAACAGAAGCGTGAGAGAAGCAAAGTCGGTAATGATGTGATGGAACACCATCAACAGCACATGCTGTTCCCTGTTTTTTCTGAACAGAGTAACCCTGAGCAATGGTCCGTGTTCAAGATCGAATGTACTATCAGACTCCGCGGCAAGCCTTGTCTGAATCTCCTGATCACTCCAATCTTTTGCGACTTCAAAGTGAACAGGAAGTGCGGGAGTGGCGACGAGGCGCTGCATCATCCCGGTCGCGCCGTTGATGAAAACGGAATGGAGGCATTCATGCCGGCGAACCAACTCATCGACAGCACCTCGAAGGGATTCATAGTCGAGCGCGCCATGAATGGATATAGCCAGTGGTATGTGATAGGCTGCCGCCTGGGGCGCAAGCCTATAGAGATACAACAGAGCGCGCTGACCGTAGGAAAGCGGCCACTCCTGCAAATCAGTGCGCGTGCAGCGGCGCGGCTGAGCGCCATCCCGCAACTTAGCTTCGAGCAAGCGCGCCATGGCAGCAACCGATGGCACATCGGTCAATTCCTCTAGCAAAAGCTCGAGGTTCCAGACCTGTGCGATAGCGTTGTTGAGTTCCGCGGCCTGAAGCGAGTCAAGACCGTAAGCTGTGAGTGGTGTGCTCGCGTTAATTTCTTTGGCAGGCAGCTTGAGGATTTTTGCGCTCATGGCGAGAAGCGCTTGTTCTAGTAGAATCCGGTCCTGGCCAGGACCATCGTCATCATTAGTCTGCAAAGCAGCTTCAAGCGGGAGAACCTTGTGGTCTCGGGTTCTGAGCAGGACTTTCAGCTCTGAAGCCAGGAACTGCCTGCGGCACTCCTGCCTGCGAACTTTGCCGCTCGACGTCCTGGGCAAGCTCCCCGCCGGGACCAAAGCCACCACATCCATTTGGATTTCGTGCTCTTCCGCAATCGCCTGCACTGCGGTGCGCAGCATCTCCTCCAAGGCGGGCACATTGCCGCGGGCGGCGATTTCCTGCACCAACACCGTGTGTGTACTGCCATCCACTTCAACCGTGAATGCTGCTCCCAAGCCCACTGCAAATGCCGGGTGGCTGCGTGCAACCGTGAATTCCAGGTCCTGAGGGTAGTGATTGCGGCCTCTTACGATGATGAGATCTTTGAGGCGTCCGGTGATGAATAGTTGACCGTCTTGCAGATATCCGAGATCACCCGTGCGCAAATATGGCCCATCGTTCAGGGCCGTGTACGCCTGAAAAACGTCTTTACTGAGAGCGGGCTGATTCCAGTAGCCCTGGGCCACGTTTTCACCTGAAACCCAAACCTCGCCGATGGCGGCAGGCAAGCAAGGCTCCAGAGTCTCGTGATCAATAATTGCAATTGTTTGATTGTTTGCGGCGTGGCCGCTGCTCACCAGCAGTTGCGTCCGGTCCTTGCCTTCAGTCGAGATATTGAACTCGTGGCGAGCCAGAGAATCGGAAGATACGGTTACTGTTTGCGCGCCGCTGGCTGGTCCGCCGGAGACAAAGAGTGTGGCTTCCGCCAGCCCATAGCATGGGAAAAATGCTCTGGAGTCAAAACCGCAATGTGAAAATCTGGATGAAAAGTCAGAGTGCGTCTGAGCCCGAACCGGCTCTGAGCCGTTGAAAGCAATTCGCCAGCAGCTCAAATCAAGCTCAGAGCATTCTTCTCTTGCAATTTTCGAGGTGCACCAATCATAAGCAAAATTGGGCCCTCCACTTATGCTGGCGCGGTATTTGGAGATGGCATTCAGCCAATTGACCGGCCTCCGCAAGAAGCTGGCCGGGGAGAGAAGCACGCAGCGGGCGCCACTCCACAGCGCCTGCAGCACGTTGCCAATAAGACCCATGTCATGAAACAGAGGTAGCCAGCCTACAATCACCGACTCTTCTGTAACGCCAAAAGCGTGCTGGATCATTTTCTCGTTACTTACCAGATTTCCATGGCTCACCATCACGCCTTTGGGTTGGGCCGTTGATCCTGACGTGTATTGCAAAAAGGCAAGTCTCTCTTCGTCAATTTCAGGCGATCTCCACCGCATCGCAAAATCCGGCGCAATATCTTCAGTGGCATGCCAGCGCAATGAGGCGAGTTCGGGCTGAAGTTCCCCCGCGGCCCGGGCCCTGGAAAGCAGCGCTCCGTTGGTGAGCGCTGCTGCCGGACAGCAGTCCTTGACCACCGTTGCAATACGCTGAAAATGGCGGCCCATCCGCGGCGGGTAAACCGGGACGGCAACGCTGCCTGCATATAAACAGCCAAGAAAAGCGCCTATGTAATCGAGGCCCTGGGGATAGACAAGCAGAACACGCTCGCCGGCAAGCTTTTGCGACTGTAGCCACCCAGCAATTTTTCTCGCCTGAAGATCCAGTTCCTGATAGGTGCAACTTGTTTCTGATCCGTCTCCGTCGCGCACAAAGACATATGCAGTTCGATCAGGGGAAGTCTCTGCCCGGAGACGCAGTGCATCAACCAACGTAGAGACCGAAGACATGACGATTCGTTGAACTTGGCTCATCATTTGAAGTTGTGATTACGTAAGGAAATTTTTAACGGGCGTCAGCAAGCATTCGGAGAATATTCCACCATCTCCATGGTCCGTAACCGACATGTGGCCGCACAGTTTATTCGATTGCAGATTTTTCTATGGGAGCCGGGCAGCGGCGGATCATCTGGCCGACGCTCTCGAAATAAAACCCTCTGTCTAAGAGCATTGGCGCCAGCGTGGCTACGGCATCAATGGTTGCGCTGATATCGCGATTTGCCCAAGTCCTTCTGCCGTCATGTAAACAGAAGATGGCGCCATTCGAAGCCTGAGGGGCGAGGATTTCAACAACTTTCTCCGCGGGGCTTATCCAGTCATACCCAATGGCTGTCCACATCACACCCGCAAGGCCGAGCCGCTTCTGAGCGCGACGCATTCCAAACCAGCGAATGCCAAACGGAGAACGAAACAATACTGGCCTTACGCCTGTGGCGTTCTCGATCGTCTCCTGGGCCCGCGCCAACTCCTTATAAATAAAACCGGATGACTTGAACCAAAAATGTGGATGACTGTCTGAGTGGTTCCCCAGTTCGTGCCCCGCGTCCTTGACCTCACGAGCGATTTCCGGGAGACGCCTGACATTTTCCCCGCATTGAAAAAATGTTGCCCGGATCCGGTACCTTTGCAGGACACGCAAGAGCTTTGGAGTAGACTCGCTCGGGCCGTCATCGAACGTAAGCGCAATTGCCGGACGGTCTTGCGGACCACGAAAAATCGAGGGCGCCAGCATTGTCGCCTTTGGATTCAGCACCACATGCTTGCCAAGCGCAGCGACAGCAGTAGTCGCGCCGACTACCGCGGCTCCCGTAAGAATTGCTCCCATCATGGACGCACGATCCCTCTTGTCACATTCCTGGACTCACGCTCGTTTCTTCAACTCCATCTCAACTTCTTCGTCTGAAAGTTCGGCTAGCATGGCCAGAATCGCCGATCGATCATCGTCCCCCTGTCCGGCATTGGCTGTCTGGATCAGAGTGGCAGTTTCGCCTATGGTAGGAGCCTCAAAAAACTTATTGATGGGGATTTCACACTGAAATTCATCTCGCATTTGGCTGATAAGGCGCGTGGCGAGTAACGAGTGACCGCCCAGGTCAAAGAAATTGTCGTTTCGGCCGATCCGCTCCATTCCAAGGATTCGCTGCCAGATCACGGCAATAGCATTTTCAAGTTCCCCGGAAGGAGCGGCGTACTCGATAGCAAGCTCGGGACGCATGGAACCAGATTGGGTTGTGCCGCTGCCGGCGTCATGGATCCAGATGTTCAGACGTTTCTCAAGATCGCCAGTTGCAACCACAACCTGGCCTGACGGCACATGTTCAATGACTTTCGTCAACGCTTCCAGGCTTTCTTCAACCGTCATTGCATACTGGTCGACGCTCGTCTTCATCTCTTTAAATCTTTTTATCTCCTTGGGCCACGGGTCCCAATTCGCGCTGATCCAGGCAGTTTGATTCCCGCTGTTCTGACTCAAAGCGTCCATAAACAAATTGGCTGCGACATATGTCAGATATCCCAGCCCTCCCAATATGGCTGCGTTCGATGAGAACAGCAGACAAAAATCAGGATTTCTGTTTTCGAGGGCTTGCTGAAGGACATAGACGCCGTAAACCTTCGGCCCAAACTGGATTTCCGATTCTGTGGCTCCGAGATCAGCGAACGATCGGAATAGAGTGTCGCCGGTGGTCACTCCGGCTGTGTGAAATACGCCGTTGATCTTTCCAAAGCTCTGTTCAATTTCATCGAATGCCGACTTCACCTGAGCGACATCAGTGAGATCAAGGGTGATAGCCATCACCTCGCTGCCCAGCGCTTCCAATTCCTGCATTTGCCGGATTCGGTTGCCCACTGCGTCATTCGGCTTCTGTTCCAGATACTCGGGCCACAGGCTTCGGTTGGGAATCGCGGTGCGGCTGATCAATACCAGCTTCCCGGAAAAGGTGCGAGCCAAATGCTCCGCAATAGATACTCCAACACCACCAAATCCTCCCGTGATTACATAGACACCTTTATGTCTCAGCTTCCGAACGACCTTGCTATTCACGTCCAGTTTTACCGGGTCAAAGCTGCGCGTCAGACGCCTGTCTCCCCGATAAGCCAAGACCATTTCCCGGGACTTCGATTTGGCTTCATCCAGAATCGTTGATACCTGGTTCTGTATTGGGCCAGTGTGCCAGGCGGGATCCAATTCTAACGAGCGGAAGCGGATATTTGGCGCCTCTTGTGGAACCACCTGGCAAACGGCAAGCATAGTCTGCTTTTCCGGGTACGGCGCGTCTGTACCATCGATTCGATTGAGCCGGTCCGAGACTACCAGGACCTCGATTTCCACTGAGGCTTCTTTAAGTGCCTTGCTCATAGCAAGCAGGCTGTAATAGCCGTATACCTGCAAAGACTTGAAGCGTTCTGCGCCGGAGAGCGCCGAGCCCTCAGGAGTTAGACTCCAGAGATGCACGATCTTGTATGTTTCGGCTGAAGGGAGTGCCTTCAAAAGCCTCGCATAATGATCTTGCGTTGCAGGATCGATGATGAACTCATGTTCAGGACTCTGCTGAAATGCAGTCCCAATTCGAACGGCTGCCACCTTGCGACCTTCTGCCTCCAAGTCGTGCCTCAGCGCTGAGGCGAGGTCAGAGAAATCGCTGAAGATGATCCATTGCTCGGAAAGAGATGCGTGCTGTTCCTGAGTGAGGACGGTTCGCCGCCAGGAAGGCAAATAGAACCAATCTTCAACTTTGGGATTCTTTCCTGAAAACGAAGCCTGGGACCGGGCTTGGACTTCCGGGACCGGATCAATCCAAAATCGCTCACCTTCAAAGGGATATGTTGGCAGCGGAACCCGATGACAGTCTTCCTGCGCATGCAGCTTTTCCCAATCCGGTGAACCACCGCATAACCAGAGGTTGCC
>Ga0209580_10001198_pt1 | contig 12268 bp, 7 predicted proteins | sample Coa_R1_5_FD_187153 | JGI IMG/M metagenome (GOLD analysis project Ga0209580, IMG submission 187153) | Surface soil microbial communities from Centralia Pennsylvania, which are recovering from an underground coalmine fire - Coalmine... | ecosystem: Environmental > Terrestrial > Soil > Unclassified...
CCTGCTCGCCGGCGTCATCGGCGGGCGCGCGCTCGCGGCGATGATGGCCTCGGGCCGCCTGCGGATCGCGCTCGACGTGCCCCTCGACGCGCGCATGCTCGTCGTCACGTCAGCGTTCAGCCTGCTGAGCGGCGTCATCTTCGGCGTCGCGCCTGCCTTCGCGGCCACGCGCTTCTCGCTGACATCCGCGCTCACTGGATCGGACCGGCCGGGGTCGAGCCCGCGGGCCACGTTCCGATCGGGTCGACTGCTCGTGATCCTGCAGATCGCCATCACCCTCGTACTGACGATCGGGGCGGGTCTCTTCGTCGAGACGCTCGCGAATCTCGAAACCCAGGATGTGGGCTTCGACCGCGATCACGTCTGGCTGTTCTTCATGGAGACGCGGGCCTCGGGCAAGCGGCGCGAGGCGCTCGCGCCGCTCTTCGCCGCCGCCGAGGAGCGGATGGCCGCCATCCCGGACGTGATGTCGAGCAGTGTCTCGAGCGACGGCGTGCTGAGCGGCTTCATCGGCCTGCGGGCGGTCACGGTCGCCGGACACGGGGCGGCGCCGGACGAGGACGTGAACGCGCAGTGGAACCTAGTGGGGCCACGCTTCTTCCGCACTCTGGGCATTCAGCTCGAGGCCGGCCGGGACTTCACGTCCTCGGATACCGACACGTCGCCGCACGTCGCGATCGTCAACGAGGCCATGGCGCGTCACTTCTTCGGCGAGGCCAACCCGATCGGCCAGCATTTCTCGTTCGGGCAGGCGCTCGCCCCTCCGGTCGAGATCGTCGGCGTCGTGCACAACTCGAAGTACTTCTCCGCCCGTGATGCGGACGTCCGCATGGTCTATTTGCCGTACCGCCAGGATTTGCCGTCGCTCTACCGTATGTGCGTCGTCGTCCGCCTGAGGCAGGATGATCCGGCACTCATCAATCGGATTCGCGACGAGCTGCGGCGGATCGATCCGGCCGTGCCCGTCGGCCAGGTCATGTCCACCAGGGATCTGCTCAACGCGACGCTGACGGAGGACCGAGTCACGGCGTGGCTGGTCGGTCTCTTCGGCGCGCTCGCTGTCGAGCTCGCCTGCATCGGCCTCTATGGCGTCATGGCGTGCACCGTCACCCAACGTACGCGAGAGATCGGCATTCGGGTGGCGATTGGCGCGACTCGTGGCGACGTCATGCGCAAGGTCCTCGGCGAGACTCTGCTCCTCGTGGGGCTGGGCCTGGCGATCGGTGTCCCCGCGACGGCGGCGTCAAGCCGGTCAGTCGAGTCGATCCTCTTCGGCGTGCGCGCCACCGATCCAGAGACGACGGGCGCCGCCGTCCTCCTACTGGTCGGCGTGGCCATCGCGGCGGGTCTCGTGCCGGCGTATCGCGCGTCCCGGGTCAACCCGATTGTCGCGCTGCGGTCGGAGTGACTACAATGGCAGCCATGCAACCACGACGCCACGCCAGTCTCGGCCGCGGCCTTGTTCTGGCCGCTGCCGGCCTCAGTCTCGTCACATCGGTCGCCGTGCGCGCGCAGCGCGGCGGAGGCGCGGCGCCCGCAACCAAGCCCCTGGTGCCCGTGGCCGCCAGCTCGCTCCTTCAGCACCCGGAGTTGTACGTCGGCCAAGTCGTCTCGGTCACGGGCGTCGCCGAGCGGTCGATCTCCCCGACGACGTTCTCGATCGATCAGGGCAAGAGCCAGCAGTCGCCGGGCGACGTCCTCGTGGTGGCGCCGACCCTCAACGGCAAGGTGCCGCTCCAGGCCTATGTCACGGTCGTTGGCGACGCCGTGAAGTTCGATCCGGCTGACGTCGCTCGGCGATTCAAGGGGTATACGCTCGATCTGCCGGCCGAGGAGATCGAAAAGTATCGCGGCCGGCCGGCCCTCTTTGCGACATCGGTCATCGACCCCTCGATGACCGACATCGCCAAGCCCGTGGTCCCGCCGCCGACCCCCGCGGAGAACGCGTTCGACGGGGTCATGAAGCAGGTCAGCCCCAGCTTCACGGCACTCCGCGCGGCCATCGATGCGTCGTCGGCCGATCAAGTCCGTCAACGGGCGGTTGAACTGAGCAAGTTCTTTGGAGACGCGCAGGCGTTCTTCACCGCGCGCGGCACGGCCGACGCGACGACCTGGGCGACCGATGCCGGCAAGCTCGTGCACACGATCGATGAGGCGGCGGCCGCCGGCAAGTGGGACGACGCGAAGACGTCGGCGACCAGCCTGAATGGCCTCTGCGGGACGTGCCACGCGGCACACCGCGAGCGCGAGGACGACGGGACCTATCGCGTGAAGGGATAGAGCCGCTTTCGCACGCACGTCGAGGCGCCACCTGGTCGTGTCCGACTGGGAGCGGCCCGATGGCGTGAGCGCGACATCGGGCCGAAGGGCGCGCGCTGTTCGAGCGCCACCGCCCTGTGCTTGTGACGAGCGTGGCGCGACGATCGTCAGCGTGAACGGCGCGCGGACGAAGGCGCGAGGTCGAGGGCCGGCTCCCCGGAGGACACGACCAGGTGGCGCCTCGACGCGCGTGCGCAAACGTCTCTATGACTGTCTTACGGCGCGCACGACGCGCACTTGTGGTTGTTCTTCGAGCCTAGCTTCTCGAGAAGCGCGACCGTGTCGGGGAACGGCGAGATGCGCGACACCGGTCCATTCGCCATGTCCGCCGTCGTCTGGCCTCGTCGGCTCACGGCCTTGACGTCGGCGCCCTTCGACACCAGGTACAGGATCAACTCGTTGTCGCCGCGTGCCGCGGCGTTGTGCAGCGGCGTATAGCCGTTCGCGTCGCGCGCGTTGACGTCGGCGCCCAGCTCCTCGACGAGGTACTTCACCGCCGCGAGCCAGGCGTCCGGCGCGTGCCGATGGGCGTTGCCGGCGTAGCCTTCGCCGTACTCGGAGCCCGAGGCCGCATCGACCGCGTAGTTTCCGGGGCCACCGTTCGGGACCGCCGGCAAGCCTGATGGATCGAGACCGTTCGCGCCGATGACCGGCGCGCCGAACTGCGGGGTGTCGTTCAACACGCCCCCCGCGCCGCCCGCGGCGCCACCGCCCGCACCCGCGCCGCCGCCCGCCCCACCCGCGCCGCCGCCGCCGCGGCCGCCCGCGCCGAAACCGCGGCCGCCAGCCGCGCGGCTATAGATGGTCGGAATGTTCGGATCGGCGCCGTACTTCACGAGCAGCCGCATCGCGTCCACGTCGGTTCCGTACGCCGCGCGCCAGAAGGCCGTCGACCCGGCCGAATTCGTCAACCCGCAGTTCGCGTTGCCGCAGTCCGTATAGACCATGTACCAGGGATGGACGCGAATGCGCGCGTTCGGATCGGCGCCCTTGTCGAGCAGTGCCTTCATGACATCCAGGTAGGTGGCGTGCTGCAGATCGATTTCCTCCGGCTGCGGGAAGCGCGTCCGCGGCTGCCACCGCGCGTTGACCGTGGCCCAGAGCGGCGTGACGCCGTGACCCTCCGAGGCGAGATTGACGTTGGCGCCGTGGTTGATGAGTTCCATGGCGACGTCGAACTGCGAGTTGATGAGCGCGACCAGGAGGGGGCTGTGGCCATCGCCCGTCATCTGGTTAGCGTCGGCGCCGGCCTCGAGGAGCACTCGAGCGGCTTCGACGTAGCCTTGGCGCGCCGCATGATGAAGGGCCGCGAGGCCGCCCTTGGCGGAAATGAGCGGGGCCGGGCCGTCCTGATTGAGGCGATCGATGAGCTGGCCCGTGTTGCCGGTCTGAGGATCGCCCGGCGTGGCGGTTGGGTCGGGCGTCGCGGTGGGCGCCGGCGCCGCGTTGGCGTTGGCACCGCCGCCGCCGCGGCCACCACCCCGGCCGCCACCCGCACGGCCTCCTGCCGCTCCGCCGGCGGCTCCGCCAGGACCTGCGGGTCCAGCGGCCGTCGGATCGGGCAGCTTGCCGGTCGTGTAGAACTCGCGGACGGCCTCAATCGCGGTCTGGAGCTCGTCCGGTGTCGGCTGCTGGCCTTTCGGCACGGCCGCCGCGAGAATCATGCGCTGCAACGCCGCGGCCTGGCGATCGGCGGCGGTCACGGCCGGGAGCGGCTCGGGCTTCGACTCGTCGGACACCCTCGCGCCGTGTGCGAGGAGCACCCGCATCACCTCGACGCGGTTGGCCGCGGTGGCGAAGATCAAGGGCGTCTGCTGCCATTCCGCCTCGCGCGCGTTGACGTCAGCGCCCTTCGCGAGGAGCGCGGTGACGGCCTCGACGCTGCCGGACTCGGCGGCCAGATGCAAAGGCGTCGTCCCGCCCGGTGCGGTCTTCGCGGAGACATCGGCGCCGGCGGCCAGGAGGACTTCGACGACCGCGGCGTGTCCGGCGCGGCTCGCCAGGTGCAGCGGCGTGTATTGGCCGAGGCGCGTGCCGGCCGACACGTTGGCGCCCGCATGCACGAGCATCGCCGCCATCGCGGCGTCGCCCCGATCGGCGGCCCAGTGGAGCGCCGTCATCCCGTCGCCCTGCGCGGCGCTGGCGTCGACGCCCTGCTTCAGCAAGGCCTGCACCGCCGTGAGATCGCCGCGGCTCGCGGCATCCGCGACGGGCGCGTTGACGGGCCCCTGCGCCGACACCGCGATCGCGCTGAGCACGACCGCACCGAGCACGTGCAGACCGAACCGACGCATCGTATTCACCGGTTTCATCGGTGTCTCCTGGGAAGCGACGGCCCGAGACGGTTCGCGGCGGCCCGCCGCGAACTCCGCTCTAGCCGAGCGCAAATTCTCCGGTGCTGTCGCCGAACGTCTTCAGGTCGTCCATGCCCAGACGATGCATCAGCGCCAGCATGACGTTGGCCATCGGCGTCCCGTCCTCAGCCTTGAGGTGCACGCCGCCCTTCAGCTGGCCGTCCGCATGGCCGAAGAGCACCAGCGGACACCGGCGATGGCTGTGAAGGTTCGAGTCGGCCATTGGCGATCCCCAGATGATCATCGTCTTGTCGAGGAGGTTTGCGTCGCCGTCCATCGTGCTCTTCATCTTCTCGAGGAAGTAGGCCATCTGGCTGACGCGGTACTTGCAGATCTTGTTGTATTCCATGACGCGCGGCTCGGTGCCGCCGTGATGGGACGCGGGATGGAAGGGCTGGCTCGAGCCGCTCTCCGGGAACACGCGGTTCTCGGCGTCGCGACCCGTCTTGAAGGAGATGACGCGGGTCATGTCCGTTTGCAGCGCGAGGACCTGCAGATCGAACATCAAGTGCATGTGGTCGGAGAACGAGTCGGGCACACCCGCCGGCGCGTCCGGCAAGGCCCGTTGGTCACCGCTCGTGTTGCGCGCTTCGACCTGCTTGATGCGCCGCTCGATTTCCTCGACGTCGGTGAGATAGCGGTCGAGGCGGGCGCGGTCGGCGGGGCCGAGCTCGACGCGAATGCTCTTCACTTCCCCGTTGATCCAGTCGAGGATGCTGCGCCGCGCTTCCATCCGTTCGGCGCGCGCGGCCGGCGTGCCGCCGGCCCCGAACAGCATGTCGAAGGCGACCCGCGGGTCGCGAATCATCGGCAGCGGCTCGTTGGGCGATGCCCAGCTGATCGAGTCCGTGTAGGCGCACGAGTAGTTGTACGTGCAGCCGCCGGCCTGGTCGAGGTTCTCGATGCAGAACTGCATCGAGGGCAGCGGCGTGGTCTGGCCGAACCGCTTCGCGTACATCTGATCGAGCGACGTCCCGGCCCAGATGTCCGATCCCTGCGTCTGCTTCGGATGGCTCTGCGTCAGGAACACCGCGCTCGACCGGAAGTGATCGCCGCCGATCTCGGGCGCCGTGAACGCCTCGGCCATCCGGACATCCGTGTTGCTCACCATCGTCATGTAGTCGCGGTAGGCATCGACCGTCGACCACGGGTTGTCGGCGACGAGCGTGAAGTCCCGGCCCGTCGTCTCGGGCGCGAAGAGGAACTTGCTCGCGCCGAGCGCGTTGCAGCCCGCCTGGCCGTGTACTTCCTCGATGCACACCAACCGCGTGCGCGCCGGCGTGGCTGCCGCCGCCTGGAGGCCCCACCCGGCGGGGACCATGGCATCGAGCAGCGGCAGGGCCGCCGTCACACCCACGCCGCGCAGGAACGTCCGACGATGCATGTGCTTACCGGTGAGGTAGGACATCGGTGACTCCGGAAAAGGCCCTTACGGCCGCTCTTTACCCTTTGAGGTATCGTTCACAGCTTCCGCCCGCTTCAACCGAAACGCGTCGCTGGTAATCACGCCCAGGATCAAGGACTGCACGGGGTAGTCCTTCGCTTCGGCCGCGCGGGTGATCGCGCGGATGGTCGGCTGATCGTAGTACTCGGCGCGCCGGCCCAGCGCAAAGGCCATCAGGTTCTCGGTGAGCGTCCGAACCAGGGGCACGGGACGCTTGAGGAGGACCGCCGACAGCTCCGCGGGACTCGAGATCGGCGTCCCGTCGTAGAACGTGCCGCGCGTATCGAGTTCGCTGCCGTTCTCGTGCAGGCGCCACTTCCCAGTCACATCAAAATGATCGAGCGCCAGGCCGATCGGATCCATGAACCGATGGCACGACGCGCAGGCCGGATTGGCCCGGTGCAGCTCGATGCGCTCGCGCGTCGTGAGGATTTTCCCGTCCTTCGATTCGGGCGTGCTGAGCGGCCCGGCGGCGACCGGCGGCGGGGGTGGGTCGGACCCGAGCAGCACCGACATCACCCACTTGCCGCGGAGCACGGGAGACGTGCGATTGGCCATCGACGTCTGCACGAGCACGCTGCCCTGCCCGAAGAGTCCGCGCCGTGTGTCGTCGGGATAGGTCACGCGGCGGAACTCGTCGCCGGCGACGCCGGGGATGTCGTAGTGCTTCGCGAGCAGCTCGTTCACGAACGTATAGTCGGCGCGATACAGATCGAGGGCGCTGCGATTGGCTTTGACGAGGTCGTTGAAGAAGGTGATCGTCTCCTTCCGCATGGCCCCCGCGAGCTCGTCGTCGAAGTTCGGATAGAAGTTCGGGTCCGGATGGACCTTATCGATGTCCTGCAGCCGCAGCCACTGCGCGGCGAACCGTGTGCCGAGCGCCTCGGCCCGCGGGTCGGCGAGCATCTTGCGCGCCTGCTTCTCGAGGCCGGTCACCGTGGAGAGTTCGCCGCGGCCGGCGACGGCGAGGAGGTCCGCGTCGGGCGGCCGGCCCCAAAGGAAGTACGACAGCCGTGACGCCAGCTCCGTGTCGCTCACGCGGTAGGTCGTGCCAGGCCGGACGTTGTCCGGTTGGCGTTCGAGGCGGAAGATGAAATCCGGACTCGCGAGGACCGCCTCGAGCGCCGAGCGCACGCCGGTTTCGAAGTCGCCCTTCGCCGCGCCCGCCTGATAGAAGTGCATCAAGGCGTCGACCTCGGCGGGGGTCGTCGGCCGCCGGTACGCGGCGGTGCTCAGCTGCGCCAGGATCGTCCGCGCGCACGCCGGCTCATCGGCAGTCGTCGTCGGCCGGCACGTGAAGATTTTCCGCCGTGTCGGCGTGTCGGAGATGCCAGTGGGATGGAACGGGCCGCGAATCGTCAGATCGCGGAGGTGCACCAGGGTCGTGATGCCCGAGCCGCCCGATCCGCCGCCCGAGAACGACCAGTCATTCGGCCGGATCAAATCCTCGTACGGACCGTCGAACCGCCGCACGAACGCGGCGGCGACGACGTGCTGGCCCGCGCGAATCGTGATCGGGTTGGTGGGCATCGGAATGCCGCCGCGCCCGTCGGCGCCGCCCGAGGGCTGTGCCTCGTACCGCACCAGCGCCACGCGCGTCCCGTCGACCGAGATGTCGAGATCTTCGAACCGGGAGTTGTTGCCCGAGATGAACACGGGCTCGAAGACGTACTCGCCGTCGGCCGGAAACACGTGCTTGACGACGATCCCGCCGCGCGTGCCGAAGGGGGCGCCGTCGAGGTGGTCCCACGGATGCTGGGATTCGTAGGTGCTCGCCGAATACGTGCGATCGAGGGAGGGCGCGTGCAGATCGCCGACCGCCATGCGGCTGATTTCACTCGCCGCATTCAGGTAAGCCTCGAGGAGCGTGGCGGACAACATCTGCTCGTCGGCGATGTTGTCGAAGTTGGCGCTCATCGAATCGAGCGGCAGCCAGTCGCCGGCGTTGACGTCCAGCCCGAGCACATCGTGCACGGCGCTCGCGTACTCGGTGCGATTCAGGCGCTGGAACGTCCGCGTGCCGGGGTTGGGCGACGCCGCGGCCGCGGCGTCCAGCCGGGTCTCGAGCGTATCGATGAGCGCGGCGTAGCTGACCGGGTCGGGCACCGGGTTGCCAGGCGGCGGCATCATCCCGAGGCGCAGCTTGCGAACCATGCGCTCACCGAGTTCGCGATGATCGGCGAGCGTCGCGACCGTGAAGGCATCGAACGACACGCCGGCCGTGTTCGCCTTGTTCTGATCGTTGTGGCAGTCGACGCAGAAGTTCTGTACCACCGCGTCGGGCTCGACCGGCGGTGGCGTCCGGAGGGCTGCGGACCCTCCCGTCGGCCGTGCCGCGGCCACCGCGGGCCGATGCGCGCTCACGAGGAGATCGGAGCCGCGCGGGCGGACCGAAGGCGTCTCTCCCGGGCTGGCTGCTGCAACCGCAACCCAGGCGACTCCCGCGACCAAAACCCATCGGAGAGCGTTCATCTGACGGTACGCGCCATCTATAGATCTCTGCTGACGTCTCTACTACGGACGCCCTGACTGACCTGTTTACTGACCTGCCGGGCCGCGCCGACGGCCGCTAAGTGCCGCAACTGTACATAAGATACACAGAATTGGCCCAAACCGGATACTGGTACCCCCTCAATTTCCGGACGTGTTCCGCCCCCACTGGCGGTCGGCCGCGGCCCGGCCGGCGCCGCGGGACGCGTTGACGAGCCCGCGACGAGGTCGCGGGGCCTGCTCGGCCCGCCCAGGACGTGCCGAGCGAGTGCCCGTTTGACGTCGAGAGTCACGTGTGTCACATTACTACTGTGACACTGTTCGGCCTGACGCTTCGACCCGGACAATCCCTCTTCGACCAAATCGTCTTTGCCGCGACGAAGGCGTTCGTCAGCGGCGAGTTCCAGCCGGGCCAGCCCTTTCCGTCGGTTCGCGCGCTGGCGGCTGAACTGAAGATCCATCCCAACACCGCGCACAAAGTCGTGCAGTACCTGATTCAAGAACGCTGGCTCGAGGCGCAGCCCGGCATCGGCACGGTCGTCGCGGCTCGCCCGCCGGCCCGCGCCGGCGACCGCCACTGGCTGCTGCAGCACGAAGTCGAACAGCTCGTCGTCGAAGCCCTTCGCGTCGGCATCACGCTCGAAGACGTGGTCGACGCCATCGAAACCCGATGGGCCAAGCTGGCCGGTCGGACGACCGCACGGGAGGCCAGTCGCAAGTGATTATCGAAGCCCACGATCTCGCGAAGCGCTATGGCCGGTTCGACGCGCTGCACGGACTGGATTTCACCGTGCCCGAGGGCAGTGCCTTCGCCCTCGTCGGCGCGAACGGCGCCGGCAAGACCACGACCATCAAGATTCTCGTCAACCTGCTGCAACCATCGCGGGGGACGGCGACCATTCTGGGTGTCGACTCGCGGGCGATCTCGTCGCGGGAACTGGCGGACGTCGGGTACGTCTCCGAAAACCAGGAACTGCCCGGCCGGCTCACCGTCGGGGAGTACCTCGACTACCTTCGGCCGTTCTATCCGCGATGGGATCGCGCGCTCGAGATGTCGATGCGGCGCGACCTGCAGCTGCCGCCCACCCACAAGATCCAGGACCTGTCCCATGGCATGCGCATCAAGATGGCGCTCGCGTGCGCCCTTCCGTTTCGGCCGCGGCTGCTGATTCTCGACGAGCCTTTCGCGGGACTCGATCCGATCGTCCGCGACGAGCTCGTCGCCGGGCTCCTCGGGCAGGCCGGCGAGCTGACGATTCTCATCTCATCTCATGAGCTGAACGAAATTGAGGGGTTCGCGACGGATATCGGATTTCTGCACGCGGGCCGCCTGATGTTCCAGGAGCCGCTCCAGGCGCTGACGGGACGATGCCGCGAAGTGCACGTCACGCTCGAATCGACGGCGAACGTGCCGACGGCCCTCCCGGCACATTGGCTCCACGCGCGGGCGGTTGGCAACGTGCTGATGTTCATCGAGACGCGCTTCTCGGAGGAGACCTTAGGGGAAGAAGTGCGGAGGCGGTGCCAGGGCGTACGACGGATTGACGCCCAGCCCATGACGCTCCGATCGATTTTCACAACGCTGGCGCCCGCCGCCAGAGAGGGGGTGCTCTCGTGATGGTGCCGCACATTCTCAAGAAGGACTGGCGGCTGCTGTGGCCGATCGTCGTGGCGCTCGGAGGCCTGCAGGGTCTTCTGGCGGGTGCCCGCTTCGGCGTTGGGCCATTCACCAGCCTCCCGACCGTGCCGATGTCTCTCCTGGAAATGCTCGGAGCCGCCATCGTCATCGCGCTGGTGGTCCACCAGGACCCGATTCCCGGAACCCGTCAGGATTGGTTGGTGCGTCCCATTCGGCGCCGGGATCTGTTCCTCGCGAAGCTGCTGTTCGTCGTGGTGCTCGTGCAAGGTCCGTGGTTGGCGTCGGATCTCCTTCAGGGACTGTTGAACGGATTTCCCCTCGGTCAGTCCGCATGGGCCGCCCTCGCCTGCGCGGCCTGGGTGCTGCTGACGCTCAGTCTTCCGGTGCTGGCCTTCGCCGCAGTGACGTCGACGCTGACGGAGACGTTCCTGGCCGCTCTTGGGGTACTGGCGGTGGTGATTGCGTTCTTGATTGTGCCAAGCCTCACGGGCGCCACCCGCCCGGCGGCGTTGACGGGCTTCGCATGGGTGCCGTCCCTTGTGCGCGAGGTCCTATGGCTCTTCGCGGCTGCCGGCGCGTTGATTCTGCAGTTCCGCTCACGGCGAACGTCGGCTGCACGCGGGCTACTGGCTGGTGCACTGCTCGTCGGGCCGTGTGCCGCGTTTCTGCCGTGGCGGACGACCTTCCATCTGGAACAGGTGCTCACGGCGCGCTCGGGAGACGAGGCCGGCATCGCCCTCGCGTTTGCTCCCGGCGACGGCAGGTTTCGACCGGCGCCCGGGCAGAGTCTTGACGACGTGGTGGAGAAACCGGGCTTTGGTCCGGCCGATGTCGCCGCCGAAAACCAGCGGCGGCGCGCGGAAGGCGCGCGCACTGTGTTCCTGCCCCTGCGGCTGTCCGGGTTGATCCCGGAGTCGAGGCTGCTCGCCGATCGATCGGAGGTGCGTCTGACGGGACGCGACGGCGGCACGGTGTATGAAGGCACCGGCGAAGACCTCGACCTTCACGCGACGAGCGACACGGCCGCGGTTCACCAGGGCATTCGCGTGCCCGGCACCGTGTTCGGTCGTGCGAGCGCGGAACCAGTGGACGTGCAAATCGACTATTGGTTCACGGTCTTCCAGCCGAACCGCACGTACGCCCTTCCTGCGCAAGGGGGCGATCAGCGGATGCCCGGGATCGGGCGGTGCGCCACGAAAGTGGATGTCTCGGGGACTCGCGTGCTCGTCCAGTGCCTCGAGCCCGGCGAGCGGCCATCATGCCTCTCGGTCGTGCTCGAGCACGCGCCGACGCGAGCGCGAAATCCCGAAGTGTCCCTGTGCGCGCCTGACTACTCGCCGTATCCGGGCCACACGCTGCCCGATGCGCTCAGTCGGTTTGGCGGCCGATTGCCGTTCTACGATCCGTCAGGACTGGTTCATTACCCGGTCGGCGGCCCGCAGTTGTCCGAGTCACAGGTGCTCGTGACCGCGTTTCGATCGACGGATCATTTCTCCACGCGCATCGTGATTCCAGCCGTCCGCCTTGAGCAATGGGAGGCACAAGTGCGGTAAATCGCCGGACACTGTTCCGGTAGCCCTCGTGGCGCGAGCAAGTTCTCCACGTGTCAATTTGCCGGGCCCGCCGTTTTGCGCCAACACGAGAGGGACCCGCGCTGGAACGACTCTTGCTCGGATCCGAGCGGGAGGTCCCATGCACTTGACTCATCGACTGCTCGCGGTCGGTCTCACGGCTTCGACCGCGCTGTTCGTCGTCGCACCCAACGCCTGGGCCCAGGAACGCCACGTCGTCGACCGATCGGCGATGAAGGCTGCCGTGACGGCGAAGGCGAGCGCCGACGACGCCGACCGCGCCATCGTGCGCGAGGCTCTGCATACTTCGGAGGCTCGAGCCGTGGCCGATCGATTCGGTTTGAATCTCACGCGCGCGGACGACGCCGTCGCGACCTTGAGCCCGGCAGAGGTGCACGCCCTGGCCGGCCCGGCGCGAACCGTCAGCACCGCATCGGGGGGCGACGCGATA
>Ga0209580_10001199_pt1 | contig 12255 bp, 8 predicted proteins | sample Coa_R1_5_FD_187153 | JGI IMG/M metagenome (GOLD analysis project Ga0209580, IMG submission 187153) | Surface soil microbial communities from Centralia Pennsylvania, which are recovering from an underground coalmine fire - Coalmine... | ecosystem: Environmental > Terrestrial > Soil > Unclassified...
CGGCGATCGTCAGCAGGCAGAGCGAGTAGGCGGCGGCGATCTGCCAGGCGGACGGCATCTTGGAGGCGATGCGGAGCATCATCACCAGCGGCGTGAAGAACGGGAAGAGCGACATGCCGACCGCCAGCGGCGAATCGGGGTCGTTGAGGATCGGCATCATGAACAGCAGCGGCGGCACGATGAACACCACCGCCACGGCGGCGAACTGCTGGGCTTCCTGGACACTGTTGAACGAGGCGCCGATCATGGCGTAGAGCGTCGAGTAGAGGAAGAAGCCCAGCAGGAAGAGCACGAAGAGGTGGACGATCACCGCCCCGGGCACCTCGGGCAGGGTGAGGCCGGCCGGCAGGGTCAGCAGCACCCCGAGAATGGCGGGAGTGGTGAGGACGAGAGCGGCGACGACCCAGACCCCGAGCTGGGTGAGCGCCACCAGGCAGATCCCGACCAGCTTGCCGGCCATCAGCTCGGTGGGACGGATGGCGGCGGCGATCACCTCGACGACGCGCGAGCTCTTCTCCTCGATGACGCCCTGCATGACCTGCTGGCCGTAGATGACGATGACCATGTAGAGGGTGAAGCAGAGGCCGAAGGCGAGCATGAAGCCGCCGATGCCCTGCTCGGCGCGGCTGCCGGTCGCGGAGATCCGGATCGTGCTCAGGGCGACGGGCCTGGTCAGCTCGGCGATCTTGGCGGCGTCGAGCCCGGCGGCGCGCAGCCGCCACTGGCTCACGACGCGGGAGATGCGGGTCCTCAGCACCTCCTGGGTGACCACGTTCGACAGGCTCTCGGCGTGATACTCGAAGCGATTGTCGCGCAGCCCGTCGGGCGTCAGCCAGACCCAGGCGCCGAACTCCTTGGCGCGCACCCGGCGGTCGAGCTCGGCGCGGCGCGCGGCCGGATCGGGTCCGGCCGGGACGACCTGCGCTTCGAAGCGCACGCCGCCCACGTCGCGCCCACGTCGCCCGCCTGGCGCGCGTTGCTCTCGTTGCTCTCGTTGCTCTCCGATGTCGGGGTCCGGCTCGGTCAGGGCGGCCGCCAGCTGCTGCCCGAGGCCGGCGCCGGTCTCGTCGACGATCACCAGGCGCTGCTGGGCTTTCGTCCTCGACGCCGCCAGCGCCGGACCCAGGATCATCGCCCCCATGAACGCCGGCAGCAGCGCGGTCGCGATCCAGAACCCCTTGCTCTTGAGGCGGGTGAGGTACTCGCGCTTGGCGACGATGAAGGCATGCTCAGGCCGCATCGCCCACCGCCTTGATGAAGATGTCCTCGAGGTCCGGTTCCTCGCTGCGGAACTCCTGCACCTCCAGGAACTGCAGCAGCTGGCGCAGCAGCTCGGCGCTCGAGGTGCCGGGCTCGAGCAGCAGCCGGATGCTGGCGGGCCGTGCGTCGGCCGGGTCCAGCGGCTCTTGCGGGATGGCGACCTCGACCCCGGGGAGGGCCTTCACCCGCTCGAGGGCCCCGCTCGTGGCCGGCGCCAGCAGCCGGTAGGAGTTGCCGCCCGCCCGGCGCTTGATCTCCCGGAGCTCGCCGGCGAGCACCAGGCGGCCGTGCGAGATCAGCCCGATGTGGTCGCACAGCTTCTCCGCCTGCTCCATGCCGTGGGTCGAGAACAGGATCGTCCGCCCCAGGCGGCGGTACTCGAGGAGCAGCTCCTTGAACAGCCCCTGGTTGATCGGATCGAGCCCCGAGAACGGCTCGTCGAGGATCAGGATCTCGGGCTGGTGCAGGACGGTGCCGATGAGCTGCACCTTCTGCTGCATGCCCTTCGACAGCTCCTCGACCTTCTTGCGGCCCCAGTCCGCGAGCTCGACCCGCGCCAGCCATTCCTCGATGACCGGCAGCGCCTGGCGGCGCTTCAGCCCGTGGATCTCCGCCAGGAAGAGCAGCTGGTCGATCACCGTCATCTTGCGGTACAGGCCCCGTTCCTCCGGCAGGTAGCCGATGCGCTGCAGGTCGCCGGCAAGGCGCCGGCGCCCGAACAGCAGGATCTCGCCCGAGTCCGGCGCGAGGATGTCCATGATCATGCGCAGGGTCGTGGTCTTGCCCGCACCGTTCGGCCCCAGCAGGCCGAAGATCACGCCCGCCGGCACCGCCAGCGAGAGACCGGCCACGGCGACGAAATCGCCGTAGCGCTTCTCCACGTCGCGCAACTCGAGGCTGGCTGCCATGCGTTCCCCCCGGGCATACTCTACCTGCTGGCGCAACTTTCCGCCGGCCGCCACCGTATAGACGGCGAGCCCTTGGCATCGCTAACGCTCGCCGACGCTCGCAACAGCTCGCAGCCGCTTGCAGCTATTCGTAACTACTTGCAGCAGGAGGATACTCATGATCGTTCGCAAGACGCTCGCATCGTTGCTGCTGACCGGATTCGCCGCGGCGGCGCTGTCCGCTCAGACTGCCGACGAGGTGGTGGAGAAGTACATCCAGGCCAAGGGCGGCCGGGACAAGATCAAGGCCGTGAAGACCCTGCGCTTCACCGCCAAGATGTCCATGGGGCAGGGGATGGAGGCCCCGGTGGTGATGGAGCTGGTGCCTCCCGAGCACAAGCTGCGCATGGAGTTCACCATCCAGGGCATGACCGGCATCCAGGCCTATGACGGCGCCGGCGGCTGGCAGATCATGCCGTTCCTGGGCAAGACCGATCCCGAGCCGATGACCGGCGACGACCTGAAGGAGGCCAAGGAGAACGCGGACCTGCTCGAGGGACCGCTCTACAACTACAAGGACAAGGGCAACAAGGTCGAGTACCTCGGCAAGGGCGACCTGGAAGGCACGCCGGTCCAGAAGCTCAAGCTGACCCAGAAGGAAGGCGACGTCACCACCATCTACCTCGACGCCGACAGCTACCTCGAGCTCAAGAACGAGACGACGCGCATGCTCCGCGGGCAGGCGACCGACATCGAGACGACCCTCGGCAACTACAAGCAGGTCGAGGGGTTGACCATGCCGTTCAACATCGAGACCAAGGTGAAGGGCGCACCCGGCCCGCAGGTCATCACCATCGACAAGATCGAGGTGAACGTCCCCATCGCGGCGAGCCGCTTCGACGCGCCGAAGGTCGAGAAGAAGCCGGAAGCACCGAAGGACGCCAAGCCGCCGAAGCCCTGACGCCAATCCCCGGTCCCGCCCGCGTTTGCGAGACAGCGCGAGACAGTCCGCGAGTCGACGCGCGCGGGACCGACCGTCCCTTGCAGCAGCCGCGAGCCGCGGAAGGCTCGCAGGGAGAAGACATGCTCGTGCTCATGAATGACGTGAAGCAGGCCGCCGCCGCCCTCGTCCTGGCCGCCGGCCTCGGATGCCTCGCCTCGCCCGCCCAGGCCGCGCCGGCAACCCCGCCGGCAACGCCCGCAACGGGGGCAGCGCCTGCGGCGGCGGCAGCGGGGGCCACGCCTCCCGCTCCGGCGGCAGCCACGGCGGCAGCGGTCGAGCTCGACACCTATTCGTTCGGCGCCCTCGCGGCGCGGGCGATCGGACCGGCGGTGACCGGCGGCCGCATCGCGGCGATCGACGCCGTGGCGGACGAGCCCTTGACCGTCTACGTCGGCTCGGCCGGCGGCGGCGTGTGGCGGTCGCGCGACGGCGGCACCAGCTTCCGCCCGGTGTTCGACGAGCACGCCCAGTCGATCGGCGCCGTCACCGTGGACCCCGGCAACCCCAAGACGGTGTGGGTGGGGACCGGCGAGTCCTGGACGCGCAACAGCGTCGGCGTGGGCGACGGCATCTACCGCTCGACCGACGGCGGCGACAACTGGGAGCGCCGCGGCCTGGAGAAGTCGGAGCGCATCGCCCGCATCCAGATCCATCCACGGGACGGCGACACCGTCTTCGCCTGCGTCACCGGCCACCTGTGGGACGACAGCGAGGACCGCGGCGTCTACAAGACCACCGACGGCGGCAAGACCTGGAAGCGGACGCTCTACGTCAATCCGGGCACCGGCTGCTCGGACCTGGCGATGGATCCCCAGGAGCCGCGGATCCTCTACGCCGGCATGTGGCAGTTCCGCCGCTACCCCTGGGCGTTCCGCTCCGGCGGGGCGGGCAGCGGCCTGTACAAGAGCACCGACGGCGGCGAGACCTGGAGGCCGCTGACCCGGGGCCTTCCCGGCGGCGAGAAGGGTCGCATCGCCGTCGCCGTCGCGCCGTCGCGCTCCGCCGTCGTCTACGCGCTGGTCGAGAGCCGCAACACCGCCCTCTACCGCTCGGATGACACCGGCGAGAGCTGGACCGAGGTCAACTCCGCCTTCAACATGCAGGTCCGCCCCTTCTACTTCGCGCGCCTCGTCGTCGACCCCGCCGATTACAACACCATCTACAAGCCCGGCCTGTTCCTGACCGTGAGCACCGACGGCGGCAAGACCTTCGGCTCGCCCTTCAGCGGCAACGGCGTCGCCAACGGTCCGCACAGCGACCATCACGCGCTGTGGATCAACCCGAAGAACCCGCACCAGATGCTGCTGGGCACCGACGGCGGCGTCTACCTGTCGGCGGACCGGGCGCACACCTGGCGCTACCTCAAGGCGCTGCCGGTGTCGCAGTTCTACGAGGTGACCTACGACATGGCGCGGCCTTACAACGTCTACGGCGGGCTGCAGGACAACGGCTCCTGGATGGCGCCGTCGCGCGGCATGAGCGGTGGCGTGACCAACCAAGCCTGGCGCAACATCGGCGGCGGCGACGGCTTCTACGCGGTGAGCGATCCGGGCGATCCCGACGTGGTCTACGTCGAGTTCCAGGGCGGCCACGTCTCCCGCGGCTCGCTGTCGACGGGGACGAGCAAGGACATCCAGCCGCTGCCGGCCGCCGGCGATCCCGAGCTGCGCTACAACTGGAACACGCCGATCGCCCTCAGCCCGACGCGGCCGGGCACCGTCTACGTCGGCAGCCAGTTCCTCTTCCGCTCGCGCGACCGCGGCGAGTCCTGGGAACGCATCTCGCCCGACCTCACCACCAACGACCCGCGCAAGCAGCAGCAGGGCCTCTCGGGCGGACTGACGATCGACAACTCGAGCGCCGAGAAGTACACCACCATCTTCGCGATCGCCGAGTCGCCCCGCGACGCCAACGTCATCTGGGCCGGCACCGACGACGGCAACCTGCAGCTGACCCGCGACGGCGGCGCCACCTGGACCAGCGTCGGGCGCGCCATCCCGGGCCTGCCCCCGGGCACCTGGGTGTCGAAGATCGAGGCCGGGCACCGCGATGCGGCGACCGCCTTCGTGACCTTCGACAACCATTACAACGGCGACATGAAGACCTATGTCTACAAGACGGCCGACTTCGGCAAGAGCTGGCAGTCGCTGGCCGGCCCCGGCGTGGCCGGGTTCGCGCACGTGGTGCGCGAGGATCTCGAGAACCCGGACCTGCTCTTCCTGGGGACCGAGCTCGGCCTCTTCATCTCGATCGACGGCGGCGGCCACTGGGCGCGCTTCGGCGCCAACCTGCCGCCGGTCGCGGTCTGGGACGTGGCGATCCACCCCCGCGAGTCGGACCTCATCATCGCCACCCACGGCCGGGGAATCTACATCCTCGACGACATCACGCCGCTGCGCAAGCTGACCCGCGAGACCCTCGCCGCCGACTTCGCGCCGCTGCCGTCGATGCCGGCGGTCGAGGTCCTGTCGGCATTCACGCAGGAGTTTCCCGGCGACGACGAGTTCGTCGGCGCCAACCCGGACGACGCGGCCTCGATCTGCTACTACCTGAAGAAGCGCCACATCATGGGCGAGCTCAAGGTCGAGGTCTACGACGCCGCGGGCAAGCTGGTCTCGACCTTGCCCGGCGGCAAGCGGCGCGGCATCAACCGGGTCGCGTGGCCGATGCGGCTGCCCGGCCCCAAGCTGCCGCCGGCCAACTCGCTGGTCGTCGATCAACCGGCGGTCTTCTACGGCCCGCGGGTGCCGCCCGGGACCTACACGGTCAAGGTGATCGTCGGCGATCAGACCTACACCAGCCAGGTGCGCCTGGAGCCGGACCCGCGGACGAAGGCCTCCGACGAGGACCGCGCGCTGCAGAACCGGACCGTGATGGCGCTGTACGGGATGCTGGCGGACCTCACCTACACCGCGGACACGGCGGTGGACGTGCGTGACCAGGCGAAGCAGCGCGCGGCGGGCCTGCCCGCCGGCTCATCGCTGCGGCGCCAGCTCGACCAGGTCGCGGAGCAGCTGGACACGCTGCACCAGCAGCTGGTGGCGACCCACGAAGGCGGCTGGCTCTCCGGCGAGGAGGAGCTGCGCGAGAAGCTGGCCAACCTCTACGGCGGGGTCAACGCGTACGAGGGGCGGCCGACGCGCTCGCAAGTCGACGAGGTCAAGGTGCTCCAGGGGCGCCTCGACGACCTGTCGGGCCGCGTCGGCGCGGTCGAGAAGGGACCGCTCACCCAGGTCAATCGCGCCCTGGCGGCGGCGAAGCTGCACCCGATCGTGGTGATGGAGCGCCAGGACTGGGAGAAGAAGCAGGCGGCGGGCGGCGGCGGCTCCCCGGGAAAGCCGAGCGCGCGCGCCCTGCGCGCGATGTCGGCGATGCCGTGGGGTCTCGGGCGCATGCTCGCGGCAGCGGCGGGCACGGCGGACGGAGCGGGTGAAGCCGACTGAGCGGTGCCGCCGCCGGCCGGCAGGACAGCCTGAGACGACGAGGGGGACCGTGGGGTCCCCCTCTTGCCGTCCGGCGGCTGCGTGAGGATGACGGAAACTGGGGTGGTCGCTGGGAGGACAGATCTTCAGGCCAGATCTTCTTCAGGCCAAACCTTGGCGGCGCTCCTCGGCCAGCTTCCGCAGGATCTTCTTGCGGGCCTGGACGGCCTTGCGCTTGCGCTTCACCGAGGGCTTCTCGAAGTGCTGACGCTTCCTGAGCTCGGTCAGGATCCCCGACTTCTCGACCTTGCGCTTGAACCGGCGGAGCGCGTTCTCGAAGCTCTCCTCCTCGCGCACGTGCACAACGGGCATCGCGGACTCACCTCTCTTCTATCGCAGATTCCCGGCGATGCAGACTGCGGGCCAGGGACAGAAATGGTCGCTCAAGTGCTGCGGAAAGTCAAGGTGCCCGAGGGAGCTCTCGCAGCAGGTCAGGGCAGGCGGGAACAGGGCGGAAGCAGCGACAGAGCAAGAGTCGTGTGTTAGCTTGCTGCCTGTCTCCTCGATCCTGGTGTCAGATGGCCGCAGCGCCGCTGCGGGCGCCCAGCTGCCATGCGACCGCTGGGGCTTTCCTTGAAAAGGAGCCGGAGATGAGAGCGAAGCTGGTGGTGGTGATGTGCTTCACCGTGCTGGCGCTGGCCGCCGGAACCGCGGTCGCGAAGCCGAACCAGGATTGCTCGTGCACGGGTATCTCGGCAAGCGCTACAGGCTGCGGCAACGGCGCCGTCGGCGGCAAGCAGGGCGACATCGTTGTCAACGTCACGCCGGCGAACGTTGCCAAGTACCTTACTCCCAACCGCAGCACCGGCTGGACCTGCGCGGTGCCGTCGAAGACCAACGGCGCGGGCGGCCCTCTCGGCTGCTTCTGCAAGACCCTGTGCGGCAAGAATGGTGGCATCGGCGCCAACGCCAGCACCTTCAACCTCGGCCTCAGCCAGGCGGCCATCTACCAGTTCTATGGTCGCGGCAAGGCCGGAAACCCGACCGGTTGGCTGTGCGGCACCTATCTCGGCACCTTCAACGCGGCCAACGCCAAGATCAAGCAATAGGCCGTCGTTCCCGGCGTCGCAGGCGCCGGCCTGGCGGCGCGGAGCCGGACCCGTGTGACACTAGGCCGGCGACATCACGCGGGCGATGGCGCCCACCAACTGCCGCCATCTCGACTCTTCCGTCGTGAGCTGCTGCCTGCCCGCAGGGGTCAGCCGGTAGTACTTGAGCTCGCGGTTCCGATCCTTGGCCATCTCCCACTTCGAGACCACCCAGCCTCGCCGCTCCAGGCGATGGAGGGCCGGGTAGAGCGAGCCATGCTCGACCTGGAGCACCTCTTCGCTGGTGCGCTGGATGTGCTTGGCGATCTCGTGCCCATGGGCGGGGCCCAGGAGCAGCGTCCGCAGGATGAGCATGTCCAGGGTGCCCTGCAGCAGTTGCATGCGATCGGGGGTGGTCGTCTTCGCCATGATGGTAGAGAGTCTACCCTGGATGCCTTCGCCGGGGTAGGACCGCTGCCTTCGCGAGTTACGTTCCGGCGTGGGCGGCGCGGGTTCAGCCGCCGCTCGCGGGCGTGGGGGCTGGCGTCGCCGGTGCCGGCGGCGGGCTCGTGGCGGGCAGGGCGTCCCAGTCGCAGCGATAGGCGGTCAGCGCACCGGCGCGCTGCTCGAACCACACCGCGGCCGCGGCGCCGCTCGCGTCGCGGGGATAGAACCAACCGACCACCCCCTGGCCGGCGAAGCTGTGGACGTCGTGGACGTTCGGCGGCCCGAGGGCGGCGCGGACCTGGTCCGCGGTCATGCCGGGGGCGGCGCGCGCGAAGCGCCCGGCGCTCATGTAGCGCGCCGCCTGGGCGCGGGCCAGCTCGTCGCGCAGGCGCGGGTTCTGCGGATCGCCGGCCAGCGCCCCTTCGTAGATCTCGCAGGCGCGGCGGTAGTCGCCGCCGCGGGCGATGAACTCGTGCGCGGCGGCGATCTCCTCGTCGCTCCTCATGCGGATGGCGGCAAGCTGGCGCGCGGTCAGCGGCACGCCTTCCACCGGCGGGTTGGCGTTGATGTAGGCGACCAGGCGGCGCCCGAACTGCTGCGCGAGGGCATCGGCCTCGCGGGCCAGCCGGTCGCGAGGCGAGAGCGTGCCGGCGGCAGCTGGCGGCGGGGGGGCGGGTGCCGCCCCGGTTCCGCCGAGCGCCTCGAGCTGGGCGCGTTCGGCGTCGAGGCGGTGCCTTGCCGCGAGCAGCCATGCCCACTCGGCCTCGGCGCCGATGCGCCCCGGCTGGCGATCGAGCGGCGGATCGGCGCGGCAGCCACCCGCCGCCAGCGCGATCGGCAGAGCGAAGGCGATCGGCGCCGCCCATCGCACCCAATGGGCTGTGCGAGGCGCTCGGAGAACGGCGCCGGCGCGCCCGCTCTCGGCTGACATTGCCGGCGGTGCCGGCGCGACGGTCTGACTGCCTTGCCCCATGCTCTGCTGCCTCTCCCGGGGAGGGCGAAGCTAGCACAGCGCGGCGAGCCGGGACAAGGCTCGGGGGCACCCGGGCGCCGGAGGGTGCGTCGACGGCTAAGCCCTGATCTGACAGGGCTTTTGCGCCTGTTTGCCTTGACACGGCAGAACGGCTACAGAATAATCGAGTTCCTTTAGAACGCGCGGCATGACGGTGCCTGAAGGAGACCCTGCGGCCTTTGACGGCCCTGCGAACATCGGCGGAGAGCCCTAGGATGTCTTTCGTAGAAAAAGTCGAGCAGTGGAACCGGGAGATCGCCGGCTCGTTCGATCGGGCCTTTTCCGATCTGCGGCGGCAGCTGCAGGAGCGGGTGCGCGAGAGCCACCAGGACCTGGACCGCAGGATCGAAGCCTTCGCGCCGCCCCTGCCGGTGCTGGCGCACGAGGACCTGGCCCCGGCGGCGGACCGCCTGCGCGGCGAGGCGCGAGCGGGCGCTCTCGACGAGCTGCGTGACGCGCTGGCGGCTCTCGACCGGGCGCGCAGCCAGTCGGCGGCGCTGGCCGCCCTGATCGCCGGCGCCGCACGCTTCGCCTCGCGCGCCGCCCTGCTGCTCAGCCGCGGCGGCGAGCTGCACGGCTGGGGGGGCGAGGGATTCGGCGACGCCGAGCACAGATTGCCGGACCTGGCGCTGACGCCGACGGCCGGCAGCCCGTGGGGCCGCATGGCCGAGAGTGCTGCCGGCGGCGAGCATGGCGCCGGCGGCGAGCATCCCGCGGCCGGCCCGGTCCTGCTCTCGGCGGCCGAGTGCGCGGTGCTCTGCGGTCGGATCGAGAGCCCGGTGCCGGCGTTCGGGGTGCTCGTGCCGCTGGTGCTGCGCGACCGCACCGTCGCGGTCCTCTACGCGGACCAGCTGCCTGAGATGTCCGCCGTGCCGGAGCGGGGGGCGGACGCGGCAACCTCCCGGGCGAGCGCTCTCTCCCTGCCGGCGCTGCAGAGCCTGGTCTACGTCGCGGCGCTGGCGATCGAGTCGCTGCCCTTCCGGCAGCGCGAGGCCACCGCCACCCTGCAGCCGGCGCTGGCCCCGGCCGACGCTGCCGAGAAGGCCGCGCCGGCTGCCACGGCCCCCGCGCCTGCCGCGCCTGTCACGGTGGCAGTGGCGGCGGCAGCGGCGGCGGAGCTGGTGGCAGCGCCCGAGAAGCCCGCGGCGGGCTCGGCAGGTGCTGCGGCGCCGGCCGACCTCGAGACGCCGGTGGCTCCGAGCACTGCGGCCGTCGCCGAGACCCCGGAGACCCCGGAGACCCCGGAGACCCCGGAGACCCCGGAGACCCCGGAGACCCCGGAGACCCCGGAGACCCCGGAGACTACCGCGCCCGCGACGGCCTCCGGCAGCGCCACCCCGGCGCCGGCCGTCCCGGAGAGCGGCGCACCCTTCGCGGTGACCCCGGCGTCACTCTACGACGCGCCCCGCGTGCCGGTGTTGAAGGAGACGGCGGAGATCCCGACCAGACCGCTGCGGCCCGTGCCGCCGCTGTCGCCGCCGGCCGCGCCGGCGGCCCCCCCGGCAGCCGACGCGAGCATGCCGCGCCGCGAGTCGCCCTATCTCGACGACTCCGCGGCCTCCGGCGCGCCCGCTGCAACCGCGGCCGACGTGGCGGGGATCGGCGCTGCCGCCGGCCCGGCCGCGGCCACCGCGACTCCCGCGGCCACGCCGGCGGGAGGCGGCGAGCACGAGACCGTGCTCTTGCCGCGCACCGGGCTGCGCGACGCCGCGGGCTCGCCCTGGGCGAGAGGGAGAGGGGCCGAGGCGGCGCAGGCGCCGGTGGGTGGCGCGGGCGCCCAGGGTCTGGCGGGGGCGCCGGGCGTGCCGGAGACATGGACGCCGGAGACCCCGGAGGCCCAGCCCACGGCGGAGACGCCGCGGACGCATGAGACGCCGGAGACTCCGGAGACGCCGGAGATCACCGGGGCCCAGGCCCAGGTCACGCCGATCTCTCCCGTCACCCCGGACAGTCGAGCCACCGCCGCCGCTCCCCATGGACCCGCCGGCCTGAGCACCCTGCGGGCCGTGCCCTCCGTGCCGCCGCCGGCCGCGGCCGGACCCGGCTCGCCCGCTTCGACAGCTGGAACGAACCCCGGTACCGTCCTCCCTCCTCCCGCCCTGGCCCCCATGCCTCCGGGATCGCCGGGATCGCCGTTCTTCGAGCCGCTGCGCACCGGGCCCCTGGCTTCGGGCACCCCGGAAGTGCGTCCGCCGAGCGGCGTGCAAGGGCCGGGCTGGGCGTTCGCCACCACCCGGATCCAGGCGACCTCGGGCGATGAGGCGCTGCACGAGGAGGCGCGACGCCTGGCGCGTCTTCTGGTCAGCGAGATCAAGCTCTACAATGAGGAACAGGTCGAGGCAGGCCGTCGCAATCGCGACATCTACGAGCGCCTGCGGGAGGACATCGACCGTTCGCGCCAGATGTACGAGGAGCGCGTCGAGCCGCGCCTGGTGAAGTCGACCGACTACTTCTACCAGGAGCTGGTCCGCATCCTTGCCGCGGGAGACTCGAAGGCGCTGGGGATCTGAGACGAGCTCCCCCCCCCGCGAGCGCCGTTTTCGCGGCTCCGGGTCGCCGGTAGGCGGTGAGGTCTGGTGTATCGCGGGCGTCGGCCCGCCGAGGTAGCGAGGTTGCACATCGTGAGCAGTCGAAGTCCCCGCCTCAGCCTGGCCGTCGCCTCCTGCCTGCTCTGCCTGCCGTTCCTGCTGGGCTCCGCACAGCCGCGGGTCCCCGATGCCGGCGGCGCCGCCGCCGACAGCCCGGCCATCTCGCCGAGTGCGGCGCGGTCGTTCCGCGGCGCCGCGGCGGCGATGCGCCGGCACGATTGCGCCGCCGCGCTGAGCGACCTGGCGCCGCTCGTTGCCGGCAGCGGGCCCGACCAGGCGCTGGCGGGTCTGGTGACCGGGTTCTATGCCCATGCTTGCGGGCAGGTGGCGGTGGCCGAGGAGCGCCTGTTCGCCGCGCGCCTGCAGGGCGGTCCGCTCGAAGACTGGCGGCTCTTCCTGCTCGCCGCGGACGCGCGCAGCCGCGGCCACGTGCTGGTCGCCCGCGTCGCCCTCGCCAAGCTGCTGGGCGACTATCCGAAATCGCCGCTGCGCCCGCGGGCGCTGGTGCAGGCGGCGGCGCTCGACTGGGAGAAGGGCGACGCCGAGCG
>Ga0209580_10001200_pt1 | contig 12249 bp, 9 predicted proteins | sample Coa_R1_5_FD_187153 | JGI IMG/M metagenome (GOLD analysis project Ga0209580, IMG submission 187153) | Surface soil microbial communities from Centralia Pennsylvania, which are recovering from an underground coalmine fire - Coalmine... | ecosystem: Environmental > Terrestrial > Soil > Unclassified...
GGAGCCGCATCCACTGTTCAGCAGCTTTGTGAAAGCCAGCTATGAAAACGGACGCAAGCGCCGCGATGCCAAAAGTTCGGAAGATGTGGAGATGTTCTTGAGACCGGAACGGATTGTCAGGAGATAGAAGAGTTAGGCTGGACCAACTAACTTTCCTTGCCTCGCGCGATGATGACAGTAATGTCATCGTGCTGTTCGCGCCCGCTGAACTTTCGCACCTGGGCCACAATCGAGTCCAATGCGGCCTGAGGAGACGCTTCTCTGTTTTGCCGTAATGCCTCGATCAACCTTTGTTCCCCGAACTCCTCTCCGGCGTTATTGAAAGACTCCGTGATCCCATCGGTATAGAGCGCAAGCGTGTCCCCAGCAAGAAGGCTGCATTCAGCCATGGAGCACTCCCAATCCTTGAAAAGGCCCATGACCGTACACGTGGAATCGAGCCGTTCCAGCCTGCCATCGCGGCGCAGCAACAGGGCACAAAGATGACCGCAGTTGGCGTAGCGCAAGCGGCGGGCATCGTCGTCATAAGCGCCAAAGAACAGGCTCGCATAGGCATTCTCTGCAGTGTTCTCATAAAACACGTTGTTCACTGACTGTAAAAATCGCTGCGGTTCATCCCATGCCATGGCGCTCTGCGTGCGCAGGCTTGCCTGCAGATTGGCCATCATCAGAGCGGCCGCGATCCCTTTTCCTGAAACATCCGCCAGCGCAAAGCCCACGCGGTCCCGGCCCAGACTGAGAAAATCATAATAATCTCCGCCCACTTCGCGGGCCTGAATGCATATTCCCGCATAGTCCAGCGTTTGCATTGCAGGCAGGATCTGGGGAAATAACCGGGCTTGAACCTCTTTGGCGATCTCCATTTCATGCGCCGCACGCCGCTCGGCTTCCAGCTTTGCAGCGATAGCACGCCGCTGCTGTTCGATGGCCCGGCTGATTTCATCGAGGCTCACCAGTGCAAAGGAGTTGTGGTCAAGGTCTTCAAAGCGGGTAAATACTCCACCCCACACCGGCGGCTGCTCTCCGAAGAGCAGCGTCTGCTCGGCAATCCGTGCAGGCGCCTGCTGCAGATACTTGATACGCCGAAGCCGTGGCGTATGATGAAAGCGAACTCCGCGCTTTCTCCATTCGCCATACTTGGCGGCAACATCTTCCGTAACAAAAACAACCTGCGTAGGCCTTCCGATGAGTTTGTACTCCTCTGACTCCGGCTCAGGCGCGATAAGATTGAGCACTGCCGTGCCGTCAGGAGGAGAGATGCCTACCCGTCGCCTGCCAGATTGAAGAACGACATCTGAAACCAATCTGAACCCAAGCTGATTTACATAGAATTGCAGGCTTTTCTCCAGGTCGCTGACGAAAACGTCAACCGCCTGAATGCCGAGATAGAGGTCCCGTGGCTCCTCGGTTTGCGCGGACTCAATCCCAGTTGGCGAAAGCGGGTTCATCGCGGTGATTATAAGGCGTGGGAGACATCGAAATGCCAGAAGAGGTGCAGGCGGATGCCGTGAGAACTGAAATCATGTAATCTTTTTGAAGATGCCAAACCTTCCTGCATTCCAGCTCGACGGCCTTAACCCTGGCTCCGGACTCTTTCTGATTGCCGGCCCGTGCGTTATTGAAAGCGAAGCACACGCGCTGAAAATGGCGAAAGAGATCGGCGCGGTGGCGCGCAAGCTGAACATTCCCTACATTTTCAAAGCTTCGTATGACAAAGCGAACCGCACTTCGCTGCACAGCTTCCGCGGACCGGGGCTGGAAGAGGGCCTACGCATCCTTCAGAGAATCGGAAAAGAAGCCGGCGTTCCAGTGCTCACGGATGTCCATGAGGCTAAGGACGTGCCCGCCGTGGCAGAAGCAGTGGACGTGGTGCAGATTCCCGCTTTTCTATGCCGCCAGACGGACATGTTGACTGCCGCCGCTAAACATGCGAAGTCCATCAACATCAAAAAGGGCCAGTTTGTGTCGCCGTGGGACATGCGTCATGCAGTGGAGAAAGTCCGCGCATCCGGCAATGACAATGTCGTCCTGACCGAACGCGGCAGTTCATTCGGATACAACAACCTGGTGGTTGACATGCGCTCGCTGGCCATCATGCGCCAGTTTGCGCCCGTGGTGTTTGACGCCACTCATTCTATCCAGTTGCCATCCTCAGGCGTGGGCGGCAAAGCCGTTTCCGGAGGTCAGCCTGAGTACATTCCGCTGCTGGCGCGTGCGGCGGTGGCAGCGGGGGTGGACGGCGTGTTCATGGAAGTGCATGACAATCCGGCAGAAGCAAAGTCTGACGGCGCGAATGCGCTGCGATTGAGCGATCTGGAAGCGGTGCTAAAAGAACTGCTGGCGATTAAGGCCGCGTTGGTTTCGCCAGAAAAAAGATAAGCACAAACAAGTGCAGGCGGCCCCGTAGCCGCCTGCCTGTAACGCCCGACTGGGAGAGGGACTTTTCGCTTTGAAGCGGCCATCTTCCGCAAAAATCGGTCGAGCGCAGCCAACTTAAATTTACCGGTCCGCGGAACGCCCCTGTATTGCTCTAGCGCATTGGCTGGCCGGACTCTGCTTTTACAGCTCCAGCTTTTTCCGAACTTGCCGCGTCTTTATCATGCGCGACGCCTTGCTGCGCCAGGAAATCGATCAGGTTTTTCAATTCGATATCTGACAGGCGCAGGTTGGGCATATTGATGCCGTTGTATTTTTTATAAAGCGCTACCGCAACTGGATCTTTTGCCGCAATCATTTTTTCTGGGGTTGAGATGAAGGTCTCCAGCCAGCTACGGTCACGAACATTGGTCACGCCCAGCAAATCCGGGCCGATTTTGTCGCCATGGCCGATGGTATGGCAGGCGGCGCAATGGGTGGTAAAGGTGTAGCGGCCATTGTCGCTGATGTCGATGGGGGGCGCCTGATCGTAGTTGGTTTTGGCATCCACGGCCTTAGCGTGTCCCCAGCTGTCCAGCCAGTTTCCAATCATATTCGCCAGGAAGCGCGCATTGTCCGTGGCTGAGTTGCGCATCCACTGACCGGCCGGTTCGTTGCCGATCAGCACGCTAGGCGTGTGGCCATCGCGATCGTTTGGATCGGGCTCGCTATAAAGACCCAGCTTCTTGCTGATGAGATCAATATCGGCCTTCCTGCCCGTAAGGAAAGTCCATCCGGGACCGATATGATATTTCTCCCGATACGCCTTGAGCACCTTGGGAGTGTCATGCGTTGGGTCAATGCTGATGGAGTAAAAGAAAATGTCTTTACCCACGCGGTCTCCCAGCATTTTTTGCACCTGCGCCAGGCGCGCTGTTTCCAGCGGACACGAATCAACACAACTTGTATAGATCAGGTCAATGACAACGCTCTTGCCCTTCAGCACGTCGTCATAGAAATGAACCTTGACGCCATCCTGTGTAGTGAGAACCACATTGGGAAAATAGCCGGCGCCCCAGCGGGCGTTGTCCGCCGCCGCGGGCGTTGGGCCTGCTGCTAAATAAAAAATTGCGGTAAGAAAAATGGCGGCAACTTTCGCGAAGCCCGCCGGGCCTGTCCGTCGCATAATGCTGCTCCTTGCCTGTCCCCAGACTGCTTTTTTATCCGGAATTAAAAATCAGGCTTGGCGGCCCGCATCTTGCGCTGCAGGCCGCCAATCTGAGTTTCTTACACCCGCCGAATTAGAATGCGGTCGGGGCTATGTCGTCAGGCGCCACGAAGGTAACGCCCGTTGGAGCCGGGATCGGTGTCGGAAGCGGCCGCAAGAATGGCGCGCCACCGTTATCGATTTCCCAACGGACCAGCATGGCGTTGTCCTCGTGCACTGTGTTGTGGCAGTGCTCCATGAACATTCCACCCCAGTCACGGAACTGCATGGTCAGAGTCACGCTTCCACCCGGACGCAGGCGATAGACGTCTTTGCGGCCCTTTTCCCAGGCCGGAACGTTAGCAGCGCTACCGTTGCGGGCCAGGATCTGGCCTTCTTCAAAGTGGATGTGGATCGGGTGATCCCATCCGCCGCCACCGTTCTGCAGCGTCCAGACCTCGCGCGTGCCGTAGCCCGGAGCAGCCGAGATACGGCCGAAGCTGGCGTTCAGCATCTTGCCGTTATCGGTCTGCACGCCCCAAGGACCAGGCTGACCGCCTGAACCAGTGAAGTATGCTGCTGGGTCGCCTGCGGCCAGAGGCTGTGAAGCGCCGCTGCCGAAGGTGAAGGTGCGCGTTCTTGAAACCGGAATGCTCGAGAGGTCGGGATTCGGGATCAGAACGTTCGGCACCTGGCTCACGTCAGGAGTCGCCGGGTTCCGCACGATGCGGAATTCCAGGAACTTTCCAACGCAAGGATCCGATGACGTGCCGGAGAGCGCCTGGGCGATGGTCAGATCAGCAGAAGGTTTCTTGCCGTCCTTATGCTCAGCCGTGTTCACCATCCAGACTTTGTCGCCGATGTTGTAACGGGAGAAGTCAATCACCCAGTCATAGCGCTCGGCGATGCCCTGCTCGTCGGAGATCGTTTGCACGACCGGTGTCGGCAGCAGGTTACCGTCATTGGCGATCTGGATCATCGGTGAGCTGTCAGACAATCCGTACTTGAAGAAGCGAGAAACGCTGGCGTTCAGGATGCGGAAGCGATACTTGCGGCGCTCCACTTCGAAGAACGGCTTGTAGGTCAGGTTCACGCACATCAGGTCGCCCAGGAAGCCATCAAAATTGAAGATATCCATGAACAACTGGCCACTGGCGTCGAATGCCTTTTCGTTCAGCATCAGGTTGACGTCATAGTCCAGGTTGCCCCAGCCCTTCCCGTTTGAAGAACCGCTAGGCAGGCGCAGATTAACGCCGTCATTCACGGTTTCATCGCCACGATCGAGCGCGCTGTAGATGTTGAACATGGCAGCGTTGCCCTTGTACACGTTCTGCGAAGTGAAGCTGAACATGTGATCGTGGAACCAATGTGTCGACATGGTTTCACGCCAGTCACCCGGGACCTTGTTGATTCCGCCGTTGTCGGCAGGGCTGCCGGCGCGGGGATCGGTCGCGTCTGTGTTGACGGAGCGGAAGCCCGCCAGCACTACTGGCCAGTGATAGTCATAGAACTGGTTGGGGAAGAAGAACGCGCCGGTAAAGCCATCATTCTCCGCACCATGGTGACCGTTGTGCTCGTGCGTGGAGATGGTGTTGCGGCCAAAGCCATTGTTCTGCGTCACGTCCGCGGGCAGGCGGTTGTGATGACGGAACAGGAGCGGCTCGCCGTAACGCGCCATGACCAACTTCGGTGGAATGGTTCCGTTGAATGTCCAGACCGAGTTCGGATTCTGCGTGGGGAAGCCGGGATGGAACTTCAATGGGATTGCCTGGGTCGGATCGATCCCGGAGTTCAGATTCGAAGCCACAGCTGGGTTATAGACCGTGTTGGTCTGCGCCTGGGCCTGTGACATCTCAACCGAGACTTGCGGAGCATGATCACCGAAACCCTGGTGCGCCCAGATTGGTCCCGGCGGACGGCCTTCGATCGGACCAGTAAGTCCGGTTTGTCCGTTGACCAAAGCCGGATCCAGAGGCTGCTGCGTCTGGTTGGCCTGGGCCGTCGGTGTCGGGGTCAAATCGCCACCGAGCGGGTTGTTGCCACGTGCGATCACGTCAAAGCGCGGCATCGGTGTGCTGAAAGGCTGCACGCCAAACGTCGGGCTGGGCGGTGCACCGGTCGGGATACCGCTGCCGGTACCGCCGCTGGCATACGCGCTGGAAACAAACGGATTCAAACCGTGGATGGGGGCCAGAAGACCACCAGTTGTAATCAGTCCCCATTTCATCAGCTCGCGACGGGAGACTTTGCCCTGCGAATATGCCTTAAGAATCTCCGCCCGGTTTTTCCGTGCGTTCTCGGCTTCCCGCAGTCTTGCCTTTGAGCTTTTTTCTGATAGAAAAAAGCCTTCATCGTTATGACTCATAGCTGCGCTCCTTAAGATGTTGCAGACTTGCAGTTTCAAGACGTTGAACTACATCTTCGCGGAAGGCACGCTTTGCGAAGGGAAAGCCCGGAAGTACCGTGGAAAGTGACCCTGTCTGTAGCAGAAGCCTATCAATCACGATATTGGCCTGTGAGAGAGTAACCAATCCTCGGTTAGCAATCCATTAGAAAATCATTAGAATCCTTAATGATTTGCAAATATTGCCCTTTGCTTTCAACCACTTGCAAATCTGATATGCAACTTTACTACTCTTAACAATTGCCCTCTGCTCCAGCAGATTTCTGCCAGAACCAAATTGTTCCGGGGCAAATGCTTTGGAATCCTGCGGTGGTCTTTATCATCTACTTAGGTATGAACAACTTGAAAACGGTTTTTCTGCTGACGCTACTTACCCTGCTGGCCATTGGGGTGGGAGATTACTTCGGCGGACAAAACGGAATGCTTCTTGGCTTTGTCATTGCCGGGATCACAAATTTTATTTCGTATTTTTTCTCTGACAAGATTGCTCTGGCCATGTACCGGGCCCAACCAGTCAGCCGTGAAGATTTGCCGCGTATCTATGCGGTGGTGGAGCGGCTCACGCAAAAGGCCAGCCTGCCCATGCCCAAGCTTTACGTGATTCCCACAGATTCACCCAACGCCTTCGCCACTGGCCGAAATCCGGCGCATGCGTCCGTTGCGGTGACGCAGGGAATTCTCAGGCTTCTGGATGATGATGAACTGGAAGGCGTTCTGGCGCACGAGTTGGGCCATGTGCGTAATCGCGATATCCTCACCAGCTCAATCGCCGCCACACTAGCCGGGGCCATCACGATGCTGGCGCGCTTTGGGTTCTGGTTTGGGCTAGGCGGCGACCGAGATGATCGTGACCGTGGCGGCGGCATTCTTATGGTGCTCCTGGCTCCTTTTGCGGCCATGCTCATTCAATTATGGGTTTCACGCACGCGCGAATATGAAGCTGACGCCACTGGCGCCGGCATAACGCACAATCCTTATGCGCTGGCACGCGCCCTGCAAAAAATTGATGCCTATTCAAAGAGGGTCCCGCTGATAGCATCGCCTTCCACGGCGCATCTTTTTATTATCCAGCCGCTCACGGCCGCTGGCATCGGCAACCTTTTCTCTACTCATCCGCCCATTGGCAAGCGTATTGAACGGCTCACGGGACGCCCGGAGGAGTATCAATAAAAATCTGCCTGGATTAAGCGTGCGTGGTTTGTTCTGTAACTGCGGTGCGGTCGTGTTCCCTAAATTGGGGCTCAGCGGGAAGGAATATTGAGAAGACAGTCCCTGTAGAAGGCATCGATGAACTACTTTTGAACCTGATGGTTCCACCATGTTTGCGGATAATCTCAGAACTTACCCAAAGCCCCAGCCCAGTCCCTGTGTCTCCCTTGCTGCTGACGAACGGCTCGAAAAGCCTGCTTTTGATTTCAGGAGAAATGCCAATCCCGCTATCAGCGATGGTCAACCGCATTCCGCACCGAGAGCCGTTTGAGTATTCCCGCCCGCGGTCAATGCGGATATTCAAAGTGCCGCCGCCCCGCATCGCGTCCAGCGCGTTTCCCACCATGTTCACGATCACCTGGCGCAGTTCGCCCGCCATGGCGGTAATTGGAGGGCAAGCACGGAAGTCCTTTTGCACGGTCACGCAAGCGGAAACCAATCTAGCCTGGTACAGGACCAGCGCGGAATCGACAAGCTCAGTCAGATAGACACTGGTAGGTTTACTCAGCTGCCGGAAGAATTTCAGGGTATGAATGGCGATTTCCGAGACGCGTGCGAGTTCATCGGTGGCCGTTGACGCATAAATTTTAGCTTCGTCCAAGCTGGAGGCCGTTCCGATGAGAAACAGCAAATTGGTGACCGATTCCAGCGGATTGTTAATTTCGTGGGCAATGCTGGCGGCAAGGCGTCCGGCTACAGCTAGTTTTTCTGATTGCAGTAACGCTGCTTCCGTTTTGCGGCGCTGGGCCAGGTAGTCGCGGATCAAATATTGGCGACGCCGGCTTCGCAGCGAAGCTTGCACGGTGCTCACAAGGGTCTCAGGCCTGATGGGCCGCTCCAGTAGAACCACGTTACCCAGCGGCTCCCGGAACAGCATTTTCTTCTGGCTGTTCGGGTCCACGGCTCCAGCAACGGTCAGGACGATCAAAGGATAGTCAGACCATGAGGATTGCGTGGCAATTTTCTGCCCCCAGGCGGCGATATTGGAGGGCGTAAAGACCTCTTCGGCAACCACCATCGCTCCGGATCCGACCACCTGCTCAAGGGCCTCTTCTGAGCTGGAACAGATCTTACAATCGATACCTTCCTTCGTCAGGAGGGCCGCTATCAGAGTCGCGTCTCTTCCCGTGGGCGCGACCACCAGAACGTGAAGGTCCAGATCCACTTCAGGCCCTTCGTGTGGCAGGCTTGGATGTTTTTTCAGAAGCTTCCTCCAATCCTTCAAGTTTTCCGTGATATTTGGGAACGCCGGTCAGCACGCCGTCAAATTCCGCCAGGGCCTTCCCAACGCGGATGGTGCCGTGCTTCATCACCAGCTCGCGGATGGTGCGTTCATGTTCTCCGCTGCGTTTCTTGATTACGGACAAAGCCTGCTTTACTTCTCCGCCGGCTTCAAAATAACGGAACAAGAGCACGCTATCGGCCAGATAGCTCACGTCCACCGGGGCACTGATATTGGTGCCCACAAAACCATGCTGAGCAAGTGTTAAAAGCGTGGCCACGCCTTTGTGTGCCAGATAACTCAGCAGTTCATGCATCTGCAACGCAAGAAATTTTTCTCCCGGCATGGCGTTGAGGAAGCCGTTCAAGCTGTCGATGATCACCAGCTTTACGTCGTGCTCATTTACCAGGTCGCTAATGGCGTGAACAAATTGTCCTGGAGAAAGTTCCGCGGCGTCCACCTGCCTAAGTACTAATTTGCCGGATTTGGTATGGCGATCAAGGTCCATCCCCAGGCCTTTGGCCCGGCCCGTCAGGGTAGTCAAAGTTTCATCGAATGCGAAAACCGCCGCGCCTAAATCCTGCTCCGCGGCGGATATTGCATAGCGGACGGCAAGCGTGGATTTTCCGCACCCCGCCGGTCCCATCAGCAACGTGCTGGTGCCGCTGTCAATCCCGCCTCCAAAGAGTTGGTCCAACTCCGTGATACCGCTGGTTATCTGCCTGGAAGCGAAGTGGGTAATATGCTCTGAAGCCACCAGTCGCGGGTAGACTTCCAGTCCGCCTCTCTTAATGGTGTAGTCGTGGAACCCCTCGCGGAACTGTGCGCCTCTTAGCTTCCTGACTTCCAGCCGGCGTCTCTTGATTCCGTACTCGCGTTCCAGGCTTTCCAGCATGATTACGCCGTGAGAAATGCTTTGCAGCTGCAAATCATGTCCTTCACCAGTGCGATCATCCAGAAGCAGCACAGTGCAGTTGCGTCCGGCAAAATACCGCTTCAAACCCATGACTTGACGGCGATAACGCAGAGAATCGCGGGCCAGCATGCGCAACTCAGACAATGAGTCAAACACAATTCGGACAGGCTGGAGTCTTTCCACTTCCGCCAGTACCGCGGACGTGGTGTCCGCAAGCTCAACCTCTGAAGGATGAAACACGGTGTACTGCGCCTCGGGCCTCAGTTCGTCAACATCGGCGATCATTTCAAAAATGTGAACGGACGCAAGCGACCAGCCGTGCGAGTCTGCAATCTCCAGAAGCTCCGCTTTTGATTCGGAAAGCGCGACATAAAGGCACTTTTGCCCCAGACGGGCGCCTTCCAACAGGAACTGAAGGGCAATGGTCGTCTTTCCCGTCCCAGGATCGCCTTCAATCAGGTAGAGATGATTATGGGAAACCCCGCCGCCGAGGATATCGTCCAACCCGGCAATGCCGGTTGCGAGCACTTTTACGCCATTCCGGTTATCAGGTGCAACCACTGGAAGCTCCAATTCTTGTGTGCCCAGAGCAGGCGAGGCCCAAGGCCCACCTGATGTTGCCGGATCGACCATAAATGCCCTCATCTTAAGTATGCCTGTCGGTTGCCGGGGTTGCTGTTCAATCTAGAACAGCATGCGTGCTTTTAAGTCCCGGAGGGCAAGGCCGTTCGCAGGGCTAAATTGCTAAGAGAATTTGCGGCCAGATTTTTTGATGGTTTGCCCCAGGGCGGTGGATGCGGGGAGCAGGTCTGTCGCAATGCTTCTCGGGAAAACACGGCGCGCTGCGTCCACCAAAGCCGCCATGATGTGCTTGACCTGTTTGGCTGGCGGGTTTCCGGCAAACTCAACGGCAATGGTCCAGTGCGGTTCTCCATCCGGATAGATGACCTGTCCGAAATACATACCCTCAATCTCAGAAAAACTTCCAGCCACTGTGCCAATCACATGGAACATTTCCGGAGTGGGCATCTGCTTTGGCATGGTCACCAGGACGCTTTGCGATTCCACCTCTTGCTGGTTCGAGTCTCCGTCCGGAATACGGCCTTCAGCAAGTGGTTCAAACTCCCAGCGCGTCACTCTTCCGCCCGGACGGATCATCTTGGAGTCGGGATTTGCAGGTTCATAAGGATTGATGACGATTTCCTCCGCTCCAGTGTTTACAACTGCCTGAAAGAACGTAGTTCCCTGCAGTGCGATCCATGCAATGCTCATGTTCCAATTGCGGAGAGCTTCCTCATCGGTAAACGCCACCGCCACCAACTGGCCGCTGGAATCATGCTCCAGTGAAAAAGAGTCAGCTACGTTCGCGGGAACGGTTGAAAATCCAGGCGTATCTGGCACTGCTTCTCTGGTTGGCACCACGAACCACGTATTCAACATGCTTTGATAAAGTGCCTTGCGGTTCTGCGGCGAATCATCTTGTGCCACTGCCAGCATGGCGGCGGGCAATGGGCTGTTTGCAAAATCCGGCTGATCACTCATGGTCGCGAGATTACATCAAAAAGCGTGTGAAGACGATTGGACAACAAACCATAAAACGATTTGGGCCCTGGGTTTGATCTGTCCAGCACGATCGGACCCGATTATCGATTCCACGCAATTTTTTCCCGCTCATGCGATCTACCTTAGGACCGCGCTCAGGTTACTTTGGGCATAAGTATCAGCCCTTTCGTGGCTTGAGCAACCAGCGGAATCACCGCATAGTAGTAAGGAAACGGACCACATTATTGTGCGATACAGCGATACAATAGAACCCAAGTCGATGGCCTCCACCCAAATTCACTCTTCAACCAGCAGCACCAACGCGCGAGCCGCTGCCATTGAGCAATCGCTCAAGACGATCATTCGCGGCAATGATGAAGTGTTGCGGCTGGCCCTGGTGTCCGTACTCGCACGCGGCCACCTGCTGATTGAAGGCGTACCTGGCGTCGGCAAGACCACGCTGGCCCACGCTCTTTCACGGGCGCTCGATTGCAGCTTTCAACGCATCCAGTTCACCAGTGACATGCTGCCGTCAGACGTGCTGGGCATCTCGGTGTTCTCGGCATCAGAAAACCAGTTCGAGTTCAAGCCCGGACCGATCTTTACCAATGTGTTGCTGGCCGATGAAATCAATCGCACCACGCCCAAGACGCAGTCCGCCCTTCTGGAAGCGATGAATGAAGGCCAGGTCACCATGGATGGCAATTCGCATCCATTGCCGCAGCCTTTTCTGGTGATCGCTACGCAGAATCCCATTGAACACCACGGCACGTATCCGTTGCCTGAATCGCAGCTTGACCGTTTTCTACTGCGCGTCCGCATGGGCTACCCGCAAGGCGACAATGAGCGTGAAATTCTCCGCTCTGAAGCTGGTGCCGCCCGCCTGGATTCCGTAAAGCCTGTCGCTACCGGCGCGGACATCATCGCCATGCAGGATGAAGTCACGCAGGTAAAAGTCGACGATTCATTGGTCGACTACGCGCTTGAAATCGTCAAGAAGACGCGTGAGATTGAAACGCTTTCTCTGGGCGTTTCGCCCCGCGGATCGCTCATGCTTTATCGCGCCGCACAGGCCATGGCGTATCTTGAAGGCCGCCGCTTTGCCACACCCGCCGACTTCAAGCAACTGGTGGTGCCCGTGTTCTCGCATCGCGTCGTGGTCAACGCCCGCTATTCTTCCACGCTGAAGAAATCCGACCAGGGCGACAATATTCTCCGCGACATCATCGCGTCGGTTCCTGTGCCGGTATAAGCTCCCTTGGCGCTTTCGCTGCAACAAACCTGCACAATTTCCAGCCACTTCCGTTCTGCTTAGATCAGGCGTAAAATGCCAGCGTTTTATCCAACGGAGTCTCTTATGCGCCGTTCTTCCTGCAGTAGACTTCTGTTTTGTC
>Ga0209580_10001202_pt1 | contig 12246 bp, 7 predicted proteins | sample Coa_R1_5_FD_187153 | JGI IMG/M metagenome (GOLD analysis project Ga0209580, IMG submission 187153) | Surface soil microbial communities from Centralia Pennsylvania, which are recovering from an underground coalmine fire - Coalmine... | ecosystem: Environmental > Terrestrial > Soil > Unclassified...
CGTCCAGACGAAGGTCGTGCCGCAACGACAGATCCACGACATGACCAGTCCTGGCGCCGACCTCGATATCGCCGACCAGGTGCTCGAGCAGCAGGGGAACGACCACGTGATGCGCCAGCAGTTCGCCGAGCTGGGCGACGTGATGGTCTGGAAAATGCCGATCTTCCTCGGCAACAACAGCGACATCGACAAGCTGTTCGCCCTCGCGCGGCGCCACGCGACGCTGATTCTCGACCTGCGCGGCAACCCCGGCGGCCTCGTGGACACGATGCGCCGGATGGTCAGCAACCTGTTCGACCATGACGTGACGATTGCCGATCAGGTGACGCGAAACGATCGGTCGAAGATCATCGCGAAGACTCGCGGCGCGAACGCTTACACCGGCAGGCTGATCGTGCTCATCGACAGCGGCTCGGCCTCTTCAGCGGAGCTGCTCGCCCGCGTGGTCCAGCTCGAAGAGCGCGGCACGGTCATCGGCGATCGATCGGCCGGCGCGGTCATGGAGACCCGGTTCTTTCCCTACAACGAAGGTGGGGCGCTCCGGATCGTGTATCAGTTCGCTGTGACCGCGGCGAATCTCGTCATGACGGACGGCAAGAGCCTCGAAGGTGTCGGCGTCGTCCCGGACGAGATCGCGTTGCCCGCGCCCGCCGACGTGGCCGTGGGCCGGGACCCGGTCTTGTCGCACGCGGCGCAGGTCGCGGGCCTGGCGCTCAACCCCGTGGCCGCCGGCCTGCTCTTCCCGTTCGAGTGGATTCCGCTCGGTCCTGGGTAACGCGACGTTCGGTCGTCCGCGCTACTCGATCACCGCGAACTGGTCGAGCGCTCGCTCGTTGATGGCGAGCCCCAGCCCCGGCAGGTCATCCCGCAGGTCGATGCTGCCGTGCTCGGCCACTGGCTCGCCTTCGAAGATGTACCAGAAGAGTTCGTTGCCGACCTCGACGTCGACGGGAGGAAAGTACTCGGCCATCGGCGAATTCACGCTGGCCATGACGACGTGGTAGTTGTGCATCTGCCCGGCGTGCGGCACGACCGGCACGCCGAACGACTCGGCGAGCGCGGAGATCTTGCGCGCCTGCGTGATGCCCCCGACCCGGTTCGTGTCAATCTGCAGATAGTCGACGGCACGGGCCTCCAGCAGATCGCGCACCTCGAATTGGGTGAACGCGTGCTCGCCGCCGGCGATGGGAATGCGGCCGAGCTTCTTCAATTCGACGTAGCCGCCGAGGTCATCCGGGATGACCGGCTCCTCGAGCCAGCGGAGATTGAAGCGCTCGAGCAGCGGAATCATGCGGCGTGCGTAGTCGAGCGTCCACCCCATGTAGGCGTCGGCCATGACGTCGACGGCGTCGCCAACCACATCCCGCACGGTGCGGACGAGATCGACGTTCTTGTGCATCCCGGCCGCGCCGTCGGCCGGGCCCCAGCCGAAGCGAAGTTTCATGGCGGCATAGCCCGCGTCCTTGTAGAGCTTGGCCTCGGCGGCGAGCGCGTCGAGCGGCTGACTGTAGAGACGACTGGCGTAAACGGGGATCCGTTTCTTCGTGCGGCCGCCGAGCAGCCGGAACACCGGCTGGCCGGTCGCCTTGCCGAGCAGGTCCCACAGCGCGATGTCCACGGCGCTAATCGCCGTCATCCCCACGCCCTTCCGCCCGAACGCCATCGTCCAGCGGTACATGAGCTGCCAGAGATACTCGATGTCCTGCGGATTGGCGCCCACGAGGATCGGCTTGAGATAGAGGTCGATGGCCTGCTTCGTCAGGCGCGGTGCCAACGCAGCTTCGCCGAGGCCGACGAGGCCCGAGTCCGTGAACACCTCGACGATGAGCCACCCGTGAAAGCGGAAACTCGCCATCGCATCGGCCGTGCCGGATCGTTGGCGCATGTCGTCGAGCTGCAGCACGTCGATCGGATTGGTGCAGAAGTGAGGCTGCGGCGGCACGGTGCGGCCGCGCCACTCGACGACGCGCGTGCGGATGTCGGTGATGATCATGATGGTTGGACGCGGAGCCGAGGGCGGCGGGAGAGCAGCGTGACCTGCGGGATCGTGGCCAGCACGACGCCAAAGGCCGCGACGTGGAGCAGGCCGACGATCGAAAAGATGGTCTGATAGCCGAAGCCGGCGTCGAGCAGACGGCCCGCAAGGAGGTTCATCAGCAAGCCGCCCATGGCGCCGCCAAAACCCACGAGTCCGGCGATGGATGCGACGACGTCGCGATCGAACAGATCAGTCGGCAGCACCATGACGAGGGTCGACCAGGATTGCTGGCCGAAGAAGGCCACGCTGAAAAGCGCAATCGCCCACTCGACCGGCACGCGCGTGACGACGATGATCGCAGGCATGACGGCGGCGCTCAGGCCCAGCGCCAGCTTGCGTGAGAAATTGACCGAGTGTCCGCGCGCGATGAGGTCACTGGAAAACCAGCCGCCGAGCAGGCTGCCGACGCCAGACGCGGCGAACGGCACCCAGGCATAGTAGCCCACCTGTTGGACGTTGAAGCCGCGCGCGTCATAGAGGTACTTGGGGAGCCACGCGATGTAGAAGTACCACGCGGCGTCCGTGAGGAATTTCGCGAAGACGAGGCCGCGCACCTGACCGAACGCCAAGAGCGACGTCCAGGGCAGCCGCGCCGCCGATCGATCGTCGGGCTGGCCTCGGCCTTCGGCGGGTGAGGCCATCGATGCGGCCGCCGGCCCGACCGGTTCCGCCGGCATCACGCGAGCCCACCATATCGACCACAGCAATCCGACGAGGCCGCACGCGACGAACACCGCGCGCCAGTTGCTCGCCAGGAGAATGAACGCAATCGCAGGCGGCGCGACGACCGCGCCGATCGCCGTGCCCGCGTTGACGAGGCCCATCGCCGTCGATCGCTCGCCGACAGGGAACCACTCGGCGATCACCTTCGTGGCCGCAGGGAAGCCCCCGCCTTCGCCGGCGCCCAGCAGGAACCGGCTGGCCGCCAGCATGCCAAAACCAACCGCAAGACTCTGGCTGGCGCAGGCGACCGACCAGAACGTCATGATGAGCAGGAACCCCCGCTTCGTCCCAAGGCGATCGACCAGCGCTCCGCCGCCGGCGTACATCACCGCATAGGCGAGAAGAAAGCAGGAGCTGAGCGCGCCGAACTGCGTGTTGGAGAGGGGAATGTCGCGTTGGATGGCCGCCACCGCGACCGGCAGCGACTGACGGTCGAGGTAGCTGATCCCGATTGCGGCCGTCACCATCGCGGCCAGCTGCCACCGTGTCATGTCAGCGGGCCGATGATATCAACCCGCTTCGTGGTAAGAAGCTGTCATGACTCCTGTCGCATTCATGGGCCTGGGCGTGATGGGCCGCGGGATGGCGGCTCGCCTGATCGAGCAGCGCGTGCCGCTCGTGGTGTGGAACCGCAGCCGGGAGCGGGCGGACGCGCTCGTGGCCGAGCCGGGGTCCGCGGGCGCGCGGGTCGCCGCGTCGCCCCGCGAGGCGGCCGCAACAGCCGACATCGTGCTGAGCATGGTCGCCGACGACCGCGCTTCGCGCGCGGTCTGGCTCGGTGAGGAGGGTGCGCTTGCCAGCGCCAGGCCCCAGACGGTGCTCATCGAGTCGAGCACGCTCTCGCCGGCCTGGATCGAGGAGCTGGCGGGACGGGCGACGGCGCGGGGCTGCGTGCTGCTCGATGCGCCGGTGACGGGCAGCCGAACGCAAGCCGCTTCGGGGCAGTTGCTGTTCCTCGTGGGCGGTGCGGCGGAACCGCTCGAGCGTGCCCGGCCGGTGCTCGCGATGATGAGCCGCGCAATCCTGCACGTCGGGCCGACTGGCAGCGGGTCCCGGCTGAAACTGGTCAACAACTTCGTCTGCGGGGTGCAGGCCGTCGCCCTCGCGGAGGCCGTCTCGATGATCGAGCGCGCCGGTCTCGATCGCGATCTCGCGATGTCGGTGCTTACCGACGGAGCGCCGGGCAGTCCCCTGGTGAAGGCGCTCGGTCCCCGGATGACCAGCGCGGATCCTGCGGTGCATTTCGGTCTGGATCTCCTGCGGAAGGACCTGTCGTACGCGATCGCCGAGGCCGATCGTTTTGGTCTCCACCTCGAGACCGCCGTTGCGGCGAGGGAGCGCCTCAGTCAGGCATCCGCCGCCGGGCTCGGCGGGAGGGATTTCTCCGCGGTGGTCGATGTCCTGCGGAAGCCGCGCGGCGACAACCGGGTCTGACGGCCTGACCACGCACCCCCGCGGTTGCCGCCCTCGGCCGCCTTGTGTACACTCAACGTTCTGGCAGGGGCGGGAATAACTCAGTGGTAGAGTGCGACCTTGCCAAGGTCGAAGTCGCGGGTTCGAATCCCGTTTCCCGCTCCACTATTTGATCGCCGGGGACCCCTGCACCCCGGCTAGCTCGGCCGCTCCGCTCACGCTCCGTCGTTCGCTCTGCGGCTGCGCGAACTTCTTTCGTGATCGCCGGGGACCCCTGCACCCCGGCTAGCTCGGCCGCTCCGCTCACGCTCCGTCGTTCGCTCTGCGGCCTGCGCGAACTTCTTTCGTGATCGCCGGGGACCCCTGCATCAGCGGCAGCGCCGATTCACGCCTTGCCCCATTCTCCGCCAAGCGGCCTCCGTTCCGCTCGCGCTTCGACGCTCACTCCACTTCGGCCGCCCTACCGCGGACGGTATTGACGGGCAAGGTCCGCGATGAGCTGCGCCTTCCAGACGTATCCGAGCTGGAGACCGGTCTCGATGGCGACCTCGGGTGCGGCGTCAGCCGCGGCGCTCGCCGGTTTCATCGCCCGCACGACGGGCATCGCCGAGAAGATGCCGAGTAGCTTCAGCACCCGGCCCGATCGCATCTGCCCCTCTTCGTTTTCGTAGATGCCGTTGGCGACGGCGAGCACCGGCGATCCGGACATGCCGGGAAACGCGGAGACGTCGACCAGGAACACGGGACGATTGTCGAAATCGACGCTCGGTTCGCTCGCGATGTGGCCCGTCTTCCAGACCGGGAGGTCGTGCGCTGTGTCGGCAAACCCATACGGATAGCCGAGGAGCGTCGCGCCCGAGGTCGGCCGCATCTTGATGTCGCCGTGCGTGTGCGCCTCGGTGAAGACGAACAGCGAGACGCCGTCGTAGGCCGCGGGCGGGACGGGCAGCAGCACCACGTCCGCGTCCGGCGCCGAGTCGCTCGTCATCCACAGCGGCTGATGTTGCGCGTCGTACAACGGCAGCACGAGGTGACGCACCTTCGCCAGATCCGATCGGTCCTCGTGAATGAGAAACTGGACGTGATCGCCGAGGCCCGCCTCCTTCGAGAGCGGCGTCCGGCCCGTGACGACATGAAAGTTGGTCACGAGAAAGACGGCGTCGGGCGTGCCGTCGGCCTTCGTGCTCGCAAAGAAGAAGCCGGTGCCCTGCTGAACGGCTTGGGGCCCGTTCATCAGGAATACGGGCGTGGTCATGAGCGACGCCGGTTCGACGTCGACAGGTAGACTTTGCGCGTACCCGCGACTCGGGCCGACGAGCCCGATGAGCATGCCGAGGGCGGCCGCGAGAGTCGTCGACGCGAGAGGACGGGTCATCAATACACTCGAATCAGAATATCAGCGCCAGCTGTTTGAAACGCGCGCGCCCCGCTCGAGCGCTGGCGAGTGGCGAACCCCTTGCGCGTCAGCTATCGTATACAGACGAGCGACGGCCGCGGCGGTATTGCGCCTCGCCGGAATGCTCTCGAGGTCGCCCGGAGACCTTGCTCCTCCGCTTCTTTCACTTGGATCTTCATCCATGACTGTAGTGTCCGAATCCGCGCATGCCTTGTCGTCGCGCCGCGTACACCTGGATCGGCGGGCCTCCGTTGTCGCCGCGCTGCTCCTCATCGCGACGGCCTGTGGCGGCACGGCGCCTCCCGCCGGTCAGGGTGCGCCAGGCGGCGGAATGCCGCCGATGCCCGTCGAAGCCGTCACGCTCGTGCCGAAGCCGCTCGACGACGTGAGCGAGTTCGTCGGCGTGATCAAGTCGCGGCAATCCGCGACCATTCAGCCGCTGGCCGAAGGCCTGATCCTGGCGATCCCCGTGAAGTCCGGCGACCATGTGACGCCGGGCCAGCTGTTGGTCGACATCGACGCGACATCTCAACAGGCCGCGGTCGCGAGCCTGCAATCGACGCGCGCGGCCCGCGAGTCGGATCTGACGCTCGCGCGGCAACTGGCGCAGCGCACGAAGACGCTGCTCGATGCCGGCGCCAGCAGCCAGCAGGACTACGACCAGGCGATGGCTGGCCAGAAGTCCGCCGAAGCGCAGCTCAAGGCGATCGACGATCAGATCCACCAGCAGCAGAACGAGCTGAGCTACTACCACGTCAAGGCGCCGACTGCGGGCGTCGTCGGTGATATTCCCGTGCGCGTCGGCGATCACGTCACGAAGACGACGACGCTGACGACGATTGATACCAATGCGGGTCTCGAGGTCTATATCAACGTGCCGGTCCAACAGGCGCCGAAGCTGCACGTCGGACTGCCGGTGCGGCTCGTCAATGACTCGGGGCAGATGATCGAGACGATTCCCATCACGTTCGTGTCGCCGTCGGTCGACGAGACGCAGACCGTCCTGGCGAAGGCGGCGGTGACCGGCTCGTCGGTGATGTTCCGCACCGATCAGTTCGTGCGGACCGACGTCGTCTGGAGCACGCGCCCCGGTCTGACGGTGCCGGTGACCGCGGTCCTGCGCATCAACGGTCAGGACTTCGTGTTCAAGATCGAGAACGGACCCCGGGGCCAGGTGGCGCATCAGCAGCCGGTCACGCTCGGACAGGTCGTCGGCAACGACTACGTGGTGGTCGACGGCCTCAAGGCCGGGGACCAGCTGATCACCGGCGGCATCCAGAAGATCGGCGAGGGCGCGCCGGTGCACCCGGTGCCCGCGTCTGCCGCCTCGGCCCAGGGCGGCGCGGCGCCGGCGGGAGGGAAGTAAGTGCTGAGCAATCTCTTCATCCGACGCCCGATTCTGGCGTCGGTGTGCTCGCTGCTGATCATTCTCGCCGGCGGCATCTCGATTCCGTCGCTGCCGATTGCGCGCTACCCGGACCTGACGCCGCCGGCGGTCGCCGTGACGGCCTTCTACACGGGCGCCAACGCCCAGGACGTGGAGACGGCGGTCACGACGCCCCTCGAAGAGGCCATCAACGGCGCCGAGGGCATGCTCTACATGCAGTCGTCGAGCACGAACACCGGCGCGTGCTCGATTACCGTGACGTTCGAGATCGGTCGGAACGCCGACCTCGCGGCCGTCGACGTACAGAACCGGGTGAATGCGGCCGCCGGGCGATTGCCGGCCGATGTCCGGACCAACGGCGTGACCGTCGCGAAGTCGACGGCCGGCTTTCTCGGCGCCATCGGCATTTACGCGCCGGACAACCGGTACGACGCGCTCTTTCTCAGCAATTACGTCGACGTCTACATCAGCGACGCGCTGAAGCGCGTGCCGGGCGTGAGCAACGTCATCGTGTTCGGCGAGCGCAAGTTCGCGATGCGCCTGTGGCTGGATCCGGACAAGCTGGCCGCCCGTGATCTGACCGCGAGCGACGTCGTCGACGCCCTGCGCGAGCAGAACGTCCAGGTCGCGGCGGGCATCCTCGGGGACGAGCCGTCGTCGCCGACGCAGATGTACCAGCTCAGCGTCCGGGCCATCGGCCGCCTGAGCGACGTGTCGCAGTTCGAGAACATCGTCGTGAAAACCGGGAAGGATGGCGCGCTCGTCCGCGTCAAGGACCTCGGTCGTGTGGAACTCGGCGCCGAGACCTACTCAGCCAACCTGCGCTTCGGCGGCCTGCACGCCGCGGGCATCGGCATCCAGCTCTTGCCGTCCGCCAACGCCATTCAGGTGATGCAGGGCGTCCTCCAGACGATGAACCAGCTGCAGACGAGGTTTCCGCCAGGCATGCAGTGGCAGCTGGCCTTCGACAACGTTCAGGTCGTCCGGCAGTCGATCATCGAGGTGCTCAAGACCCTCGCCGAGGCCATCGGCCTCGTCGTCCTCGTGATGTTCGTGTTTCTGCAGAGCTGGCGCAGCACGATCATTCCCGCGGTCACCATCCCCGTGTCCCTGGTCGGCACGTTCGCGTTCGTGAAGCTTTTCGGCTTCTCGATTAACACCCTCACCCTCTTCGGCATCGTGCTCGCGACCGGCATCGTCGTCGATGACGCCATTGTCGTGATCGAGAACATCGAGCGGCACATGCGCGAGTCGAAGAAGCACGCGCTCGAGGCGGCGATCGACGCCATGGCCGAGGTGTTTTCGGCGGTCGTCGTCATCGGCCTCGTGCTGGTCTCGGTGTTCGTGCCGGTCGCGTTCTTCCCGGGGACGACTGGCCGCATGTATCAGCAGTTCTCGCTGACGATCGCCTTCGCTGTCGTGCTCTCGGTGTTCAACGCCGTGACCTTCACGCCAGCCCTTTCGGCGCTGCTCCTCGAGAAAGAGTCACACGAGCGGGGCGCCTTCTTTCGGCCGGTCAACGCCGTCATCGACGCGGGCACGCGAGGCTATATCCACGCGCTGCGCGTAGCACTGGCCTGGAAATGGGTCGTGCTGGTGCTTTTCGTCGCGGCACTGGGCGCGACGTGGGTCACGTATCGGGCCGTGCCCTCGGCGTTCGTCCCGGCCGAAGACGAGGGCTACTTCATCGTCATCCTGCAGGCGCCGCCTGGCGCCTCGCTCGAGTACACGACGGATATCGCGGCCAAGGCCGAAAGCATCATCGCGAGGCAGCCGGAAGTGGCGGCGCAGTTCTCGGTTGCGGGTTTCAGCTTCAGCGGCGCGGCGCCGAATCAAGGCCTGATGTTCGTGCGGCTCAAGGACTTCGCCGAGCGCCGGAGCCCGAATCAGTCGCTCGACGCCGTGCTCGGCCGCGTGCGCGGCCAGCTCTTCGGCATCCCGGGCGCCATCGTCGTGGCCGTCGCGCCGCCGGCGATCCAGGGGCTCTCGACGTTCGGCGGCTTTCAGTTCGAACTGCTGGATGCGAGCGGCGGCAGCATCACCAATCTCGCCAATGTGACGCAGCAAATCGCGATGAAGGGCAATACGTCGGGTAAGCTCGCGGGCTTGTTCTCGAGCTTCACGGCGAACGACCCTCAGCTCGTCGTCACGATCGACCGCGACCGCGCCCGGAGCCTGAACCTGCCTATCAGCGAGGTCACGAACGCCCTGCAGGTGCTCGTCGGATCGAGCTATGTGAACGACTTCGACTTCAACAACCGTGCGTATCGGGTGTACGTGCAGGCCGATCAGCCGTACCGCGCCAAGCCGACCGACCTCGACCGGTTCTATGCCCGTTCTTCGAACGGCCAGATGATTCCGCTGAGCGCGGTCGTGAAGCTGAGCGAGGCGACGTCACCGGCCGTGATCAGCCATTTCAACCTGTTCCGATCGACGGAGATCACCGGCTCCGGCCTCCCGGGCGTGAGTTCCGGTCAGGCGCTGCAATTGATGGGGCAGATTGCCGGATCGACCATGCCGGCCGGGTTCGACTTCGCCTGGGCCGGGCAGTCGCTCGAGGAACTCAAAGCGGGGTCGCAGGCCATTTATATCTTCGCCCTGAGCCTCCTCATCGTGTACCTTGTGCTCGCGGCCCTCTACGAGAGCTGGGTCCTGCCGTTCGTGATCCTGCTCGGCGTGCCGCTCGCGGTCTTCGGCGCGCTCGGCGCGCAGTTTCTGCGCGGCTTCGCCAATGACGTCTTCTGTCAGATTGGCCTCGTGATGCTCATCGGCCTGGCCGCCAAGAACTCGATTTTGATCGTCGAGTTCGCCGAGCAACTGCGGAAACACGGACGCTCGATTTTCGACGCCGCCATCGAGGCGGGGCGCGTGCGCCTCCGCCCGATTCTCATGACGTCGTTCGCGTTCATCCTCGGCGTCATGCCGCTCGCGCTCGCCACCGGCGCGGGCGCCGCGGCGCGGAATTCCGTCGGCACGGCCGTCGCAGGCGGCATGGTGGCCTCGACCTTCCTGTCGATCTTCTTCATTCCCGTGTTGTACGTCGTGATTCGGACGATCGCACCGGGCCGCGACCGGCACGGGGCAGCGGCCGATACAACTGAGGCTGGAGGATCTCATGTGTAGACTGCGGCAGGGCGCGGCCGTCGTGGTGGTGGCAGCGGTAATGGCGGTGCAGGGGAGGGTGTGGGCGCAGACCACGCCTCCGAGCGCCCGGCCGCAAGTCCAGGCCCCGCCGGCCCCGGCGCCGCCCCTTCCGGCACCGCTCGAGACCTTGGAATTCGAGGCCGCGATTCAAGCCGCAATCGGCAAGAATCCGACCGTGCTCGGGGCCGCGACGAACATCACCCGAGCCGAGGCGATGCTGGTGCAGTCGCGCGCGGCCGAACGGCCGACCGCGACGGCGACCGTCTCCGATGCCACCGTTAATTCCTCGATCCAGTTTCAGGGCGTGACCATCGTGCCGCGCAGCCAAGTCACGCTCACCGGCGACATTTCGATGCCGATCTTCAGCCCGGCCCGGTGGGCGGCCATCGCGCAGGCGATGGACCAGGTGGACGTCGCCAAGATCTCGACGGCCGACGTGCGCCGACAGGTGGCCATCGCCACCGCCCAAGCCTACCTCGCGGTTTTTGCCGCTCGCCGCCAACTGGAGGTCGATGGCCGGGCGTTGTCGAACGCGCGCGCCCACCTGGACTACGCGCAGAAGCGGCTCGAAGGCGGCGTGGGCAGTCGCGTGAACGCGCAGCGCGCCGCTCAGGAGGTCTCGACCGACGAGGCGCTCCTCGAAAACACGGGTCTGGCCCTCGTGCGCGCGGAAGAGGCCCTCGGCGTGCTGGTCGTCGTCGACGGTCCGGTCGCGGTCGGCGCCGAACCGGCGTTTGAGGCACCCGCGTCGACCGACGTCGCCCAGGGCCTGAGCGCTCGCACCGACGTGCAACTGCAGCGCGAGGACATCAAGGCGGCCGAGCGGGTCCTTGCCGATAGCCAGAAGGACTGGTGGCCAACGGGCACGGTGTCGTTCGATCCGACCTACATCACGCCGGCCGGCGTGTTTCAGGTGGCGAAGACCTGGCGTCTGACCGTGTCGTTCACCCAACAGATCCTCGACGGCGGCCAGCGACGCGGACTGAAACTTCAGCGCGCAGCTGCGGTCGATGCCAGCAAGCAGGCGGAAGCGTCGGTCGAAAACCAGGCGAAGTCCGATATCCGCCTGGCGCAGGAGTCGGTGGCCAGTTTGGAACGCGCCCTGGCGAGCGCGCGCCAGGCGGTCGACCAAGCGGACGACGTCCTGCAAATCACGACGACCTCATTTGAGGTTGGGGCGACGACCAATCTCGATGTGATCGACGCCGAGCGCACCGCTCGGGACGCGGAGACCGCCGCCGCCAACGCCGAGGACGCCGTCCGCCGCGCCAGACTGGATTTGCTCGTCGCCCTGGGCCGCTTTCCACACTAGGAGCGTCGGGGCCTGGCCTTCCTGCGCCCCAAGCCCCGACCTGAGCCGGCGACCGACCGGTCCCATTTGCGTTTTCTGGAATCTCAGCCCTGATCGTCCGCTTGCAATTCTGTGAACGCCGGTTTGCCAGGCGTATCCAATCAGGCGCATTCCTCGCGGCATGAAATTCGCGTGCAAGGCTGTCGGCCGAATGGCTTGCGGCCGAAAACTGTAGGCGGCGGTCCCTCCCCCCGGCCGCGCCTTGCTCAGACCGAGCCGTCGAGGGTTTCATGAGGCTGCCGCTTCGCTTCGCAATCGTTGTCAGCGTCCTGGGTGGTCTGTGTGGCGTGAGCTGCAGCTACGACCATTCCTCTACCTTGCCCAGCACACAGAAGCCGGCTGCGACGACCCCGGCGCCCAGTTCGAACGGGGCGTTCGTCGGCACGTGGAGTTCTACGACCTCCGCGCCGCCTCAGGTCACCGGGTGCGGCAACTTCACGTGGGCCATCTCGACTCAAACCTCCACGAACGTCATCGGCACGTTTTCGTTCACGTGCGCGGGCGGCATCACGGTGAACGCGACGGGCACGGGCGTGCTCACGACCGCCTCGTCAGCCGATCTGACGGTGACCGGTACCGGCACCCTGCCCGGTCCGCAGTCTTGTGACTTTTCGGTTTCCGGAACGGCGACGCTGACCGCCGACAGCTTGACCTACCCGTACGCCGGCACGACCTGCTTTGGCCCGGTCCATGGCACGGAGACGCTGCAGCGGAAGTCCTCGACGCCGCCGCCCCCGCCGCCCCCACCCCCCCCCCCCCCCCCCCCCCCCCCCCCCCCCCCCCCCCCCCCCCCC
>Ga0209580_10001204_pt1 | contig 12243 bp, 8 predicted proteins | sample Coa_R1_5_FD_187153 | JGI IMG/M metagenome (GOLD analysis project Ga0209580, IMG submission 187153) | Surface soil microbial communities from Centralia Pennsylvania, which are recovering from an underground coalmine fire - Coalmine... | ecosystem: Environmental > Terrestrial > Soil > Unclassified...
CGAGTTACACGATCAACAATTCAAATGAAGTTATGGCGGCAGGCTCTTCTTCTTATACTTACGACAATAACGGCAACACGTTGACCAAGACTGATGGCACGGGAACAACCACCTTCACATGGGATTTTGAAAATCACCTTACGTCGGTACATCCGCCAAGCCAGACTACAGTGACTTTTAAATATGACCCATTTGGAAAGAGAATTCAGAAAGGCGGGAGCGTGTACCTGTACGACGGAGCCAATCTGATCGAAGAAGCTGATGCTGCCGGCGGACTGGTGACGCGCTACGTCTTCGGCACTGGCATTGATGAGCCTCTCGGGGCATATCGCGGCACAACGTGGGAATTCTATCAGGCGGACGGGTTGGGTTCCATCACTTCCCTTAGCTCAATCTCCGGAACAATCAGTAATAATTATACCTATGATTCCTTCGGAAATGTCACTTCTTCCACAGGCGCTTTTACGCAGCCATTTCGATACACGGGAAGAGAGTGGGATGCGGAAACGAGTCTGTATTACTATCGTGCTAGATACTATGATTCCAATGTTGGCAGATTCTTAAGCGAAGACCCGATTGGGTTCAAAGCAGGTGTTAACTTCTACGCATATGTATTTAACAGATCAACTAGGTCCTCAGATCCGTTTGGGCGAGACGGTGGCGATGCGCCTGGGTCCCCCGTACAAAACAGGCCGACGCTGGCCCCTCCGATATTGGATGAAATCATTAGAAAGCCAGCGACAAATCTGGATTCAATTTGTGGTCCGACAGTCGGGGGAGCATGTACTCTGATTCAAGCAGCGTTAGTCCTGTGTTCGTGTGATTGCGACGCAGGCGGATTCAGGGCAAAACCACAGCTCCGTATCTACGGAACACTTTATTATTTCAGCGGAACGTTTCCTTACAAGGGACGACATCCCAAGGATACGAGTGTCATTAACGCACAGACCGCTATCAATCATGAGTATGGTGCGCACATCGATCCTGCTATTAGCGCCGTTACTCCTCTAATCAATAATTTGCAGTGGAGAACCTTCAATTCAAATAAGGAGTGCTCCGCCGAATGCGACAAAACCTCGACCATTGTTAACAAGCTCTTTAAAGGGACGCTCAAGAGCACCCAGGAGAGCGAAAACAATCGCTGAAACTGACTGCGTATTGGATATTCGAAAAAAGGAAAGGACAAATGAGAAGCATCATTAAGCTTACCGTGATTTTACAAATCATCGTTGCAATCCCGTTATTCGGGACAGACTGTTCTGTTTCTAAGCCTTTTCACCTTAGCTCCGCTCAGGCCCTTGCTGGAGTACTGCAAGATCCCAATCACATCCCATTGCCTGGAATACAAGTCGAATTGCTATCTGGAACAAAGGTGATTCAACGTCTCCGAACAAACAATCAAGGCAAATACGATTTTGGAAAAGTGCATGCAGGTGAATATCGAATCCATGTCGAGTACAGTGGCGGTGCTTTTTGCGCGCCTCGGGTGAATTGTACAAGACAACAGTGCATTGTGGATCCTGTTTTGAAGCTCAATCCTAAAGGCACAGTCAAAGTCCAGTGAGATCGTGAGGGTAGGCTCTATAAAAGGAACACCCGCTGTCCCACTTATTTGGCATGCCAGTTCGATTTCAACTATGACTCGCTCCGCCGTCGCACAACACTGAACCGGCCCACTGGCGTAAACACTTCTTACAGTTATGACTCTCTGTCAAGGCTCCTAAATGTGCTGCATCAGGCGGGAACGGCGACCCTCGATGGTGCCGGATACACTTACGACAACGCAGGAAACCGCACGGCCAAAGCCAATTACCTCAATAACATAACCGAGCAATACACCTACGACCCGCTTTACCAGCTCACGCAAGTCACCCAGGGGACTACTACCACGGAGAGCTATTCTTATGACGCGGTTGGGAATAGGCTTGCGTCACTGGGCATGTCTCCCTATGCGTACAACTCGTCAAATGAGTTGACCTCCACGCCGAATGCGACGTTCACGTATGACAGCAACGGCAATACCCTGACCAAAGCCGATTCCAGCGGCACGACAACGTACAACTGGAATTTTGAGAACCGGCTGACTTCCGTAGCACTGCCTGGAACGAGTGGAATGGTGACATTTAAATATGATCCTTTTGGACGAAGGATCGAGAAGAGTTCCATAAATGGAACAACGAGTTATCTCTACGACGGAAGCAACAGTATTGCCGAGCTAGACGGTGCCGGTACTCTTCTTGCGCGCTATGCACAAGGCGGAGGGATAGACGAGCCACTGGCTGAGTTGAGAAGCGAGACAACAGGTTATTACGCGCAGGATGGGCTAGGTTCGGTCACGTCCATCGCCGGAAGCAATGGAACCCTGCTGAATTCTGATATATACGATTCGTTTGGCAACGTGGTGGCTTCGACGGGCGAGTTTGGGAATCCGCTCCAGTATACGGGACGAGATTTCGATTCCGAGACCGGCCTGAGGTATTATCGCGCAAGGTATTATGATCCGACCATCGGCAGGTTCATCTCCGAAGATCCGCTACGGTTCGGAGGTGGCGATTCATTTTATGTTTACTCTGAAGATAATCCCGCGTCATTAGTCGATCCGTTCGGCTTGCAAGGATCCACTGCTTTCAACAATGCTTGGTCCACTTTAGGAGATCTGGGTCGATGGATATTTGGAACGCGAGGCGGTCAAGGCCTAAATGACCACTGGAATGACGGCGTAACCGATGATTTACGTAAAAGTCCGGCGTGGGATGACATCGTGAACCAGCTTAAAAAGAAGCACTGCGTTTCAGGCCGATATTGTGGACAGTTTGAGTTCAAACAGGTGTTTCGCCCGCATAACTTCAACCTTACGATTCAAACGGTCGGGTCATTCTGTGCAGATATCACATTTCAGGGAAATGTAATGATCGTTGACGCCTTTAATGAGTGGGGACTCCAATCCCTCACCAGAATCCCCGGTACTAACTATCACAGCCCGACCCTTCAAGATATGATTTTCAACAGTGCGAAGAAAGGAACGCCCAGCTCAATATTCGACAACACTCGTAACGGTCCAATGCGAGTTCAAAGGTTCCATTACCACTGGAGGCAGATATCTTCATGCTGCGGAAATTAGCTACGACCCTAATTGGGGCTTTACTAATCACTGGCTGCCATCGCGTAAAGCCATTGCAAGGAACACACCCGCCGGAGCTGAGCGGAACCTGGCAGTTGCTGATCCGCAGTAGCTGTGATCAGTACGGCGTCAAATCGGACACTTTGGTTCTACGCCGTGACGGCCGCTTCGACCAGCATGTCGCATTAACAAACGGCACAAAAATGGACATAACAGCTCAAAGCTGGGACTACGACAGCGATGGCACGCATGGTCATATTGCACTCAACAAGCGGATGGAATTCTTTACCCAAGAAATGTTTGGTACCCGCATCGGTGAAGGGAAACAAATATTCGAGTCATTAATCGTACAAATCAACCCCGAACCAGTTATCCTTCTCAATCCTGACTGGGATTGCGTTTATGTCAAGGCTCAATGATGAAGAATAATTTAGCTTAGGTTCGGCCTAACGGCGTAAACACTTCTTACAGCTACGATTCTCTATCTCGGCTTCTGAATGTGTTGCATCAGGCGGGAACGGTCACGCTCGACGGCGCGGGGTACACCTACGACAACGCCGGCAATCGTACAGCCAAGACCAATTACCTCAACAACACCACTGAGAATTACACATATGATCCGCTTTACCAGCTCACGCAGGTCACCCAGGGGACTACGACCACCGAGAGCTACAGTTATGACGCGGTTGGGAATAGGCTTTCGTCACTGGGCATGTCTCCCTACGCTTACAACTCGTCGAATGAGCTGACCTCCACACCGAGCGCGACGTTCGCCTCTGACAGTAACGGCAATATGTTGACTAAAACGGACTCCAGCGGAACGACAGCGTACAACTGGGATTTTGAGAACCGGTTGGCGTCGGTTGTCTTGCCTGGAACGGGCGGAACGGTTGTGTTCAAGTATGACCCATTCGGCAGGCGGATTCAGAAAAATTCTGTCAATGGCACAATGAATTACCTGTACGACGGCCTCGGTAACATCATCGAGGAAGTAGACCAAATAGGCGTAATCCTTGGACAATATACGGGAGGCGTCAGGGTTGATGAGCCGATGGCGCAAATGAGGGGCGGAACTGCAGCATACTACGAGCAAGACGGTCTAGGTTCAGTGATCTCACTCACCGACAGTTTAGGAGCAGTCCTTAACTCTTACACCTATGACTCATACGGCAATGTGACGGCATCGAATGGGTCATTTCCAAATCGGTTCTTGTACACAGGGAGGGATTATGATTCAGAGACAGGTCTGCGCTATTACCGGGCTAGATATTATGATCCCCAGACAGGCCGTTTTCTCAGCGAGGATCCTTTAGGATTCAAAGCCGGCGATGTTAACTTTTACCGCTACGTCGGGAACTCGCCCGTCAATTTTGACGATCCGTCTGGAATGACGAAGAAGATTCCGGACGATTGTACCGAGTTGTTTGATTATATTCAGAACCTTTATCGAATTTTCGATGCGAAGCTGGAACAGTATGACGCGGTCGAAGACGGTAGCGGCCTGATCCCAAAGCCGCTTTCAAGAGGCGGTGGTTATTATGACGCTGGGGTGCACTATGTAAATCTTATGGCATTACAGACGAAGCTTCTTGGAGCATTGCTAAAATGGGATAATAACTGTGGTGGACCGGGTACTAAAGCGCCTGTCTGCGATCGCTTGAGAGTACAACAACCTATCCCTCAACCTATAGGCTGGGCAAAACCTAATCCAAGGGATATTCAAACGCCGGGCACCATTGCGATTGTAGGAGCGGCTCTCTATTGGATCATCAGTGAGGGAAGTCGGTTTGTGTTTCCTGCTCGCAATCTCATTCCAATCCCTTAAGTATGGAGGTTCGTAGCTTTGCCGAAATCCTGCGAACAGCTTTTCGCCGCAATCGTCGCTTGCGATTTGGCGGCGGTCAAGACATTGTTGATATCTACCTCCTGTCTTGAGCAGACGGATCCTTCAGGATGCACGCCGCTCCTCAAAGCTACAATGGCGGGATACACAGAAATCGTTGATGAGGTACTAAAACACAAGCCCAAATTGGAAGTGACTGATGAAGACGGGAATACTGCTCTCATCCTGGCTGCCACTTTAAATCGCATTGAGCTCGTTAGAAAACTTGTCAAGGCTGGCGCAGGCGTTAACAACCAGAACTCGGATACGGGTGATACACCACTAATGAGATCTTCGGCATTCGGAACTGCCGAATGCGTTACGACGCTCTTAGAGTTAGGGGCTGATCCCAATGCGCAGGGCAAGGCCGGCAGTACTGCTCTGATGTGTGCGGCCTACAACAACCAGATCGATTGCGTTCGAGCTCTTCTCCGTTGGGATGCAAGTGTGGACATGATCGATAGACGAGGAAGGACGGCACTCTACCACGCCGTGGCCTACGAACATTTTGATATTGCACGGCTGCTCACGGATCATAGAGCCGATCCGGATGCAAGGGACCTGGAGGGACTTTCGCCGAGGATGTTGGCCGCGAAGATGAGCGACTCTCGCTGGTCACTGCTATTTTCATAAAGCTGAAACGCTGAGTTAGCAGTTTCTAATCCAGTGGAGGCAGCCTTGCCATGAAGGACATTACGCCGCTAATGAACACGTACCGCGAGTGTTCGCGAAATCTTTGGAACGCTTACTTCTCCTTGCGGGAGTTTACATGGGATCTCCATGACGACTATGAAAGCATAAGGAAATTGCTTTTTGAAGCACTTGTCGTGAATGAACTTGATCTGCACGAAGAGTATTCTGAACATGAGACGGTGCATCCGCCTGTCCTGAAAGTGGTCCCCGACGCAACCTCAGTGCCAATCCTATCGGTAGATTGGCTGTTTTAAATCAAATGATTAGCGAGACCACTACAATAAGATTTTTGGAACGCCCAGGACCGTGCTCAAGACCCTCGCATTGCAACTTGTGAGAATACTCATGGTTGACCACCAATGTGCGAGGCGGGTTCCGTCATCGCACTATCCCGATTACAATTGTGCTCTCCGAGCCCTCTCCATCCGGATTGATCATTTCGGGTCTCAACCAAACGTTGTCTCGATGAGCTTTTTCGCGTTGAGTGAGAGATCGCCAGATTCCTCGGTCGTCACCAGTTTTCCGGGAAAGTGCTTGTTGTACCATGCCCGCTTCATCTCCCACTTCCGTCGATATTCATCTCGGATAAGGAGTCCCAAATGTTCCCAATAATAGCGCTCCCCGCGCCACAGAATCGTGAAGTCGGGAAGATAGAATGAGCCGTCGGCAGCATACAACGGCCTTTCATATTCGAACGCGATGTCGCGGTCAAATAGCATGTTCGCAATAATGACTTCTGACTTGGAGCGGACCATGACATCAGCCAGCGTCCGATGGATTTTGTAATCCGCAAAATAACCTTCACGACGCAGGACTTCGATGCCCTCTGGTGCCGGCGCAAATTCAAACAGAGAACAGTTGATCCCGATCAAATGCGAGCTTTCCGGTCGGCGGATCTTCAGGAGAGGTGTAATATCTTCTTCAATCATCAGGGTGCAGTGCCGTCGCGCGCGCGTAATTCCTGTGTAAAAAAGTTCCGGGGACAACAGCGCCGTCTTCTGCTTGGGAACAATAAAATAAACTCGCTCGAACTCGCTGCCCTGAGACTTATGAACAGAAATTGCGTACGCGAGTTCCAGGTTGTCTTCAACTTTCTCTTCCCATATGTACTTTGTCTTTTTGCCTACTTGTACCTTCCCGAGGTCCCTGCCATATCCGACCGCGAGATTTTCCTTTCGAGAGAAACTGACACGGAATCTCTTCAGCCGAAAGCCTTCCCACTTCCAATTCTTGTCAAAGAGGTGGGGGAACACGTACCCGAGCTCTCCATTGAAGACCTGGCAAGCCTCGGTGACCCGAGTGTCAAAGTTCCAAGCATAAATTGGATCCGACGCCCCGCGGTTTCTGATTTGTATGACCTTATCAAACAGAGTTATGCCGGCCAGTGCTCCAACGCGGCTTAGAGATTCTCCGCGGGCCTCTTGCTGCATCCGAAGATTTAAAGCCTCGGTCCCAAAGTCCTCATGTCGGTACGGGGAGATTACTTGGTGATAGTCTGGGCGCGGGTTCTTTTCCTCTCCCCGGGCAGCGTTCACCCATAGCGTATGTCTTACTTGGGGGTCAAATTTATCTCCGGTATCCTCTTCCATGTCACTAACAAGGCGGGAAACAAGCTTTTCCATTAAATCATCGGCCTTTTTCCAGAAAATGACTCGAAGATCCTTATCGACCGAGCCGTCCGGCGGAAGATCCTGCAGACGCTGAAACATCTCTTCCGCCCGCAATGATTCTTCCTCATCCTTCTGCACTCTGTCTGTCTTACGCACATACAAAGCCGCCAGATCGAGAATCCCGGTACCTTTGCCTTCAATCCGGTTTTCCATTTGGCGCAGATTCACACCAAGTTCGCCAACGCTGTCAGGATGATTGGTGCGCAGCCAATCAAGGACATCAGCAAATACCTTGCCGCGCCCGATCGGCGGCAGCTGACTCGGATCGCCCACAATAATCATGCGCTGCACTGTGCTCCAATTAATAGCTTTGAAAAGCGCGGCGGTTAGCTCCAAGTCCAGCATTGAGGCCTCGTCGATAACATATGTTGTGACCGCCTCCTCGCGGGTACCTCCTGACCGGCGCAATGTGAGGTTCGGGTTTAGCCAGCCGCGAGTCGCTAGGAATGAGTGAATCGTGCTTGCGGGTTTGCCTGTCTTTTCACGAATTCTGTCAGCGGCTTTGCCAGTAGGCGCAAGCAGCAGGAATGTGGCTTGGCCACCATGCGCCTTGTCTATCGCCTGAAGAATAGACCGAATGATCGTTGTTTTTCCAGTCCCAGCGGCCCCGCAAACAACGGATACAGGGCGAGGGAACACCTTACCGCATACAAGTGCCTGCGCTTCGATCGCTTGTTCGTACTCAGATCGGTTCTTCTCCGCCAGGTTGCTATTCGGATCAAAGAGCAAGTCTTTCCAATGCTTGACCGTTACCGGAGATTTGAAGGTTATGTTCGAGAACGCCGTTAGCTTCCGGATGCAGCGTTCAATCTCGCGCTCGGCTTCATACGCCTGGCGCAAATATGCGTATTCACGTTCCTCTTCCTTGCGAAACACAAGTGCCGGCTCCAAGCTCTCACGATCCACATCGAGATATGTTTCCTTGAACTCGACTCGCTTCCATTCCGGCAGCAAGGCCAATCTGTGATTCACATCTTGAAGCAAGAGCCCGCAGCTTAGGAATGTATGTTTCGTCTCATATTTCAAGCGATCGACGCACATTGCCCTTAGGCGTCGCCAATCATCCGTCTCAAAAAGAAAGCTACCGCCCAATTCTGGCGAGGGAAACACTCCGTGATCAATCCGGCTGAAAGAGATCGTGTCATCTGGGTCATCACCAACGAACTGTTCAGCGAGGAGATATGGGTTACTACAGATATCACTCAAACTGACTTCCAGACAGTTGTTGGCGCGCTTCTCACTAACAACTCGCTCGATCTGTTCTTTCGGAAGATCAAATCTGGGTATCAAGTCACTCAGGAGGCGGCGCTCGTCTGCTGTTTTGAGCTTCCACTGCCGGCGGATTTTAGCGGCCTCTGTTGCCGAAATTTCAAAATCAGGCAATGCAGTCGTCTTTTCAGAAAGCCAGTCGACAACTGCGTTGCGAAATGCCTTTTCCTCGCCTTTGGCCACGGCTGAGCGCAAAGGGGTGATTCCTGCTGACAGACCAATTAGGTCCATGACCTTGGCCAGACCGGGATATAAGCCGCGGCTTTGCCATAGCTCCGCCAGCAGCCCATTGAGCCAGGTGAGACGTATGTTCCAGTTCTCTGAATCGTCCTTGATATCGCGCAGATAAGTCGCAATCTCGATAAAGCGTTCAATCAGTGACAAAGCATCGTCATCGCTCACATGTCTCGAGCCGTATTTGAAACAGCGGGCGTTTTCCGGAATAAGAGCAATCTTTTCCAGTATTTCCGGTTTATCGAGAAAGCGGTGATAAGGAATGCGCAAGCCCTCATCCGGATAGAGTGTTTCAACGTTCATCTGCCAAACAAAGCCGCCAGCGAATTTTTGGCGCGTTTCTTCGCTTGTACCCTCGTAGAACTCAATTTTGCCGAGTCGCTTAATGCGGGATAGCCCTATGACCGCATAACGCTTAGTATCTTCGCTGCTTAGCGGATTGCTGTAATTGGCGTAATGAAACACTAGACTCTTGCCGTTCTCGATTTCAGCGAAGAATTCACGGGCAAGCACCAGCCGTTTTTCGTTATCGACCTTGCCGTCCGTCTTTGCCGCATCCTCGTACATGGCCTCATAAGGCCACACACAAACGGTAGCGGCGGGAAGCCGCCAAGTGGTTCTCTTGCCGCTCTTGAAAAACTCCGGCGGATCGTCATAGGCGGTCAGCGGCTTGGATCCAAAGGCGTTGATGCTGTAAATGCACGGAGGAATGCCCTCGATTTCGCTGCAGCACTTGCCGCTTACCGACTCCTCCCATTGGAGGTTGCGGTTATCTCTGATCTTGTCGCCAGGATACGATTGGGGGCCAATGCAGTACCGGTTGTTTGCGGGGTTCTGGCAAATGTGGCCGTTCCATCCGTCCATATGCCAGGCCATTCGTGCAGAAAGATGAGTCGTCATGCCGTTCCGATCTAATACGTTATCTTCACTACTTCGAACTGAGTTCTTGGGTACAAAGAGGCGTCACGCTGCAGGATTCAGTCGACCAGCAATTCAAGAATCTGTTCCACATATTCGTGCTCGCCATCCGGATACCAGAGGGGCGTGATGTGAGCTCCGGCAAGGCGTTGGTCAATCGTGCGTTGCTTCTCCGCGTCGGCCGGACTGGCGAGGATTACATAATGATGGGGTAGGGTGTCTCGGCCTTTCAACGCACGGGCAACCTTGCTTTGGTGATACGCGTCATGGGACAAACCAGTACCAAGGCGGCCATGCAATACCAACACCCGGACCTGGAACATGTTAGGTCGGCGCTGAACCTGGCGCTGGCCAAACCTGAGCAGGAAAAGCGGGTCAACTAAAGTTATGGCACATTTTACGACACAGTTACTCAACACTAAACCCGGTAACTTATTGATTTACATGGTGGGCGATCACGGACTCGAACCGTGGACCTCCTGCTTGTAAGGCAGGCGCTCTAACCAGCTGAGCTAATCGCCCGTTTTGCGCCGCTGAAATCGTCTGATTCTGGCACGCTTGGTAGCGGTATTCGCAGTATAGCGGCTGCGGTGGAACGGGGTCAAAAGTAGTTTTCCCAAAGTGGGACTAACTGCCCATTTGCAAAGGGATTACCTAGGTTACTCCTACGTGATCTTTCTAAGCGCTTTCTGGGAACGTCCGTGTTAAATTTGGGCTCCCCCAGACCTTGAAAGTTGAGGAAATGGCCAACTTCTTCGACAAGCTTCCCACCATCCTGGTATTGGCTGTCATGGTGGGCATTTTTGCGGCGCTGCGCCGCCATGTTAAATCGCCCCGGCTGCATCTGTGGATCGCGGCCTGGGTACTCATCTTTGCCCATTTCTTTGTCCAGATATTTGAGCCCGCTGACGGCAATTCGACGCCTTTGATGTTCATGATCGATCTGGGGTGTCTTCAGCTTTCCGCCCTTTATTTCGTTGCTTCACTCACATCATTTTTTGAAAATACGCGGCTGACGTTCAGCCTTCTGACGTTGACGGGTGTGCCTGCGCTGGCCTATACCGCCGGACTGGCATATGAGCTGAATTGGCGATGGCTCTACATCTCGTGCGCTGCGATTATCTTTTACGGAACCCCTTTGTTCGTGGTGCAGCGCCGCAAGGTGGTCGCTACATTTTTTGTCTGGGCGCCCATCGTTGCCGGCACCGGGACGGTGGCCATAGTGCGCGCATGGCATGGGCACTTCGCGTTTGGTTTTCTGGCGATTCTTACACTGGGATTTGCTTTCCCGGGATTCTTGTTTCTCCGCCGCTATCCGCGCTGGACGCCCGGCGTTGTCACCAGCGCCGGAGGCTTTCTTTTGTGGGGCGCGGTTTTTCCTGTTGGACAAATGATTTCTGTGTGGGCGCCCAATCTCAAGGTGAATCCTGAGCTCTGGAACACCCCCAAGTTTTTCGTCGCCTTTGGCATGATCCTGACGCTGTTGGAAGATAAATCAGAGTTCCTGCGGTCCGCGCGCCGCCGCGAACAGAAACTGAACCACCAGTTGCAGAGATTTTCCGGCATCACGTCCAGGCTTCTGAGCGGCGTGGACGTAAATTCAGTTTGCAATGAAATCGCTGCCGCCATTCGAGAGACCAGCACTTTTGATCGCGTTGCGATTATTCTCAGCCACGACGGCAGAAACTTGTTTTCCGCTGGACACGCTGGCTATGAAGGCGATGCCAAAAACCTGCTCGAACACAAATGCAATGAAGTGTGGAAGTTTGAAGACCTGGTGGAAGCCTGCACGGTAGGCCAGAGATTGGGTGAGAGATCGGTAATCCTTCGGCCGGAGCAGATGGAGAAATACGGCCAGATTCCAAGCGAGACCAGCTTTGAACCATCGGCACACTGGGTGAAAGGGAACCAGGTGCTGGTTCCGCTGCGCTCCATGCGCGGCGCGCACGTGGGATGCATTGGCCTGAGCGATCCACGGGATGTCACGCGGGTGAATGGCGAAGAGTTGACCAAGATCGAGTTGCTGGCGGGCGATCTGGCTGTGACAGTGGACAATGCAACCCTGCACCGCCAATTGGCGCGCGCGGAAAAGCTTGCCGCAATGGGGCAACTGGTGGCCGGCGTTGCCCACGAACTGAATAATCCGCTCACATCCATTGTGGGCTATACCGAGCTCATTAGTGACGATGTTCCCGAGGGCCCGGCACGGCAAAAGCTGGATAAGATGTTGCGTGAAGCGCAGCGCATGAAACGCATCATAGAAAACCTGCTGCGCTTCGCCCGCCAGAACAGTCTGGCTAAAAAATCCGCAAACCTTGAAATGCTATTGCAGGACGTTCTGGCGCTGCGCGAATACCATTTGCACAATCAGGATATAGAAATCCAATTGCAGATTGAGCCAGGGCTGCCTCCAGTGGCGCTCGATGAAGATCAGTTCAAGCAGATCCTGTTAAACC
>Ga0209580_10001207_pt1 | contig 12212 bp, 7 predicted proteins | sample Coa_R1_5_FD_187153 | JGI IMG/M metagenome (GOLD analysis project Ga0209580, IMG submission 187153) | Surface soil microbial communities from Centralia Pennsylvania, which are recovering from an underground coalmine fire - Coalmine... | ecosystem: Environmental > Terrestrial > Soil > Unclassified...
AAGGGGTGGCAAGTGGAGACTTGCGCGTCAGCGTCAAGGACCCGCACGGCAGCCTGGTGGGGGGTGCGAATGTAATCGTTCGTGATGAAGCAAAGGGAATCGAGCGTCCGGCTTCGAGCAGCGGCGTGGGACAGTACAGTTTTCTGGCGCTTCCGCCAGCTTCCTACTCGGTAATCGTGAGCGCGCCGGGTTTCGCGACAGAAACCGCGAGGCACGTGATTGTCACGGTGGGCGGTTTGGAAGAGCTGCCGATCACGCTGAGCGTGGCTTCGACGACTGAAAAAGTCGAAGTGAGTTCCGAGGCGGAGCTGGTTGAGACAGCGCGCACTTCTACCACGGACACTGTCAACCAACTTCGAATTGAGAACTTACCGATCCACCAGCGGGATTACATTGATATCGCACTGACTAATTCGCAGTTTGTGCGAGACAACGCTCCCAATATTGGAGCTGCACCCACCTCAGGCCTTAATGACAGCGGTCAGCGTGGCCGCGCGAATCTGGTCAATGTGGATGGAGCGGACGCGACCGACAACTCGGTTAATGGCGTGCGCTCGACGGTCTCGCAGGAAGCCGTACAGGAGTTTCAGATCATCGTCAACGGCTACTCTCCGGAATACGGACGCGCCTCGGGCGGCGTGGTCAATATCGTGACGCGTTCCGGCGTGAATGCGTTTCACGGGGATGTGTTTGGATATCTTCGCAACCGAAATTTTCAGGCGGTAAATCCCTTCAGCACAGTTTCAAATCCTGCCTATACGCGCGTGCAGGCGGGTGCGGCGTTCGGCGGAGCGATTAAGAAGGACAAGACATTTTATTTCTTTGCCTATGAGGTGAGACGGCGGCACGAAACCGGATTCTCGAGCATAGGGCAAAACAACTGGGGCCTGGTGCCGTTTGACGCATCGTCTATTTACGGTGCACCGGCGGGGACCTTCAACATTCAGGTGACCCCGGCCCAGGCGGCATTTCTGAGTCAGCCTTTGCCGCCGCAGATTTCGCAGCCTTATGCGTTTTTGGCCGGAGGTGGCTCAGGTATTGGCGTGAATGGGGTTTATCCGCAGAATCTCGCGCTGGTTGCTGGAACCGTGCCTGGGAGCGGGGACCCACAAAGGCAGTTTCCGACTTCATGTAACAGTCAAAATCCCCTTTGTAACGGGCTGCCGGCGTCGTTTCTCGGCCTAAATCCGCAAGCTGGGAGTTTCCCGATTTTTGAGGGGACCAGTGTTTATTCCTTGCGCATAGACCATCACCTCAACGCCGCTCACACCATCACGCTTCGTTCCAACGTCAGCCCAAGCACTCTGACGGGAATTGAAGTGAACGGCGAAAACCAGGTTTTCGGGCAAAACTCATTTTCTCGGACCTCACAGCAAACGTATCGAGATGCGGCGGGCGTAGCCCAGGACACGTGGATCATTGGCAGCAACAAGGTGAATGAATTGCGCTTCCAATATGCGCGGCGGGGACTCTCATATTTTTATTCCAACGCGCCGGGCGGGTCTGATGTGGCGGTGGATATTCCGGGTTTTGCGTTTACTGGCAGAGAGCCGTACTCATTCATTCAGCGAACCGAGCAACGCTACCAATTCAGCGACAACCTTGCGTGGGCGCTCGGTCAGCACAGTACAAAACTGGGCGTTGATTTTAATTACATCAAGGTAGGGGCGACTTTCACGGTAAATTACGGCGGAGTTTATGGCTTTGGCGCGCTCGACGCGACCCAGCTCGGCTTCCCTGGTGGCTTTGGAATCCCGCAATTTTCTCCGGTACAGGCGTACGGCCTGGGCATTCCCAGCACGCTGGTGCAGGGTATTGGAAATCCCACAGACAACTTCACGAACAAGCCCTTGGGAGTGTTTTGGCAGGATTCCTGGCGTGTCCGGCCGAACTTGACGGTAAATTACGGCGTCCGCTATGACGTTGAATTTCCCCCGAAGCTTGCACCGCCTACCGGCCTGGCGCTCTCCGCCTACAATCAACTCGGGCTGCAGAAAGGCATTCAGACCGACACCAACAATATCCAGCCACGTGTAGGAATCGCATGGAGTCCGGGTTCCGACGGCAAAACGGTCATTCGCTCTTCGTATGGACTCTTCTACGACCATCCACTGCTGGGACTGTATTTCCTCGGCGACGCGTCTGATGGGTCGAAGAGCGGGCAACTTCTGTTTGCGGGCGGAGCCCCGTGTAATCCGGGTGTTGCCCCCGGGGCTTCCAGCCTGAATGCGACAAACATATTTCAGGGAATTCTGACCAACAGTTCCTGTCTTCAGACTATACCGGGTTATCTGCCAAACCAGCAGCGCTTTGATCCATCGAATGCGTCGCTTTTCATCAACCAAAATTATTTGAGCGCAGGATTCCCAATCGCGTTTCAGCCCTTTGGTTATCCGCAGTCAAAGAATTTCGTGTATGCCTATGCGCAGCAGGCGAATCTGACGGTCGAACGGGACCTCGGCGACAACTTTGCGCTCAGTATTGCGTACAACTTCAATGGCGGACGTCACCTGAACCGACCTATTAACGCCAACACACCACGTGGGGATCTGCTGGTAAAGAACTGGCAGGCTGCGTTGGGTGATCCGAACTCCGCGGCTTCAGGCGGTCCGCTGTTCGTGGGATCGGGAGCGGCACCATGCGGCGTAAGTGGAATCACGGGAGCGCCGTGGGTTGCGGCGGCTCTAACCAACTTCTTCCGGCCATCGGGATTGAACCCGTCGATAGCCAGTGTGCTGATCGCCAACGGAGGGGCGGCCTGTGTGGGATTAGCCCAGCAAATCCTGCAAGCCAATGGGCTCAGCACCGCATGCGACCCGACGACTCCGGCCTTCACCGGATGCGTGCCTTTCAGCGACATGGATGCGAATTACTCGAACGGCAGTTCGGCCTATCACGGTTTGACTGTGAATTTGCGCAAGCGGTTCAGCAGCCATTATGAGTTGCTGGGTTCCTACACCTGGTCGCACGCGATTGACGATTCCACCGACCTGCAGTCTCCACTTGCTCCGCAAGACAGCTACTTCCCAAGTGCTGAGCGGTCGACTTCGCTGTTCGATCAGCGGCATCGGTTTGTATTCAGCGGGGTATATCAGAGCGGCAGGTTGGGGGGAGACTCATTTGCCAGCCGCCTCTTCAGCGATTGGACAATCGCGCCGATTATCGAAGTCGCATCGGGTCGTCCGTTCAACATTCTCACCGGCAGTCCAGATAACTTCCAGTTTTCACCTGACACTGGTCGTCCGAACGTTGTGGCGGCGGGAACGCCCCCCAACGCCTGCGGTGACCCTGCGGTTGCGTCCAGGTTCTCGCCAACCGGCTTCTTCCAGGAACCGTGCTTTGGGGATTTCGCCGCCGGAGGCACGCCTACACTGCGGGCACTTGATGGAAGCTTGGGCCGAAACGCCGGCGTGAAACCTTGGGTTGTGTTCAACGATCTGCGTATAGGCCGGAAAATTTCTTTGGGTGAGCGCTTGAGCCTTGAAGGGTCGGTGGACATTTTTAACATCGCTAACAAGTTCAATGCCGCAGATGTTAATCAGCTATTCACCAATGCCGGACAGGTAACGGCGGCTTACGATCCGCGGCAGTTCCAGTTCGGGATGAAGTTGAAGTGGTAATCGGAGTGGTCTAGTGATTGCTGTTATAAGGATGCGCGCACAAGCGTGCGATTATTGCCGCGCAGAAAACGCGCGGCATTCGCACGTCGCGCCCAGGTTTCTCGACCGCCAAAAGAGGGGGGCTCGGGATGACAGCGCGAAGATTTAGGCGGGAGATCTGATGTCCGAGTCGTGGGAGTCGGCGCTGGAACGCTGGCGTATCGCAGGCGTGGTTGACGCCGCGACCGCGTCGCGAATCCACGAATTTGAGGCCAGCCAGGAGCAGCCCGCACACCTGCGCTGGCCCATTCTGATCGCCATCGGCTTTGGCGCACTGATGCTAGCAGCCGGAGTGCTGCTGTTCGTTTCCGCGCACTGGGACGAACTTTCTCCATCAGGCCGGTTCTCGCTTGTGCTCCTCCTGGTCGGAATATTTCACGTAGCCGGCGGCGTGTTGGCCGCACGATTTCCGGCGATGTCCACGGCGCTGCACGGCGTGGGCACGGCGGCTCTCGGTGCAGGTATATTTCTGGCCGCGCAAATCTTCAACTTGCAGGAGCACTGGCCGGGCGGCATCATGCTCTGGGCAATCGGCGCGTGGATCGGATGGGGCTTGCGGCGCGATTGGGTGCAGGCCGCGTTTGCCGCTCTGCTCACTCCCGCCTGGCTCGTTTGCGAGTGGATCGACGCGACTGAGCGTTTCGGTCAATCAGGGCAGATCGCCGGACAAGGGGTGCTGTTACTCGCGATAACTTACCTGACAGCAATTTCGGCTGAACAGCGCAGTTCTACTCGTCGAGCGCTCGCCTGGATTGGCGGCATTGCGCTCATTCCTGCGGCCTTTCTCGCGGTTCCTGAAACGTGGGGTGGAATGAAAAGCCTCTCCTACACGATGCTGTTTCTGGGCAAAGGCATCGGCATCGTCGGGCCGCTGCTTCTCGCATGGTGGCTGCGAGGGCGCAGAGCGATCTTCAATGCGATTGCGGCAATGTGGGTCCTGATGCTCGGGTTTGTTTCGCCTCAAGCCAAGCTGACTCCTTATGTGTGGGCGGCGGTGGCGTCTCTCGGCCTCATCGCGTGGGGACTGTATGAAGCTCGTCGCGAGAGAATTAACTTGGGCATTCTTGGATTCGGATTGACCGTGCTGATCTTTTATTTTTCCAACGTCATGGATAAGCTTGGCCGGTCGGCAAGTCTGATTGGGCTGGGGCTCCTGTTCCTGTTGCTCGCGTGGGGACTGGAGCGTACGCGGCGCAGCCTGGTGGCTAAAGTTAAGGCGGCGACCGCATGAAACCGCTCTACAAGGGGTTGCTGCTGGCGGTTTTGCATGTCGCATTGGTTTGCACGCTGGGCGCAAAGCTGCTTTACGATCGCGCGCACCGACCGCGAATTTGGATCAAGAGTGCGATCTATGATCCGAATCTGCCGATCCGCGGAAGATATCTTTCGCTCACCATCGAAGTTCCGGCCGAAGGTTTTACCAGCCGCTGGCAAAAACTCGCGTACGGCAACGGCTCCAACGATTACGAGTTCTTCAGCCCAGATCACTGCAACCTGGTGTTACGCGGCAACCAACTGATCGCGGTGGCCAATCAGGATGGGGACTATTACGCGAACGTGCGCCGCCATGATCAAGAGGTCGTGGCTCAAATCAACAACCAAAGCCTTTATTTTGTGGCGGAACACGCAGATAGCACATTGCTGCGCAAGCGCGGCGAGGAACTGTGGTTTGAGGCAACGATCCCGAGAAAAGGTCCGCCACGTGCGATCCGGCTGGGAATCAAGAAAGATGGAGTGCTGACGCCGTTAGCTTCAGACTGAGACTACCACTGACTTTCCCGCGAAGATACAGGCCGTCAACAAACGATTCGCTCTTTTTAGCCCGCTGCCCGCATCCTACTCTGGTAGCGCAGAGCGGGTTCTGCCGTTACAATCAAAGATTCCTTTTTCCGAATGATACGGTCTAAAACCATCGTTTCTCAATTTCAAAAGAAACGTGCAGGCGTGAACCTGCGCGGAGTGGGGCTTGCTGCCGTGCTTGGGCTGGCCCTCGCTTGTCTGAGTTGTGGCGACCAGTTCCGTCCCGTGGCCGTGCCGATTCCGTTGCCACCGCCGAATCCTGCGGCCGCGCATTTCGTTGCCGCGCTCTCCGCCAATGGAGCGGTGGATGCGGGAGCCGTCAGCCGCATAGATGTCTCGGGCGACAGCGTGTCGAGCGTTTTTTCGACGGGTGTGGCTCCGGTGCACGCGGCCTTTCTTCCCAATGGGACGAAGATCTACGTGGCGAATAGCGGAGAAGACACGGTCTCAGCGAGCAGCAGCTTGACCCCTACCCAGGCCACAACCATCGCCTTGCCGCAACTGTGTGATGCCGTCGGATGCGCGGCGTCCGTCCCGGTGTTTGTGAATTCGACCGAAAACGGCAAGGTTTACGTTGCAAATTCCGGCAATGGTACGGTTTCGGTAATCAATGCGATATCAGACGTGGTCATCAACACGGTCGCGGTGGATCCGGCGTTTGCGGGCAGTCCGCTGCCGGCGCCGAATCGCAACGCAAACCCGATAACCCTTGCTGAACTGCCGAACAGCTTCAAAGTCTATTCGGTGAATCAGGGGAACAGCACGGTGAGCAGTATCAGCACTGTGGATGACACGGTGCTTAGGGTGATTCCAATTGTCACAGCGCCACCAATTTGGGCGGTGGCCAACCTCAACAACAGCGAGTTCGTTTATGTGCTCGACACCGGGGGAACGATTTCTATTATCGACACCAATTCAGATACGGTTGTGGGGTCAGCATCGGCGGGTGCGGGCGCGAATTACATGTTTTTTGATAGCAGTTCCAATCGGCTGTACGTGACGAATCCGGTCGCGGCGACGGTGAGCATTTTTGATGCCCTCAGCAACGTTCTGGCTTCGCATGCTGGCAGTCCTATTTCGATCACGGCGGCAGCCGGGTCCCCATGCACTTCCGCTCCCATGCCAACTTCGGTGACCGTTATTGGGGACGGCAGCAAGGCTTATGTCTCGAGCTTTCAGGCGGACGCGAACACGGTGTGTACACAAGCCACGGTGATTAACGCGGGTCCGGGCACGGTGAGCACCGTGATCCCGCTTGCCGAGGGACCGAATCTCTCAGCCCAAACTGGGTGCGGCTCAGCGCGGTTTCGAACATTTGCGACAGCGTCCAGCGGGGCCGCAAACACAAACTTCAAAGTCTATGTTTCCCAGTGCGATGCCGGCAGCGTGGCGGTGATTGATACATTCGCGTCGAGCACAGGCACTCACCCGCATCCCGCAGATGTGATGGAGGGAGACGTGTCTGCGCCGCTCAGTAATTTCCCGGCAACACATATCAGCCTTGCGGCGGCGTCTCAGGCATCGGGCGTCACCACGTACACGTTTGCTTTGCTTAGCGGACCGGCTCTTCAAGTGGGAGACACAATCCTAATCAGCGGTATGAGTGACCCTGGGAACAATGGAAATTTCGTGATCTCAAGTCTGCCCAGCGCCAACACCTTCACCGTGATAAACCCAGGGGGAGTAACAACCACTGCGGGCCAGAGCGGAACCGGATCGATCTTGCCGCCTCAGAATCCGGTTTTCGTAATCACAGGTTCTTAGCAAATTTGTGATTTTGTTATCCGAGGTCTGGACGAGGCCTTGGCGGTTTGTTCTCAGCAGGCGATTACGCGCCTCTTCCGGCGGCCGTGTGTTCCATGGATGCGTGGTAACGAAGAGCAATGTTCATGAAGACACTGCCGCGGGAGGTTTCAAAGCAGAGAACCAGAGCCTCCGTGTCGGGGGTGCTCTTGGTTCCGCGCTCGGAGGTATGAAGCTCGGGAGGGTGAACGCGGAAATGAAAACCCTGATCGTTGAGCGTGGCCACGGCGTTGCCGATGATCTGGTTGGCTAATTCACACACCGCTTCGCGCACTAGGGTGTCGGATTCGGGCAATTCTGCTCCGGCAAACTGGCTGGCGATGCTGGCGGCAGTTTTCGGCGCAAGGTCGAAGATGATGCGGCCTTCAATGTCTCCGGTCAACTGCACCAGGGCTGCAACGCCTTTGCGGCGATAGGCTTCCTCTTCCATGCTGAGGTTGCCGATAGCCATGGGCGACTGCAAGCCTTGCGACAACACGGCATCTGCCGCATTGATGAACGGCTGGATCAGCTCCATTTTCATTTCAAGCTCCTGCGCCCGCGGCGCTGGCCACGGCTGCATCGTCTCCAAGCACGTACTTGATGACTTCGTAGAGCACTTCCGGCTTGACCGGCTTCTGCACAAAATGACGCGCTCCGCGCTGCAAGGCCGCCACGATGTTTTCCTGATAGCCCACCGAGGAAACCATGACCACGCGAGCCTGCGGGTCCTTTTGCACAATTTTTTCCGCGGCTTCAATGCCTTCCATCTGCGGCATGGTGATGTCCATGAGCACGATATCCGGCTTGAGGCGCTCGTATTCGCTGATGGCGGTCAAACCGTCCCCGGCTTCGCCCGCGACCTTGCCGCCAAAGCTTTCGATGATGCGGCCCAGGTTCTTGCGTGCGAAGACGGAGTCGTCCACGATCAAATATTGGATCGGCTGGCCGTCCTTGCTGCGCTTGACTGCTGCAAACTGCTCCATACCCCCTCCTCGTTTGCTTCTCCGGCATCCTTTGGAATACCGAAAAATAAATTCGTTCCGGCCAGCGCTTACGACTTTGCGGCTGCGGCAGTCTTGCCCGGCAGACACTGCGCTTGCAACGTGCTGGCCATAGCTTCCAATTCGATAACCCGCATGGCATGCCCGCGCTCGATCGCGGCTTTTGGCATGCCGAACACGATGCAGGACTGCTCGCCCTGCGCGATCGTGGTACCGCCGGTGGCTTTAATCAGACCTAAGCCTTGTGCCCCATCTTCGCCCATGCCCGTCATGATCACGCCGATGGCCCGGGTTCCAAATTCCTCCGCCACGCTTTTAAACATCACGTCGGCGGATGGCCGGTGACCGTTGACGCGCGGGTCGTCGCTTAAGACCGCAACATCGCCCAGAGGCATGCGCTTCACTTTCAAATGACGGTTGCCGGGACAGATCAGCACGCGTCCGGCGAGCAATAAGTCTCCCGACTGTGCTTCCTTCACCTGCAAGGCGCAGCACTCGTCCAGGCGCTTGGCAAACATGTCGGTAAAGCCTTCCGGCATGTGCTGCACCACCACAATACTGCCGGGGAAATCAGACGGCAATTGTGCAAGCAGGTAATGCAATGATTGCGGTCCTCCGGTAGAAATTCCAATGGCTATGATCTTGGTCGGCGGACGGGAGGCCGCCTTCCCCTTGGCGCGTGCGCGGGGCATCGGAATGTCCGGCTCGGGGTGAATCGCGATTCCCCGGCTCTGGGCCGCGGCTTTGATCTTGGATATCAGTTCCTGCGCGATCTCCTGCATGCGCGAGGAGACGTCGCTCGGCTTGGCCACGAAATCGAAGGCGCCTAGGGACAAGGCTTTCAAGGTGACGGATGCGCCGCGCGTGGTATGCGAGCTGACGACAATTACCGGGATGCGGTGGCGCCGCATGATTTCTTTAAGCATGTCGAGGCCGCCCATGCCGGGCATTTCCAGGTCGAGCGTGATCACCTGAGGGCGAAGCTCTTCGATCTTCTTCAACCCGAAATTGCCGTCCATGGCGGTGCCGACGACCTGGATGGAGTTGTCGGTTTCGAGGATCTGCGGTATGAGCTTGCGCATTAAGGCTGAGTCATCAACCACGAGCACGCGTACGGGAGTTGCGTTCATTGCAGCACCTCCGCGGACATGCCACTGGCGTTCTGATCGGCCGCGCAAACGGCCGGCATACTCCCGCCCAGGGGAGCGGTGAAACGGCCGACCACTGCGGCGAGATTCATGATCAGCACCACGCGCCCATCGCCCAGGATGGAGGCGCCACTGACCAGATCGGTCGCAACCGTCTGATCGTCGAGCGCTTTGATCACCAGTTCCTCTTCCCCCTCGAGGGAATCCACAATTAGGCCCAACTTTCGCGCTCCAAAATTGATCACCAGGACGAAAATCTTTTGTTGCGGCGCCGTGGAATCGGGTGTCTTCGGTCCCAGCCGCATCAGCGGAAGTACCTGCCCGCGAAGCTGTACGACTTCCCAGTTGTCCACGTGATGCAACTCGGATTCGCGGGTGCGCGCAATTTCCGCAACGGTGTTGAGCGGAATCGCATAGAGCCGGCTCTCGATCCGGAACATCAACGCCTTGATGATGGCGAGGGTCAAGGGCAGCTTGAGGCGGAATTTCGTTCCCTCGCCCGGACGGGTTTCCAGATCCACGGTTCCTTTCAGGCGATGCAGAACACTGCGCACCACGTCAAGACCGACCCCACGGCCGGAAACTGCGGTAATTTCCTCAGCGGTGCTGAAACCCGGGCGAAAAATGAGATCGAGGATCTCCGCCGGCGGCATGCTTGCAGCCTGAGCGGAGGTGATCACGCCGGTTTTGACAGCTTTGGCTTTAATTCGTTCCCCATCAATGCCGAGTCCATCATCGCTGACTTCAACGATCAATTGATTGGCCTGGTGATAGGCATCGAGGCGAATCGTTCCGGCCGCGGGCTTACCTGACTTGGCGCGCTGCGCGGGATCTTCAATGCCATGACTCACGGCATTGCGCACGATATGAGTGAGCGGCTCGGCAATGGCGTCGAGCAGAGTTTTATCCAAGTCCGTATCCTGGCCGTTGATCACCAGCTCAACCTGCCTGTTGCAGCGTTGGGCCACGTCGCGGACAATGCGCGGAAAGCGGCGGAAGAGTTGCTCGACCGGGACCATGCGAATTTTCATCACCGAGCGCTGCAGGTCATTCAAGACGCGCGCCTGAAACGCCATCGCATCGGCAAAACGGGAGCGCAAGGAGTCTTTGGGAAAGCGGCGGGCGTGTTCCTGGGTGGCCTGCTGCATCATGGATTTGGCGATGATCAACTCGCCGACGAGATTCAATACGTTATCGATTCGCTCGGCATCCACGCGCAGAAAAGTTTCCGTGCTCAGAGACCGCTTTCGCGCATAACTTGTATCGGGCTCCGCCGCAACCGTCTCGGCGGCTGGCTCGCTCACAGCCTGGCCATCAGCGGAGTCGGCGGCCAAAGCTTTGAGGGAACCATTGGCGCCAGCGAATTCGTAACACTCGGCGCTGGCAATTACCGTGGGTATCTGACATTTCGCAAGGATTGCGCTTTGCGGTTGTGAGGTGGCCAGCAGCAAGTCAATGTGTTGGTTCTGGGTGGCTGATCCGGGCTCGGGACGGCTGCCGAGAATTTGGGCCACACTGCCCATGGCATTGGTGACCAACTGCCTCGCAGCCACCGGCATGGCGCAAAGAGGATCTATGCGGGCGATTACATGCAGCACTTGCTTGCCTTCAGTGTGCGCGTTTTCCGCAGCCAGCCGCTCGTATTCCGTCCAAACCGCCGGCGCATTGATCGCGCGCTTTTTCTTTGCCGGGCTTTCTGTTTCTTTGTCGCCGGCCAGGCGCTGCACCATCGCCTTTAGAGGAGCAGGATCGGGCAAGGCGACCTGGCGCTGATAGGCAGCCAATGTGGCTCCAAATATGTCAGCCGCGGTAAATCCGAGTTCAGCCAGAGAGACTTCTGCCGGAGGCGTCTCGACCGCCAATGCATCCTCCAGCATGTGCGCCAAGTGGCTGAGTTCCTGAAAGCCAGCTGCGGCGGCATCGCCCTTCAGGGTGTGAACGGTGCGGCGAATGCTGCGAATGATCTCGCGATCGTTCGGCGCCTTTTCCAGCTTAAGCGAATCCTCGTTCAGCGACTGCAGAAGCTCCTGCGCCGTCTCAAAGAAGAGATCGCGGAGTTCGCTGGCGCGCTCGTCGGAGAACTGCGTCACTGGGACACCTCGATGCGCTTGTAGGCAGTGCCGCTGTTCCGGTACACCATAGTGAATTTCTCGGTCAGACCCAGCAGGCTTTCTGCATGGCCGACCAGCAGATAGCCGCCCGGCGTCAAACAGCGATAGAACTTCTCAATCAAGCGCCGCTGTTCGGCTTCGTCGAAATACATCATTACGTTTCGGCAAAAGATAACGTCGTTCGACTGCGGCAAGAATTCGGTCTTCAGATTGTGAAAATCGAAGTGCACCAGTTCCTTGATGGCATTTTTTACGGCATAACGTTCGCCAACTTTGTCGAAGTAGCGAAGACGATAGGCATAGTCCACCGAGGCCATCTGATGCTCGTTGTAGGTGCCTTCCTGTCCGGCACGAAGCACGGAGTAGTTAATGTCGCTGGCGGGAATTTCGACCATCCACGGCGGCGGCACCAGAGGCTTGGGCCACACCGCATCGGGCTTCGCCGGCATCCGGAGCTGATGGTAGGCGAGCGCGTCAGCGATCAGCATGGCAATGGTATACGGCTCTTGGCCGGTGGAGCACCCAGCACTCCAGATGCGGATTTGAAAGTGATTCTGCTGCTGTTTTGCGCGGATGATTTCATCCAGAATGTGTTTATGAAACAAGTCCAGTTGCGCCTTGTTGCGGAAGAAGCTGGTTTCATTGATGGTGAGGTTCTCGAGCAGATTGGTGAGTTCCTGGCGGCCCTCGGCGCTGATCAGCAGGCGG
>Ga0209580_10001208_pt1 | contig 12208 bp, 7 predicted proteins | sample Coa_R1_5_FD_187153 | JGI IMG/M metagenome (GOLD analysis project Ga0209580, IMG submission 187153) | Surface soil microbial communities from Centralia Pennsylvania, which are recovering from an underground coalmine fire - Coalmine... | ecosystem: Environmental > Terrestrial > Soil > Unclassified...
CGATTGTTCTTTTGCGCGGCCTCGACCATCGCTAAGCCGTCAGCAACGGTGTGCGACATCGGCTTTTCGCAGTAGATATCCTTGCCCGCATTGCAGGCATCGACCACAACCCGGCGATGCCAGTGATCTGGAACAGCTGCCACGATGCAGTCGATGTCTTTGCGATCCAGCAACTCCTGATATTTCCGCGTGGTCGGCAAACTCGGATTCGCAGTGATCTCCCGTGCCAGCGCGTGGCGGCCGTCGTACAAGTCGGCGGCAGCGACGCACTCGATGCCAGGAATCGTGATTGCCTGGCCCAGCAGACCTGAGCCCTGCATGCCGATTCCGATCATGCCAAATCGCACCCGGTCGCTGGGGGCAACCGCCCGCCGCAACGGCTGCGCTTCGAGTTTGATTGTTTTCGCAACTGCCAGGCCGCCGGCCGCGGCCGCACTTCCTTGTAAGAATGCACGCCGGGAAAGAATGCGTTTCATGCCGAAATTCCTCCTCTTCAGGGTTTAAGTTGCCTTGCTGTGCACGCGCGCTCTGCGCGCCGAAGAACCCGACACACGATCGTCATGCGTGATCCTGCGCAAACGATCCCGCGCCTGGCTCGCATCCTTACTTCTTGAGCGGTTTGATGGCTACTTCTTTGAAAAACACGATGTCGTTGTCGCTGTGATTCTGCAGACCGAACCAGCCCAAATTCGGACGTGTGCCGTGTTGTGGTTCAAAATCAAACTTCTTCTCCGGTACTGGATCGCCCTCTTTGTAGTCTGTGACCTTCTTTCCGTTCAGCGTGACGATCGTGCGCGGACCGTCCAAGGTGATGTCCATCGTGTTCCACTCCGGTCCCGGTTTCCATGCGTTCTTAACTAGAGGCTTCGTCAAGGAATACAGCATGCCAGTCTCGTGATACTCGTCCTCATTCGACTTTTCCGGATGATTGTCGATCTGGACTTCATAGCCGTAGTGCACGGGCATCCACTCTTCGCGAGGCTCGAGGGGAATGCGGATGAAGACCCCGGAATTGTCGTTCTCATCGCGCATCTTGAACACAACATGAATTTCGCAGTTGCCAATTTTGCCGCCAGTCCAGTAGAGCAGGCCCATTCCGCCGTGTGTGCGGATGAGGCCGTCTTCCACCGTGTCGCCACCCGGTCCAACGTGCTTCCATCCCGTCAGATCTTTGCCGTTAAAGAGTTGCTGCCACTTCCCGGTGTCGCCTTTGCAGACGTTTTCATCGGCGGCGATTGCCAGAGTAGCGAGTCCTGCGACCAGAAAAATGCACACAGTAAATCGTTTTAGCATGGGGGATCTCCTGGAATTTCCTGCATGGCTGTCATTGGGGACAGACCAATCTACTCGTCCAAGCAAAGAGAATCAATCCGCCGTTACTGGTGTAGCCACAGCCGCCTCGGCTGTCCCGCCAGCGCGAAGCGCGGCGGAACCTCAGGGCATCTATCTACGAAGATTTTCGTTGACACTACGAACACCTTCGTAGTATTGTTCCCTCCATGACGCGCTCGCCCCAGAAACCAACGGCATCGGAGCTTGAGATCCTTCGCGTTTTATGGGGGCGTGGGCCCTCTACTGTGCGTGAAGTGCATGAGGCGCTCAGTGAGAAGAAATCCCTGGGATATACCACGGTCTTAAAACTGCTCCAGATCATGACGACAAAAGGCACGGTGCGGCGAAACGAAACGCAGAGGGCGCACGTCTATGAAGCAGGCCTGCCCGCCGAGCAGACCAAGCGGCAACTCGCGGGGGACATGTTGCAGCGCGTATTCGAGGGCTCTGCGAGCCAACTCATGATGCACGCGCTGGCCGGAAGCCGGGCCTCGCGCGACGAGATCGAAGAAATTCGCCGACTGCTCGATGAGTATGAAAGGAATCGCCGATGACGACTCTGACGAACTGGATCAGCCCCGGGACCATGCAATCGCTGGGATGGGCGTTGTTACATTTTCTATGGCAGGGGACAGCGTTGGCGGCGCTCGCGGCGGCGACGATGGCTGTATTCCGCAAGCCTTCGGCGCGATATATGATCGGGATCGTTGCGTTGGGGCTGATGCTCGTCGGTCCAGTCGCCACATTCGTCTTTTACTCGCAGCAGCACACGAATTCCACAGAGCTTGTAAAGTCGTCACCACTTGCCGCGGCCGATTGGCCAATTGCGAGGGGCAACACCGCGGCGAGCGGAACGACACGGCCTGTACAACTTCGATCATTCGATGCGCTTCCGTGGCTGGTTGAGATCTGGCTGCTCGGAGTGGCTCTGTTCAGTCTCCGTTCTGCCGGTGGGTTTCTTGTACTGGAGCGGGAGCGGCGCAGGCAGTCGGCGGTCGTTAAAGATTGGGTGCTCGAGATCTGTCACGCGCTGCAGGACCAACTCGGCATCCAGCGCGCGGTTCAGTATTGCGAAGGCACCTTTCTGCAGGCGCCAGCGGTGATCGGATGGTTTCGTCCCATCGTGTTTCTGCCGGCAACTGCTTTAACGGGACTCTCTGAGGAGCAGTTGCGCGTGGTGATTGCGCACGAACTGGCACATATTCGGCGCTTCGATGCCTTCGTGAATGTGTTCCAGGTTTGTGTCGAGACGCTGCTCTTTTACCATCCGGCGGTGTGGTGGCTGAATCGCCGCATTCGTGCGGAGCGCGAACACTGTTGCGATGAGACGGCCGTCGCTCTCTGCGGCAATGCCGTTGAGTATGCGCGCGCATTGACGCTCATGGAAGAATGGCGCAGCGCTCCGGTGTTCGCCATGGCGGCGAATCGCGGACCGCTCTCGGAACGGGTCCGGCATTTGTTGGGGATGAACGCATCGGGAGATGGAGTGCGCAAAGTGGGGTTGGCCGGAAGCGTTGTGTTCCTCGTGACGGCGGCGTTCGCAGGCAACGTGCTTTTTGGCATCGCATATTCGAAACCCACCTCATACACAGGTACAGGTCCAATTCCAGTTCAGGGACTCCTGGCAAGTGCGACGGCCCGAACTCAGGCTGTTCCACAAAGTGCTCCGACGCCTGCGGCGAAACCCTCTGCGGCGCAGAATCCTCAACCTGCCGAACGCCCGCAACCTGCGGAACATCCGGTGAGCGCGCAGTCCTACATCGACGGGATGAAGTCAGCAGGCCTGAATGATCTGAGCGCAGACAATCTGATCGCGCTGAAGATCCAAGGCGTCACTCCCGAGTATGTTCGCGCCATCCACGATCTGGGTTTCCAGCCTAACGCAGATGCATTAGTCGGGCTCAAGGTGCAGGGCGTGACTCCGGAATACATCAAGGAATTGCGCTCGCTCGGGTTCAAGCCAGATGTGGACGAAATCATTGGGATGAAGGTGCAAGGCGTCACTGCTGATTACGTGCAGGGGCTGAAGGCAGTCGGGATTCAGGCGAATGGGGATGAGATTGTCGGGCTCAAGGTCCAGGGAGTGACTCCGGAGTATGTCCGCGAATTACAGGCTGCGGGCTTGAAGGTTGATGCTGACGAGGTTGTCGGTCTCAAAGTGCAAGGCGTCACGGCGGCGTACGTGAAGGGATTGCGCGACCAGGGACTGAATCCGAGTACAGATGATGTGATCGGGATGCGCGTGCAGGGCGTGACTCCGGAATACATTCGTGACATTCGCGCATTGGGGTTGAATCCGAGTGCGGATGAAATCGTCGGAATGAAAGTGCAGGGTGTTACACCGGAATACGTCAAAGCTCTGCAGTCGGCTGGATTCAAGCCTGATGTTGACGAGGTGATCGGCGCGAAGCTGCAGGGAATTACTCCTGAGTTCATCGATACGGCGCGCAAGCATGGATTCCAAAACCTGACCATCGACAAGCTCATTCAGCTCAAACATCTGGGGATTCTGGACAGCAAAGGGGACATCTAGGTTTCAGTTTCATGGCGCTTGGCTTCGCCTTCGCTTGGACAGCCGAGGCGGCGGTCTCTAGGTGTGTGATGCGCGGCTGTCTCTACGTGTAATGAAAGGAGATTGTTATGAGAATGCGTCGAACGCTGGCTTATTTAGTCTTTGCTTCTTGCGTGCTTCTGATTGTCGTGAAGAACCGGGCAGCGGAAGTGCGCAATGATGTTCGCAGCGGCAGCTGGGCGATCAGCAAGTCGGACGAGGCTGGCAAAGTCGAGTTTGCGTTGATGGAACACCGGCGCGACGGAAGCTCGAACCATCAGTCTTCGTGGCCTGCGAGCGTGTTTCAGGGCGTCGACTTTTCCAAGCCTGGACGACAGGACGTGCGTTTCACGATCGCGCGTGACGCGGGCAAGATCGAGTGCGATGGCTACTTGAACGATGGCGAAGGAGCGGGGATTTTTCACTTTCAGCCGGACGCGAATTATCCGCGCGAGATGCAATCGCTGGGGTTCGGTGTGGATGAAGAGAAGCAGTTTGCCATGGCAGTGCAGGATGTCAGTCTGGCGTTCGCGCGCGAGATGAAGAGTGAAAACCTCAGCGATCTGGACGCAGACAAGCTGATCGCGTTTCGCATCTTCGGCGTGGACAAGGCTTTCATCGAGGCGCTTCGCGCCGAGGGATTGAAGATCTCGGATGCCAACAAACTGGTGGCATTTCGAATTCATGGTGTCAGCGCGCAGATGGTACGCAGCCTGCATCAGGCTGGATACTCTCCGGACGAAGACACACTGGTCGCGATGCGGATTCATGGCGCAACTCCGGAATGGATGCAAGAACTCAAGAAGCAGGGCTACGATCACCTGGAGTTGCAGAAGCTAATCGCGTTCCGCATCCATGGAGTTTCGCCGGAATTCATTCAGAAGCTGCAGGGGCTTGGATACTCACATCCGGATCCGGACGAGTTGATTGCGATGCGCATTCATAACGTCACACCGGAATACATTGCTGACATGCGGTCGAGGGGGATGAAGGAGCTGAGCATCGACAAGTTGGTCAGCATGAGGATCCACGGGATCGACTGAACAGAGAAATTGTTGATTGATGATTTTTGATTGTTGAATGAAAGCCGCCTAGAGGGCGGTTTTCTCTTTTTACGGAGTTGATTTTCTGGCTGTGGAAATCACTCGAATAAATAGTTCGTCTTCGGCGTCGCAAAGCGAGATTTGGGTAGTTCCAAATTGGGAAACCCCTTCGGGTCTGGGGTACCCGCTCCCCCACCACCCTCTGAAAGCCTTGACTGGCGCGGAGTTTGCAAAGATGGGCTGCAAAATATTGAGCGCCTTGGGGTTAGAGGTCAAAATCTTGATTTCAAAGAGCTTGTGGGCTTTTCCGCGAGCGGCTTAACTACCGCTTTCGCCTTGATAATCATCCTCTTTTCGAAATTCTGGCACACGGGTCAGATGTCACATCGGGCTGTGGATTTCTTCGAGTTCTTCCACGATCACACAAATCCGAGAATCCCCACTTCTCGCGCAAAGAACGCGCGAGAAATGGGGTACCCGGATGGGCAGAAGCCCACAGCGCGGAGGAGGAATCTGCTGTTTGCCGGGAGCAAGAGACAAGCAGATTCCTCGTCGCTTTGCTCCTCGGAATGACAAGAGCTTTACTGAAACTCGATAAAGACAGCACGGGCGCGGCATTTATTGAGGAAGTCAAAATCCCCACTCCTTCGACTTCGCTCGGGCCGACTCCGTCGCGAACACTGCGACAAGGATGGGCACCCTTTTTTCCCGGCACTACGAAACGCGCCGATCATTGTGACGTTCGTTGGCGTTGGGTATAGTGGCTGGCTTGGCGGTTTACTCTTCCCATCGTCGTCTAGAAAACAACCATTATGTCCTCATCTGAGAAGCCTACGCGGCGGGAGTTTTTGGTTACCTCTTCTTCGGTTGCGTTGGGGGCTGCGATTCCGTTGGGTGGTATGCCAACTGCGGACGAGATCGCTGCCGACGGCCAGGCGAAGACCGACGGATATTCGTTGGAAGACCTTGTTCGCCCGGGGGCGCAACGCACTTTTACACGCGATACAGCCACACAGGTGGCGGTGCCGGTGGGCGGGATCGGGGCGGGTTGCGTTTGCTTCAACGGGTACGGTGGGCTGCAGGATTTTTCGATTTGGAATCATCCGACTACTACCGCTTTGCCTGAGGGCTTTGCCGCGTCCAAAGCCGGGTTTGCGATTCTGCACGTCAAGAAGCCTTCGACGGTTACAAAGTTGATCGAAGGGCCTTTTCCGGTCCTGAAGATTTTCGATCAGGGGTTGCAGGGCGAAGGCTACCGGCGCGGGGGCTTTGAAGGATTTCCGCGTTTTCAGCAGTGCGAATTCAAAGGCGAGTTTCCGTTCGGAGAAGCGCAGATCAGCGACGCGTCGGTTCCCGTGCAGGTGACGGTGACCGCGTGGAATCCATTCATTCCGCTGGACGACAAGAATTCGGGGATCCCTTGCGCGATTCTGGAATACACCTTTCACAATGCTTCGAAGCAACCGGTTGAGTTTGAGTTTTCGTATCACCTGTCGCACTTGGCTTCCGGGTGTGGCAATGACGAGGTGAAGAGCCGGAACACGGCGCTGCCCGGACGCGGTGTATTTTTTCACAATCAGGAGGAGTCGAATTCGGAGGCATACGGCAGCGCTTGCCTCATCGCAATCGGAGAGTGCCCGAAGGTCAAGGGGATGTGGTTACGGAGTCCAGGATGGGAATTTGATTCGCTGTCAGCACTGTGGCGCGAAGTTTCGACTGGAACGTTCACCGAGAACACTGGTTCGAACGAGACCGAGACGGCTGGACGGAATGGCGGATCGATTCTTTTTGAGGGGTCGCTCGGGCCGGGAGCGTCCCGGACGTTTCCCATTGTTATTGCGTGGCACTTCCCGAATTGTTATTTGCAGGTCGGCGGCGTGCATTCGGCGGGTGCCTCTGAGCCTCAAGGCGCGGCGGGGTGCCATACGTTGCCATCCGGTTCGCCTCCATTGTGGCGGCCATTTTATGCGTCGATTTGGAATGATGCGCGCGAGGTAGCCACTTACGTCGCGGACAACTATGCAGACCTGCGGGCGCGCACGATGGCGTTCGAGAATGCACTCTTCGGGTCGTCTCTGCCTCCGTATGTGCTGGATGCCATCTCTGCGAATCTGGCCATCATGAAATCGCCGACCGTGTTGCGTGTCGAGAATGGGGATGTATGGGGTTGGGAAGGTTGTTTTCCTGACGCCGGTTGCTGCCACGGTTCGTGCACGCATGTCTGGAACTATGCCCAGGCTTTTCCGCATTTGTTCCCCAAACTCGAGCGTACGCTGCGCGAATTGGAGTTGGTCCGTTCAATGAATGAGGAGGGCCACGTCACGTTCCGGTCGGCGTTGCCTGAGGGGCCAGTGCCGCACGATTTTCATGCGGCGTCGGACGGTCAACTGGGCGGGATTCTAAAGGTGTTTCGCGACTGGCAGATTTCTGGCGATTCCGATTGGTTAAAGAAGATGTATCCGTTGGCCAAGCGGAGTCTGGATTACTGCATTCGAACCTGGGATCCGGACCATCGTGGAGGCCTGTTCGAGCCCCATCACAATACGTATGACATTGAGTTCTGGGGACCGGATGGGATGTGCACGAGCATTTATCTTGCGGCGCTTTCCGCTTTAGCGGAAATGGCGCGAGCAACGGGCCATCCGGAAGATGCGAGCTCTTATGGGGATCTCGCCGAACGTTGCGCGAGATTCATGGATGAGCAGTTGTTCAATGGCGAATATTACGAGCAGAAGGTGCAGTATGCCGGCCTGCGTGACCAGTCGTTTGCCGCGAGGATTGCCAAGGTGAACGAGAATAGCGGCGAGATGGAGAAGCTGCTGAAGCGTGAGGGGCCGAAATATCAGTACGGCACCGGGTGCCTGTCGGATGGAGTGATCGGGGTCTGGATGGCGCGGATGTATGGAGTGGAAACTCCGCTCTCTCGGGAGAAAGTGAAAAGCACACTGCAGGCAATCTTCAAAAACAATTTCAAGACTGATCTGAGCCAGCATGCGAACGCGCAGCGTCCGGGATACGCCATGGGACACGAGCCCGGATTGCTGCTGTGCACGTGGCCGCGGGGCAATAAACCGACACTGCCGTTCGTGTATTCCGATGAAGTCTGGACTGGAATCGAATACCAGGTTGCCTCGCACCTTATTGCGGAGGGATTTGTCGCGGAAGGGCTCACCATCGTCAAGGCCCTGCGCGGCCGGTATGACGGGCGAGTGCGCAATCCGTGGAACGAATATGAATGTGGAAATTACTATGCGCGGGCCATGTCGAGTTATGCGCTTCTGGCGGCGCTGTCCGGATTTCGATATTCGGCTGTGCAAAGGACGCTGTGGTTCGGGCCGAAGCTCACAGCCCGCCCATTCAGAGCTTTCTTCTCGTGTGCCTCCGGCTTCGGCACCATTGCTCTGGATTCCCGCTCTATCCGCGTCGAGGTCCTTGAGGGTCAGTTCATTATGGAAAAACTCGTACTAACCCAAGGTGCTACAACGCATGTCCTGTATTGGAAGGCCACGGCCCATCCAGGCACTCCAGCGATCAGGGAACTAGTGTAGCGTCCGTTATCCGCAGGGCGGGGTTCCTCCGGAAGGACCCAAGGGTGCTCGACGGAAGGAACTACCGGAGTTCAGCCGGATGATGAGTGAAATAGAAATTTTTCAACACCTATCAAGACGATGGTATTCACAGCACGCGGGGCGCAATAAAAACAAAGAAGCCAAGTCCCAGTAGCGTCAAGACAGCGAGAAACGTTCCTGTCAATGTGAGTAGGCCCACGACTACAGTCGTCTCCCCCTCGCGGATTCTCTTTCTGGCCTTGTCATCTGCGATGAAAAAGACAACCCACAGAAGAGCAGTGACGATCATAAGGATGATCGAGAAACGAGACGCGGCAGGGGACTCATGCTTGTACTCGCCAACGCCGACCATGAGAAAACCACCGATGATTCCAAACCAACAGATCCACCACAGTCCTAGCCAACGCCGTAGCGATTTCATTTGTCCTCGTGTAGCGGCCCGACCTGAGCGCTATTCTAGGGCATAACTGTCGACCAGGCCTTACCGCTCAAATTCCGACTGCTTTCGATTCGCTCCGCATTACACTCACCTCCGGGTGCGACCGGGAATTTGAGTGTAGGAAAAATGTTGGGCCAGACGCGATATACCCCAGTTTCAAAAGCATGCGATGGGGAGAAAAAACCGGTGAATGCTCGGTCTGTCCCGACGCTTCCCCACTCAAGCCAACATCAGGCTTGAGTGGGCTACCCGCGGGGTGCAACCTCGAGTGGAAAACATTTCATTCCGACATTTTCCTTCCTCAGATCATTATTTCGTAACCACCGGCAACGCCCGCCAGATATAAGGACATGGCTGCCAGTTCAGTTTCGCGGGTGGTACCTTCCGTAACAGATGGTTTAGGCCATCCCCATCGACGAAAGTCCGCTTCATCTCTGAATCCTTTTGGCTACCACTTAAATCAATATTCGGAATACTGGGGTTCATTTAGGGGTTTGCACGACGTAAACCAGACAATCAAGCGGTGTTTTTGTTAGAGGAGAAGGTATGGCGAAGCGGATGGTCCTGATGTTGGTGATCATGTTGGCCCTGGTTGGTGGGCTCGGATTTGTGAAGTTCAAGCAAGTAGAGGCGGCGATCGAGCAGGGTAAGAACTTCAAGATCCCGCCGACGGCGGTGACCACCGTGGTCGTAAAAAAGGAGACCTGGCCTTCGACCCTCAGCGTGATTGGGACGGCGGAAGCGATCCAGGGAGTGACGGTAAGCGCCGATCTTCCCGGGACGATCGACAAGATTCACTTTGAGTCGGGGCAGTGGGTGAAAGAGGGCGACATCCTGGTCGAACTCGATATCCGGCAGGAACGGGCGCAACTGGCGAGTCTGGAAGCGCAGCGGGATCTGGCCAAGGTCAATTACGGACGGGCGCAGGAGTTGGTGAAGGAAGGCGTCATCGCCCGCCAGGAATTTGATAATGCGACCGCGCAGCAGAAAGCGACTGAGGCGCAGGTGGGCGATATTAAGGCGGCCATTGCGCGAAAGACGATCCACGCGCCGTTCTCGGGGGTCTTGGGAATCCGGCAAGTGAGCCTGGGACAGTATCTGGCGGCGGGGCAGGCGATTGTCTCACTGCAGACGCTGAGTCCGATCTATGTGAACTTCGGAGTTCCACAGCAGGAGACGGGCAAGGTGATTCCTGGCCACGTGCTGCGGGTAACGAACAATGATCTCCGTGGAATGTCTTTCGTGGGCCGGATCACGGCTCTTGATTCCGTGATCAACGAGCAGACCCGCAATATACAAGTGCAATCCATAGTGACCAACAAGGAGAACAAGCTGCGGCCCGGGATGTTTGTGCAGGTGGAACTGCCGTTAGGCAGTCCGCGTGAAGTGGTGCCGCTGCCGGCGTCGGCGGTTAACTACGCGCCCTACGGAGATTCTGTTTTCGTCGTGACCGATATCAAGGACGCAAAGGGGAACACGTTCCGCGGTGTGCGTCAGCAGGTGGTGAAAATTGAGGGATCGCGAGGGGATCAGGTGGCGGTCGTTTCTGGTCTGAATCCTGGCGATGAAATTGTGAGCTCGGGAGTGTTCAAGCTGCGCAATGGGGCACCGGTCGTGGTCAACAACACGGTGAAGCCCGACAACAACGCGGCTCCGAAACCTGAGGACAGCTAAACGCAAACAGTCGTGAAAGCGCTTGCTTTTCGCGAAGAACGCGCGAAGAGCAGGGTGAGGGATATTTCTTTCGTTCGCTGCAGTGAGAGGCACTCATGAAGTTCACCGATTTATTCGTTAAGCGTCCGGTACTGGCGATGGTGGTTAACCTCGTCATCCTGATCGCCGGGTTGCAGGCCATCCGATCGCTGAGTGTGCGGCAGTATCCACGCAGCGACATCGCGGTGGTGCAGATCACCACGGTGTACGTCGGGGCCAATGCCGACCTGGTGCGCGGATTTGTTACGACTCCGATTGAGCGCGTTGTGGCCAGCGCCGACGGCATCGATTACATGGAGTCGACGAGCGCCCAGGGACTGAGCACGATTCAGGTCCACCTGAAGATTAATTACGACACTACGGCGGCGCTGACGCAGATTCAGGCGAAGGTTGCGCAGGTGCGGAACGACCTTCCTCCGGACGCACAAATTCCTGTGATTGATCTGCAGACTGCGGATACGCAGTTCGCGGCGATATATATCGGCTTCTCCTCGAACGAACTGGATCAGAATCAGATCACCGACTATTTAACGCGCGCGGTGCAGCCGAAACTGAGCGCCATTAGCGGCGTACAGCGGGCCGATATCCTGGGCAATCGCACTTTTGCTATGCGGTTGTGGCTGAAGCCGCAGGAGATGGCGGCGCGTGGTGTGTCGCCCTCAGATGTGCACGATGCGCTGGCGAAGAACAATTATCTGTCGGCGCTGGGTAGCACCAAGGGCTCGATGGTATCGGTGAACCTGATCGCGAACACCGATCTGCGGACTGCCGATGAGTTTCGGCAGATGGTGATCAAGGAGAGCAACGGGACCGTCGTGCGTCTGGGTGAAGTGGCGGACGTGCAACTCGGCGCCGAGAACTACGACCAGGACGTCAAGTTCAACGGCGAGACGGCAACGTTCATGGGCATCTGGGTGCTGCCCACGGCGAACTCGCTGGACGTAATCAAAGCGGTGCGGCAGACGCTTCCCGGAATCGAGCAGCAGCTCCCGGCGGGGATGAAGTTGGGTATTCCTTATGACTCGACCGCTTACATACAGGATGCCATTAATGAGGTGCTACACACGCTTACCGAAACGCTGGTGATCGTGATTGTGGTGATCTTCCTGTTCCTGGGATCGTTCCGATCCGTGTTGATTCCGGTGGTCGCGATTCCGATCTCGCTGATTGGCGCAGTTTTCCTCATGCTGCTGGCCGGGTTCACGATCAACCTGTTGACGCTGCTGGCGATCGTGCTGTCGGTGGGACTCGTCGTCGACGACGCGATCGTGATGGTGGAAAACGTCGAGCGTCACCTCGAGATGGGCAAGACGCCGTACCAGGCTGCGAAGGACGCGGCGCGAGAGCTGGTTGGCCCGATCATCGCGATGACAATCACGCTGGCCGCGGTCTATGCGCCGATCGGAATTCAGGGCGGACTGACGGGAGCGCTGTTCCGTGAGTTCGCATTCACGCTGGCCGGGGCGGTGGTCGTTTCCGGCATCGTGGCGCTGACGTTGTCGCCGATGATGGGATCGAAGTTGCTGAGGGCCGGGGCTTCTCATAAGGGATTGGCGGGTAT
>Ga0209580_10001209_pt1 | contig 12203 bp, 9 predicted proteins | sample Coa_R1_5_FD_187153 | JGI IMG/M metagenome (GOLD analysis project Ga0209580, IMG submission 187153) | Surface soil microbial communities from Centralia Pennsylvania, which are recovering from an underground coalmine fire - Coalmine... | ecosystem: Environmental > Terrestrial > Soil > Unclassified...
CGCTTACTTTGCCCGGACGTCCTGGCGCGTCATGCAAGCGACGGAGACCGGGCGGGTGCGCTGGTACGCGGCAGGCATCGTGGCAGGTTCAGTCATCTTTCTCGCCCTGGTGCTGTTCCTATGATCCTCGTGTGGCTCATCGTTATTCTGCTCGCGGCGGGCGCACTCGTCTGGATCGTGGCGCGCTGGAGCGCCGTGGGCGCGCGCTGGATCTCGCTCATCGCAACCACCGTTTGCCTCGCCCTCAGCTTGAACCTCTGGCATCGCTACTCAAGCCAAGTCGACCTATTGTCTAACGGCGCGTGGTTCCTGGAAGTGAACTTCGCCTGGATCCCGCAGCTCGGCATTCACTTCCATCTGGCGATGGACGGACTAAGCCTGCTGATGCTCGTGCTCACCTTTCTCTTGGGTATCATGTCCGTACTCACCTCGTGGCGCGAGATCGACCGCGCGGTAGGCTTCTTCCACCTCAACCTGATGTGGATCCTGGCAGGCATCGCCGGTGTTTTTCTCGCCGTCGATCTGTTCCTGTTCTACTTCGCCTGGGAGTTGATGCTCGTCCCCATGTACTTCCTGATCGCCGTATGGGGTCACGAGCGGCGTATCTATGCGGCAGTGAAGTTCTTTCTCTTCACGCAGGCGTGCGGCCTGCTGATGCTCATTAGCATCCTGGCGCTCTATTTTGCCCATCACTCGGTGACCGGCGTCTATTCCTTCCAGTACTCGGACTTGCTCGGGACGGCGCTCGCGCCGCGCACCGCGTTTTTCATCATGCTGGGATTCTTCATTGGCTTCGCGGTAAAGCTGCCGATGTTTCCCCTGCATCCCTGGCTGCCCGATGCGCACACCGAGGCGCCCACGGCGGGCAGCGTGATCCTGGCCGGACTGCTTCTCAAGACCGGCGCGTACGGATTACTCCGCTTCGTCGTGCCGCTCTTCCCCCGCGTCTCACATGAATTCGCGCCCGTCGCCATGACCCTGGCGACGATCGGCATCATCTATGGCGCCGTCATGGCGTTCGCACAGACGGACCTGAAACGGCTCGTGGCCTATACCAGCGTGAGCCACCTGGGATTCGTGCTGCTCGGCATCTACGCCTGGAACGACCTGGCGCTGCAGGGCGCACTCATCAGCATGATCTGCCATGGCATCAGCACCGGCTCACTCTTCATGCTGGTCGGACAACTCCAGGAGCGGACGCACACACGCGACATGGATCGCCTGGGCGGCCTGTGGACGACCATTCCCCGCATGAGCGGTGTCGCCATGTTCTTTGCCATGGGGTCCATGGGCTTGCCCGGACTCGGCGACTTCGTGGGTGAATTCCTGGTGCTGCTCGGGACTTATCGCGCCGGTTACATCGGCCTAGCGGTGGCCGCGACGATCGGCGTGCTCTTCTCGACTCTGTACGCGCTGCGTTTTATCCAGCGCGCTTATCATGGTCCGAACACGCACAGCTGGTCTATTCCTGATCTTCAAGCGCGCGAGTGGTTGATCTACGTTCCCATGATGGCGATTCTGCTCTGGCTCGGCGTGTATCCGCAACCTGTCTTCAGGACCTTCCAGCCCGCCATGCAGAACCTCCAGCACTACGCCAGCCAGCGGATTGAGGCTTCTCGGCGATGACCTTGAATTCCGCAGACCTGACCGCTCTCCTGCCGCTGATCGTCATCAGCGCGACGGCGATTGTCGTCATGCTGGCGACGGCGATTCGCCGCAGCCATGCGGCGGCGGCGCTCCTCACTCTCGCCGGCCTGGCGGTGGCGTTTGTCAGGTTGTGGCCGGCCGCATCGCTCGTGCCGCGACAGGTCTCGCCGTTGCTCGTGGTCGATAGCTACGCGCTGTTTTATATCGGGCTAATCCTGGCGGCGGCTTTCGTTGTGGTCATTCTCTCATACGGATACTTCGCGCGGCAGAAGGAACATCCCGAGGAACTCTACATCCTGTTGCTGGTCGCTGTGCTGGGGGCGATGGTGCTCGTGGCCAGCGATCACTTCGTATCTTTCCTCCTTGGGCTAGAACTGCTCAGTATCGCCCTCTATGCGTTGAACGCCTATCTGCGCGAGCGCACCCTGCCTCTCGAGGCAGGCATCAAGTACCTGATCCTGGCCGCGGCCTCGGCGGCATTTCTCCTGTTCGGCATGGCGCTCATCTACGCCGAACTCGGGACTATGGAGTTCAGCCGCGCCGCTACCCTGGTTTCCTCAGGTGCCGAAGTCAGCCGGCCGATCCTGCTCGCCGGCGTGGCGCTGCTCATCACCGGGTTCGGCTTCAAGCTGGCCCTTGTGCCCTTTCACCTCTGGACACCGGACATCTACGAGGGTGCGCCCGCTCCCGTCACGGCGTTTGTGGCGACCGTCTCGAAGGGAGCAATGTTCGCCCTTCTGCTGCGTTACTTCTACTCGACCGCCATGGCGCGCCGCTACGAACCGATCTTCGCGATTCTCGTCATTCTGGCGGTCGCGTCGATGATCGCAGGCAACGTGCTCGCGCTGATGCAGAACAACGTGAAGCGCATCCTCGCTTACTCGTCAATCGCCCACATGGGCTACGTGCTCGTAGCGTTTCTGGCGAGCGGAAGCATGGGAGCTCAGGCCGTCACCTTCTATCTTGTGGCCTACTTCATCACCACTCTGGGCGCCTTTGGCGTCGTCACCGTGCTTTCACCGAGCGATCGCGACGCCGACCAGCTCGACGACTATCGGGGACTCTTCTGGAAGCGGCCGGTGTTGGGCGCCATTTTCACCCTCATGCTGCTTTCGCTCGCCGGAATCCCTGCCACCGCCGGATTCTTCGCCAAGTTCTACATCGTGGCGGCGGGCGCTTCAGCCGCGATCTGGGGACTGATCATCCTGCTCGTGCTCACGAGCGTCGTGGGCCTCTACTACTACCTGCGGGTGGTGGTTGCGGTCTTCAGCGCCCCGATCGAGAAGCCGGTCGGGCTGAACCCGTCGCTTCAGCTCGCGAGCGGCGCCGTACTCGGAGTGCTTGGCGTATTGCTTGTCTGGCTGGGCGTCTACCCAAGCTATATCCTCGGCGTCGTGAGTACGGCGGTTAAAAGCCTCACACCTTGATCCCCGCCAAGCTCCGCAGTCACCTATTCCATCAGCAAATTCCTAGGGTCGCAGGCCCGGCTTGGGGAGGAGCTCGTAGGAGTAGGTAATCTACGGTAGGCGGCCCTACGGTCCCGTTTTCTCAATTCCCTTTCTCGAGAATGATAAACTGTTAGGTACGGCATCAGGCGCGCACCCGCATGTCCGCGTGACGAAAGAGACCAGCGCCCGTACCGATGCCGCCCGGCCACGACCCAACCAGCCGAGGAGGCTCGATGATCATCGGTGTTCCGAAGGAGAATTTTCCCGGCGAGCGACGAGTCGCTCTGGTGCCGGCGGCCATACCGACGCTTACTCATGCCGGCTTCGAGGTTATCGTCGAGAGCGGAGCGGGCGCCGGCGCGGGTTACCCCGACGCGGAGTACATTACGAAAGGCGCCAAGACCGTGCCGGAACGTGCTCAGGTCTTCGGCGGCGCCGACGTCGTCGTCCAGGTACTTGCTCCGGGCTCCAACGACAAAACCGGAAGGGCCGACCTTCCCCTTCTCCGCCGCGGCCAGGTTCTGATCGGATTCATGCGGCCGCTGGGCTCGCTGGAAATCATTCAGGGAATCGCGGCGAGCGGAGCGATGGCGTTCAGCGTCGAGTTGATTCCCAGGATCACTCGCGCCCAGAGCATGGATGCGCTGTCGTCGATGGCCACGATCTGTGGCTACAAGTCGGTATTGCTCGCCGCCAACACGCTGCCGCGGATCTTTCCCATGCTGACCACGGCGGCAGGCACGATCACGCCGGCGCGGGTCTTCATCATCGGCGCCGGCGTCGCCGGGCTCACGGCGATTGCTACGGCCCGCCGACTCGGCGCCGTAGCCTCAGCTTACGACCTTCGACCTTCGACCAAGGAACAAGTCCAAAGCCTGGGCGGACGATTCATCGAACTGCCGATTGAGGCTCAGCAGGCCGAGGACGCGCGCGGTTATGGGAAAGCACAGGACGAAACCTTCTACCAGCGCCAGCGCGAACTGCTGGGACGCGTGGTGGCGGAAAGCGACGTGGTCATCTCGGCCGCCGTGGTGCCCGGCAGGAAGCCGCCCAAGCTGATCACACGAGAGATGGTGGAGAAGATGGCGCCCGGCTCGGTCATCGTCGACCTGGCAGCGGAGCAAGGAGGCAACTGCGAACTCACGCGCCCTACGGAAATCGTGGTCGAACACGGCGTAACGATGATCGGCACGATCAACCTGGCGAGCACTGTGCCCTATCACGCGAGCCAGATGTACGCGCGGAACATCACCGCATTCATCTCGCACCTGTTCAAGGACGGCAAACTCGAGCTCGCGGCTGACGACAGTATCGCGCAGGAAACGTTGCTGACGCGCGACGGTGAAATCGTCAACCCGCTGGTGCGCAAATTCTTTTCACTGCCCCCGCGGCAGGAACAACAAGGAGGATGATGTGACGTCCGACCTCATTACCAGCCTTTACGTGTTTCTTCTCGCAGCCTTCCTGGGATTCGAGGTGATCAAGCGAGTCTCTCCGCTCCTCCACACCCCACTGATGTCACTGACCAACGCTTTGGACGCGATCGCCGTGGTCGGCGCCATCGTCATTTTGGGAGAGCGCAAGAGTACTCTCTCGACGGTTCTGGGCGCGCTGGCGGTGGGCGCTTCGATCAGCAACGTGGTCGGCGGCTTCCTGATCACCGACCGTATGCTGAAGATGTTCAAGACCGCAAAAACCAAAAAATCATGACTCCACTTGTCACAGAACACATCATTCAGGTCACGTATCTCGCAGCGACGATCCTCTTCATCCTCGCGCTCAAGTGGATGAGCGCGCCTTCGACCGCGCGGCGTGGAGTCTGGGCCGGTGAACTGGGAATGGCTCTGGCCATCGGCGGAACTCTGTTCGACCGCGGGATTATCGATTACCACTGGATCGCCATCGCCTTGGTTGTGGGATCGATCATCGGCGTTCCGCTGGGGCTCGTCCACATGACGGCGGTCCCGCAGCGGACGGCGCTGAGCCACGCCTTCGGCGCGTTCTCGGTGGCGCTGGTGGGCACGGCCGAGTTCTATCTCCGCTCGCCGCACATCTCCCACTTCATGATGTCGGTGCTCTCGATGGAGGTCATCCTCGGTTCACTCACCGTAACCGGAAGTCTGATGGCCGCCGGCAAGCTGCAAGAGGTTCTGCCGCAGCGGCCCATCACCTTCAAAGGGCAGAACGTCGTCAACCTCTCGATTCTGGCCCTGGCCGTCGTGGTCGCGGTCTACCTGGTGCTGCATCCCGAACAGAAGCGGCTCTTTCCGGTGCTCATCGCGATGCCGCTCATCTTTGGCGTGCTGATGATCGTTCCCATCGGCGGCGCCGACATGCCCACGGTAATCTCGCTGCTCAACGCCTACGCCGGTCTCTCGGCAGCGGCGATGGGTTTCGCTCTCGACAGCAAACTCCTGATCATCGCAGGCGCGCTCGACGGTTCCTCGGGGTTCATCCTCTCGGTGATCATGTCGAAAGCGATGAACCGCTCGTTTACCAACGTGCTTTTCGGGGCCTTCGGGCAGATAAAGGCCACCGCGGCGGCGGCGCACGAAGCCCCTGCCGTGCGGACTGCCACCGCCGAAGAAGCGGCGGGAATCCTGGCGGCCGCGAATTCTGTCATCATCGTTCCAGGCTACGGCATGGCCGTCGCCCAGGCGCAGCACAAAGTGCGCGAACTCTACGAGGCGCTCAACAAGCGCGGCGTGACGGTGAAGTTCGGCATCCATCCGGTCGCAGGCCGCATGCCCGGACACATGAACGTCCTGCTCGCCGAGGCAGATATCCCCTATGACAAGCTCCTCGACATGGACGCCATCAACTCGGAGTTTCCGGAGACTGACGTCGTCCTGGTGATTGGCGCGAACGATGTGACCAATCCCGCGGCGCGCAAGGATCACGGCAGTCCCATCTACGGCATGCCGATCCTCGACGTCGACAAAGCGAGGACCGTAATGGTCATCAAGCGCAGCATGAGCCCCGGTTTTGCGGGCATCGATAATGAGCTTTACTACCTTCCTAAGACGCTCATGCTCTTTGGGGACGCCCGCGCTTTCGTGGGAGACATCGTGCGCGAACTGGGCGGTGGACAGCACTGACCGGCGCGCACCGCCTCTCCTCAGCCATTCGCAGATCAACTCTTTGGGCGACACTGTCATTCCCGCGAAGGCGGGAATCCACTCCGCGTGTTAGAATCGTTACATGGCAAGCCGGATGAAAGCCGGTGTACTGCTCGTCGCGCTCACGATGTCGACTGTGCCCGGGATTCTCCGCCTTCTTGCCGTCAGCTCGGGTTATCCCTCGTGCTGCTCCGGCTCCAGTTGCCCCATGCGCCAGACGAAACCGGTGATGCCCGCGCACTGTCCGATGGGATCCGCGTCCTCGCAAGGCGCCAAAGTCTGTACGTGTTCTGTGTCCCAGGACCCAGCGGCCGTCGCCGTACAACCCGATTTCCGCTTTGACTTGCCGCACGTCTTTTCGCCGGCCTTGCCGTGGAAGTCGGAGGCCCGTCCCGCTCCCACGCGCGTCGCGCTTCTGAGCGGCCACTTCACTCCGCCCGACCAGCCTCCCAAGTCGCTCGCCTAGCCGTCCACCAACTTCAATCGGAGCGTCCTTGCCACGAGGCAAGTATGCGCGAAGGAGAGCCTTCATGCGACACTGGCTGCGAGGCCTTTGTGTCGCGCTGCCGCTGCTCATCTCGGTGGCTGCGCGTCCGAGTACTTTCGGGAACATCCGCGGGATCGTACACGATCCTCAACATCGCCCCGTTGTTGGCGCACAGGTTCACATCCGGTCGCGGACCTCGTCATGGACGAAGACCGTGCGTTCTGACCCGAACGGAGAGTTCGAACTCCAGAATGTTCCCGAAGGGGATTATGCGGTGATGGTGATGGCGCCGGGATTCCGCGGCGTCGTGCAATCCGTGACCGTGACCGCCGGCAAAGCCCCCATCCTCCATTTCCAACTGAAGCTGGCAGGACTGAAGCAGACGGTCGAAGTGTCGGGCGAGAGCGGTAGGCTTGGCACCCAATCGTCCACGGTGCAGACGACGGTGTCGTCACAGGAGATCGAACGAACCCCTGGCGCGGATCAAACCAACAGCCTCGCCATGATCACCGACTTCACGCCGGGCGCTTACATGGTGCACGACATGCTTCACATGCGCGACGGCCACCAGGTGAACTGGTTTTTCGACGGCATACCCGTGATCAACACCAGCATCGCCGCCAACGTCGCGCCCTTGATCAATCCCAAGAACGTGGAGTCTCTCGAAGTCGAACGCGGCGGATACTCGAGTGAGTACGGCGACCGCACCTATGGCTTCTTCAACGTGGTCACACCCTCGGGGTTCGAGCGCAACAACCAGGCGGAGCTTGTGACTACCTACGGGAACTTCCACACCACGGACGATCAGATCAGTTTCGCCAGCCACACCGAGCGCTTCGCCTATTACGCGAGCTTTGACGCCGACCGCTCCGACCTGGGACTGGCCACGCCCACCTCAGCGGTGATTCACGACCAGAAAGCCGGCCTCGGCGGTTTTCTGTCGGTGCTTTACAATCCTTCGGCGCGGGACCAGGTACGCTGGATCGCTTCGCTGCGGGCTGACCACTACGCCATTCCCAATACCCCCGACAGTCAGGCGTCCGGCACGCGGGATCTCGATCTCGAGCGGGATGATCTGGTGGGCTTCCAGTGGGTCCACTCGACGCCGGGCGGCGTCATCTTTTCTCTTTCTCCTTATTTCCACTTCAACAGCGCTCACTACGCCGGAGGGCCGGGAGATATGCCCTTCATCCTCGACGACAACAGCCGGTCGAGTTACGTCGGCGCTCGCGCGCTGGTGCAATGGGAGAAGAAAGGACACAACGTCCGCTTTGGCGTCGAGGCGTGGGGACAGAATGACAACACCTTGTTCGGACTGACTGCCAATCCCGGCGCTCAGGTACTCCAGCAGCAGGAACTCCGCTGGGCAAACATGGATTCATTTTTCTTCGAGGACCAATACCGCCCGAGCTCCTGGCTCACGCTTGACCTGGGCGCCAGGCTGGCCCATTACGGTGGCTTGCTCAGTGAGAATTCGGCGGATCCCCGGGTGGGCGGCGCCATTCGCATTCCACACTTTCACTGGAGCTTGCACGGCTACTATGCCTACTACTATCAACCGCCGCCGCTCGACAGCCTCTCGGGTCCGCTGCTCCAGTTTGCGCTCCAGCGGGGTTTTGGATTCGTTCCGCTGCCCGGGGAGCACGACATCCAGCGCGACGTCGGACTCACGATTCCCGTTCGCGGCTGGACCCTGGACGTCGACAACTACCACACCAACGCTCGCAACTTCCTCGACCACGACGTGGTTGGAAACTCCGGGGTATTCGTGCCCCTCGCCGACCTGGCGGCCCGCATCCAGGGTACGGAAGTGACCGTGCGCTCGCCGGAGCTTTGGGGCCGCGTTCAATTGCGGCTGGCCTACGCGAACGCTGTCGGCAAGGGCCTGGGGCCGATCACGGGAGGGCTGATCGAGTTCGCCCCTACGAGTTATTTCTACCTGGACCACGACCAGCGCAACACCGCGAGTGGCGTGCTCTCGTTGAAACTGCCCCGCCATTTCTGGGCCACGTCCGCCGTGGAATTTGGGTCCGGATTTGTCAACGGCAACGGCCCGGCCCATCTGCCGCCGCACACCACGGCCGACCTGAGCCTGGGCAGGGACTTCGGCGAAAACTGGTCGTTCTCGGTCAACGCCACGAACCTCCTGAACTCACGCTATCTGCTTGACACCAGCAACACGTTTGGCGGTACGCACTACGTGAACCCAAGGCAGATCGCGCTCGAAGTGCGCTATCGCTTTCACTACTAGCGCCTAGGTGCTGTAGCGCCGCTCGAAGCCTGCCCTGGAAGGGAGCGGCGAAATGCTTCAAAAGGCAAGGCCCGCCTCGAATCGGTGATTCACGACCGCATTCGCGAGCCCGCCGGCCGGCTTTACGCCCGCCCGAGGCCAAGCGCTGCTCCGCGCAATCGGCTATAATCCCAAGTGACCTTGCCGGCACAACCGAACGCCTGCGCTGCCAGGTGAACTCATGCGCTACGACAATATCCTCGCCGCCGTCGGACACACGCCGCTCGTCCGCCTCAATCGCATCACGCGCGGCTCGAAGGCCGAGGTCTACGCCAAGTGCGATTACCTGAATCCCGGCGGCAGCGTCAAGGACCGCATCGCCATCACCATGATTGACGAGGCGGAGCGCTCGGGAAAGCTCAAGCCGGGCGGCACCATCGTCGAAGGCACCTCGGGCAACACCGGCATGGGACTCGCGCTCGTCGCCGTGACGCGCGGCTACAAGGCCATCTTCACCATGACCGACAAGCAGTCAAAGGAAAAAGTCGACCTGCTGAAGGCGCTGGGCGCCGAAGTGATCGTGTGCCCGACCGCCGTACCCGTCGACGATCCGCGCAGCTACCACTCGGTGGTCGAAAAGCTCGCCCACGACATTCCCGGCGCGTATCACGCGAACCAGTACGCGAATCCGGCGAATCCCGAGTGCCACTACCAGACTACCGGCCCTGAGATCTGGGACGACAGCGAGGGCCGCATCACCCACTTCGTGGTGGGCATGGGGACGGGCGGAACGGTCACGGGCATCGGCCGCTACCTCAAGGAGAAGAATCCTGCCGTCAAGATCATCGGCGTCGACCCGGCGGGCTCCATCCTCTACGACTTCTTCCATCACGGCATCATCCCGAAGCACGAGCCTTACAAGACGGAGGGTATCGGCGAGGATTTCCTTCCCACCACGCTCGACTTCAGCGTGATTGACGACGTCATCCGCGTCACCGACAAAGACTCATTCCTATGGGCGCGGAAGCTGGCGCGCCTGGAGGGCATCTTCGCCGGGGGCTCGTCAGGTACGGTGATCGCGGGCGCGATGGAAGTCCTGCCGACGCTCACCGAGCGCGATTTCGTGGTGGTCTTCATCGCTGACACCGGCCAGCGTTACTTGAGCAAGATCTATAGCAACGAGTGGATGCGCGACAACCGCTACCTCGAGTCGCCGCTGCGCTTCAGCGTTGCCGAAGTGGTGGCGGCGAAGATGCGCCTGGGCCGCGGGCGCGAGCTCGTGACCGTCGCGCCGGCGGACGCCGTCTCCGAGGCGCTCGAGCGCATGCACGCGCAGGACCTCTCGCAACTCCCGGTGTTCGAAGGAGGCGCGCCGGTGGGAGCGATCTACGAGGACGACGTCCTCGGCCTGGCGCTCGAAGGCAAGGACCTCGCAAAGCTCGTGGTGCGCGAGGCGATGGGTGCGAGCTTTCCGGTGCTGGCCTCCTCCGCCACCGTCGATCAGGTGACGGCGTGCATCACGCGCGATTGTCCCGCGGTGTTCGTGGAGATGGGGAACAGCCATTACGAGATTCTGACCAAGTACGACTTGCTGCATACGATTGCGCGATTGGTCGAGCAAGCGCGGTAAGGCGGCAGGTGGTAGACGGTAGGTAGTAGGTGGGTGAGATGTTATGCCGGGTGGAATCGAGTAAATCGCTCTCGCAGGTTACCCGCGACCTTGAGGCGGCGGCGCAGAGGCACAAGTTCGGCGTCATGGCTGTCCACAACCTGAAGGACAAGATGCGCGAGAAGGGCGTGGATTTCGAGCGCGACTGCCTGATCTACGAGGTCTGCAACCCGCACCAGGCGAAGAAGGTGCTGGAGGCCAACGCGGAAATCTCGACCGCATTGCCCTGCCGCATCTCGGTCTATCAGGAAGGCGCGAGCGTGGTCCTGGCTACGATCCGCCCCACCGCCATGATCGAATTGTTTGGCACGCCGGAGCTCGAAGCCGTCGCCCTCGAAGTCGAGGAGACGATTACCAAGATCATGGACGAGGCTGCAAAGTAAATATCAGAATCGAAGGAACGAACCGAAGAAGTTGTTTAGAATCAGCGAGGGCGGTCTTTCAGTTCGGGGTCTTTCAGTTCGGAGTTCGGAGTTCCGGAGTTCCGGGCTGAAAGCTGACCGCTGATGATATCAGGAATGAAGGAACGAACCGAAGAAGTCCTTTAGAATCAGTGAGAGCAGTCTTTCAGTTCGGGGTCTTTCAGTTCGGAAGTCCGGAGTCCGAGCTGAGTGCTGACCGCTGACCGCTGATCGCTGATAGCAGAAATGAAGGAACGAACCGAAGAAGTCCTTTAGAATCAACAAAGGCATTCTGGGAGCATCATGGGAACCATCACCGAGCAGGACGTCTTGAAGGCGCTGGCCGCCGTCCAGGACCCCGACCTGCACCGCGACATCGTGTCGCTGGGATTCGTCAAGGACCTGGCAGTCAGCCCGAGCAAAGTGTCGTTCTCGATCGAGCTGACCACGCCCGCGTGTCCGGTGCGCGATCAGCTCGCGGCGAGCGCCCGGCAAGCCGTCCAGGCGCTGGGCGTCGCCGAGGTCCAAGTCCGCATGACCTGGAACGTGTCGTCTTCTTCGCGGGGCGCGAAGCCCTCGAACCTGATTCCGCAGGTGAAGAATACGATTGCGGTGGCAAGCGGCAAGGGCGGCGTAGGCAAGTCGACGGTGGCCGCGAACCTCGCGGTGGCGCTTGAGCGCGCGGGCGCCAAAGTCGGCCTCATGGATACCGACGTCTACGGGCCGAGTGTCCCGATGCTGATGGGCGGACGCCACGAGCCGCGCGTGGTTGAGGGCAAGCTCGAGCCGCCGGTCGAGTACGGCATCAAGCTGATCTCCATGGCCTACTTCCTGCCCAAGGACGAGGCGGTCATCTGGCGCGGCCCCATGCTCCATAAGACGATGCAGCAGTTCCTGGGCGACGTGCGCTGGGGCGAGCTCGATTACCTCGTGATGGACCTGCCGCCCGGCACCGGCGACATCCAGTTGAGCCTTTCGCAGTCCATCCCGCTCACCGGCGCCGTGATCGTCTCGACGCCGCAGGACCTGGCGCTGACCGTGGCGTCGAAGGCCATCGCCATGTTCCAGAAGCTCAAGGTGCCGATCCTGGGCGTCATCGAGAACATGAGCTACTACATCTGCCCGCATTGCGGCGAGCGCGAGGACATCTTCGGACACGGCGGAGCCCGCGCCGCCGCCACGAAGCTCGGGTTCCCGTTTCT
>Ga0209580_10001210_pt1 | contig 12201 bp, 12 predicted proteins | sample Coa_R1_5_FD_187153 | JGI IMG/M metagenome (GOLD analysis project Ga0209580, IMG submission 187153) | Surface soil microbial communities from Centralia Pennsylvania, which are recovering from an underground coalmine fire - Coalmine... | ecosystem: Environmental > Terrestrial > Soil >...
TGAAAGTTCGCATCGCCTGGAATCTCGGTGCCCAGGACCCACGAGCCCACCAGAAGGGCCGTCCGGTCGTCAGCCGATCGAATCACTGTCGGCGTGGCCCGTGCCGTCAACGTGGCGATCGCCTCGGCCGCCGCAGCAGGGCGATCCGCTACCGATCGCGCGCAGAGCCGGTCGATCAATCTCGACAGCTCGGCCGGCACATCGGGCCGCCGTTCGCCGATCCTGGGTGCATGACCTTCCTGGATCCAGGCAAGCACAGCTCCGGTCGACCCCTGCGGGAACGGGTCGCGGGCCAGCAGCAGGCATTCCATGGTCCGGCCGAGCGCGTACAGGTCAGATGCGGGACCGAATCGTGGCGGGGCCTCGAACAATTCGGGCGCCATGTACGGGAGAGTACCGGCCAGGTCGTGCGGGCGGGTGCCACGCGTCGAGTCCTCGACGGCGATGCCAAGATCGGCCAGCTTCACTCGTCCGTCTCGCGTCCGCACGAGGCAGTTGGCCGGCTTGATGTCGCGGTGGAGAATGCGGGCATCGTGCAGAGATTGCAAACCGGCCAGCAACTGGCGCGTAACATCGACGGCTCGATCGGCGGGGAGGGGGCGCGAAGTGCTGCAGGTGCCATCCATCAACTCGAGCACCAGGTACAGCGACCCATTTGACCGGCCTGCGTCGAAAATCCGCACCAAGTTCGGATGGTCGAGCCGAGCCATCAACCGCGCCTCGTGCAAGGCGCCGTCGACATTGCCTACGGCGTCGGGCCCGACGAACTTGACCGCCACATCGACTTCGAGCGTGCGGTGCCGGCCCCGGAAAACACGACCGAACGAGCCGTTGCCGATCGGATCGCCCAGGTCGACGTTGGGGACGCGAAGATGGTCGGTCATTCGGCGGCCCGCACGAGGCAAAATATCATGCGTCGAACGGCGGTGGCCAAGGAGTCTGGCGCTCGAAAGCCCGGCACGGTGTTAGCGCCACTAGGCCGGCCGTGTCTGGTCAAAGAGGACGATGCCAAGTGGGCCACCTCAGCAAACCCGGTCTATCGAGGCGTTGTAGGTGTATGCTTCGCCCCTTACGGTCTTCGAGGATGGCACGCTCATGAGCAGACTGCCGATCTCCAGCCTCGCGCTGGCCGCCGCGATCGGTGTGTGCGCGGCCTGCCAGCGCGCCGGCGGCGACGCGACCGGCCAGCCGGCGTCAGTGCCCGCCGCTCAGGCGGTCGTTCAGCCTGGTGCGCCCGGCCAGGCCTCCACCGTCATCGCGAAAGTCCCGGCATTTCACGACAACAACTACACCGACGCCGACGTGAAGTTCATGCAGGGCATGATTCATCATCACCATCAAGCGCTCCTGATGGTGGCGATGATTCCCACGCATACCACCACGGTGCAGTTGGCGGAGCTGGGAAGGAAGATCCAGATCTCACAGAGCGGCGAAATTCAGGCGATGAAAGACTGGCTCACCGACCGGCACCAGGAGGTGCCGATGATCATGCCCGATGGCTCCGCCATGATGGGCCAGATGGACATGGCGGCGATGCCGGGCATGCTCACGCCTGAGCAGATGAAGGCGCTCGGGGCCGCGCGCGGCTCGACGTTCGACGAGCTCTTTCTCACAGGCATGATCCAGCACCACAAGGGCGCGCTCACGATGGTCGCCGATCTTCGCGCGGCCGGCGGTGCCCGGGAACCGAATATCGCCGACTTTACGGTCCGCGTGGACACCGATCAGCGTATGGAGATCGTTCGCATGGACGGACTCTTGGGGAGGCCAGTCGAAAAGTGATGAATCCGCAAACTCGTGTTCGCCTCATCTTCGGCGCGGTCTTTGGTTTGGCCGTCGCCACCGCGGTTGCTGCGCAGAATCCGCCGTCCGCGCCCGCTCCAGCCGGTAACCCGCCGCCGCTGCAAGGCCGAGGCGGCACGCCGGGGCAGATTGCCATTCCGCAACTCTGCACCCCCGAAGAGATTGCCGCCGCTCAGGCGGCCGCCACCGGACAAGCGTCCGCGTCGGTCGCTGGTCGGGGCCGCGGCGGCCGAGGCGGCGTGCCCTGTCACATGCCCGATCCGCGCGAAGGCCTCAAGGCGGGCCTGTACGACGCCGGTCAGGCGGCGCTGAACATGACGCTCGTGGCCAGCCTGCACCAGCCGGAGGGCATGTACAACCCGAATCCGAGCCAGGGCGGGCGGCAGCTCGACTACGCGAATTCTGACCTCGCCTTCGGCGCCGACGGCAAGCTGGCCTTGCAAGGCAACTTCCACGGGCTGATTTTCTACGACATCTCCAACCCCGCCGCGACGAAGCTCCAGACCATCGTGGTCTGCCCAGGCGGGCAGGGCGACGTCTCCGTGTGGGGCCACCTCGCGTTCATGTCGGTCGAAAGCCCTGGTCGGCTGGACTGCGCGCCGCCACCCGACAACGGGCCTAACGGGCGCGGCGCGACCGCGCCGGCGGCAGCAGGTCAGGCGGCCGCGGGCGCTCCAGCGAACGGACGCGGCGCAGGGGGCGGAGGCGGGCGCGGTACGGCTCCGCCCGATCCAGACCGCATGTATGGTGTCCGAATCTTCGACATCACCGATCCGCTGAAGCCCCGACAGGTGGCCGGCGTGCAGACCTGCCGCGGCTCGCACACGCATTCACTCGCAGTCGATCCGAGGGACAAGGACAACATCTACATCTACGTCTCCGGTACGTCCGGAATTCGGTCGCCGCAAGAGAAGGCGGGCTGCGTCTCGGACCCGAATGCGCCCGACACCTCGCAGTACGGCATCGACGTGATCAAGGTGCCGCTCGCGCACCCGGAGCAGGCGGCCGTGGTGAGCCACGCCTACGTGTTCGCGGACGCCAACACCGGTCAGATCGCCAGCCTCTTCGGCCGGCGGCAGGGCACGGGCGAGCCGAACCCGACCCCAACAAATGGCTGCCACGACGTGACCAGCTACCCCTTCTTTGCACTCCTCGGCGGCGCCTGTGCCGGCAACGGCCTGCTGCTCGACATCCACGACGTCGCCCATCCCAAGCGGCTCGATGACGTCGCTGACGCGGCGTTCTCGTTCTGGCACTCCGCGACGTTCAACAACGATGCGACCAAGCTGCTCTTCTCCGACGAGTGGGGCGGCGGAACGCAGCCGATGTGCCAGTCGTTCGATCCGCCGATGTGGGGCGGCGACGCGCTGTACAACATCCAGGGCTCAGGCGAGGGCCGTCACCTGCACTTCGAGGGGTACTTCAAGATGCCGGCCTGGCAGACCGCGACGGAGAACTGCGTGGCTCACAACGGGAGCCTGGTCCCCGTGCCGGGGCGCGACATCATGTCTCAGGCGTTCTACCAGGGCGGGGCAACCGTGTTCGATTTCACGGACCCGGCCCACATCAAGGAGATCGCCTACTTCGACCGCGGCCCGATTGACGACAGCCGGTTGGTCATCGGCGGCTACTGGTCGATCTATTACTTCAATGGCTATCTCTACGGCTCGGAGATCGCGCGCGGGTTCGACGTCTTCGAGTTGACGCCGAGCCAGTACCTTTCGAAGAACGAGATCGACGCGGCCAAGCTGGCGACTCGCGAGGGCTGCGGCGCCTCGAACGATCTGAACGTGCAGTGCCAGCCGCATTACGTCTGGCCGGCCAGCTTCGTGGTCGCCCGCGCGTACCTGGATCAGCTCACGCGCGACAAGGCACTTCCGCAGGAACGTGCGGATGCGCTCAGCGCGGCCATGAAACAAGTCGAAGACGCGGGTGGCTCGGCCCGAACCGCGGCCAAAACTCATCTCGAGAGTCTGGCGGCCGAACTGATCAAGGACGCCGCCGCCGCCCCGGCTCTCCAGGCGGCACGGATGCGCGCCTGCGCCTCGACCATTCAGAAGCGCGATGCGCAACTGAAGTAGCGTCGCTCAGGAAATCAGCCGGCAGCGGACGTGTCGATCTGCCCGGATTCGCACGTGATTGTGCAAGGGAGCTAGGGCGACCGTCAGCCCTACCGCGCCGCGCGCACGACGACAGTGCCTGCCGGTCCGGCGGGGATGACGACCTCGAGGACCTGACGACCTGACACCGCCGTTGCCGTGACCGCTTGCCCGCTCCACGTCGCGGCACCTGCAGATACGCCGTGCACGCGCACGCGATAGCTCGTGATGGTCGTCGGGTACGCGCCGATCGGTTTCGCGAAGGTCACCGTTACGGTCCCGTCGCCCGACTGTTTCGCCGTCACGGCTTGGGAGAACGACCTGCCGTGCTCGTACGCGTAGGTCTCGCCGTCGTCGTCGTACACCTCGAATTGCGCCTGACGCTGCGTATCGGGCCAGAGATCGAGCGTGCTTCGGTGAGTGCGCTCTCGCCGTTGAACTGCGTGACCGGTTGCGTCGCGACGATCGAGCCCGCGCGCACGAACATCGGCAGATCGTCCCAGCGCGCGGCGTTGGCGTCGACGTCCATAGCGTGGCCGCCGTCATGGACCGTGTCAGCCCGGTAGTCGAACCAGCAGCACGCCCCGAGCCGCCGCGACCCGATCGATCACGAGTGTCGTGCCATCGGCCGAGGCCGACCGCACCTGGATCTCGGCAGCGGTCACGACGACGCGCAGGACTGCGGTGGAGAGGGTAGTGCCGTTGGTCGAACCAACCGACGCGAATCGCAACCGGCCCGCTGGGTCCAGGATCTCGGTCGGATCCACGGTCGCGCCGGCCGGCACGTAGTCGAGACGCAGGATATCTGGCGCCACGGCGCGGACACGCAGCGTGCCGCTCGCATCCTGCAGCTGCAGGTCGCTCGCCGCGGGCAGGAACGGGCTGGCGACCGCGGCAAAAGCGACCGCCAATACGGCGCCGCGCGGAGTCGCGGCACTACCTTACAACAGAGACCAGGTTGGCTCTGTCTCGCACGGGGCTGGCGGCGGACAACGCGGCTGCTCATCGGCGGCGTCGGCCGGGTCTCCGACTCGCCGGCGTCCGTGTTCGCGGCGTCTGAGGACGCCCCTTCGAAGACACGAAACGACATCCAACGAGCAGGAGATCTCGCACCGCGGCCTCGTCAACTTCATGAAGTCGCACGAGGACACACGGATAGTCCAGGTAGTGGGGTTTCACGTAGTAGGTTGCTGGCTCAGCCGCCAACAGTTCGTCGCGGCGATCAAAGTCCATCCGAACGGCGAGCGAATTGGGCTCGGCGGACTTGTGCGAGGGCACGCAGGCAAACATCTGGCCAGCCACCTTGAGGGCAGGCGCGCCGTAGGCCGTTCCTTCGCCTACGCCGGGTATCGCCAAGCCGATGGCCCGCACGGTCTCGAACGTGATCCCCTTCCTCATCCTGAAGGGCCAATCTTAGCGCTCAGCCGGTCAGGTGCGGAGGGCCCGGTCGGCAGGGCCACACCGTATACTGAACGCCGTGCTCGCGGCTGCCGTGGTCTCCGTGCTGCCGGTGTGGGACGGAGAGGCGCTTTTTGCCCACACGCATCTGTCGGCAGGCGCTCGGCTCATTCGGGCGTCGGGCGTATGACGGCCTCTCTCCGCCCTCAGTGCCGGCGCCCTCGGTACGACCGGCGCGGCGGCGGCGCTTGATGAGCGAGGCCTCGGTCATTCGACGCGCGATTGAGCGGGGCGTCGCCTTTCTCGAGTCGGCGCAGCTGTCGAGTGGCGAAATCCCGATTGAAATATCACCGAACGCCGACATGAGCGGCGACTCGGTTCGCGAGCCGGTCGTATTCCCAACGGCGGTTGCGGCGCGGGCCTTATCGATCACGCCACTTGCGGCGAACATCCGGGCTCGAGCGCTCGATTTCCTGTTGCGCGAAATGGAGGCCGATGGTCTGTGGCGCCATCCGTCGAGCGACAAACCAGGGCATGACGACACGCCGCTCGACCTCGACGACACGTCGATCGCGTCGGCGGCTCTGAAGGCCGCCGGACGACCGTTCCCAGACAACCGCGCGCTCATACTGGCTGAACGCGAGCCGAACGGTCTCTTTCGAACGTGGATCGTGCGGTGGTGGTCCCGCCCGCTCATGACCTATCGTTTCTTCCGGTATGTGGCGAAACCACATGACGTCGACGCCGTGGTCAACGCGAACGTCGTCATCTACCTCGGCATCCGCAAAGAGACTCGACCGGCGATCGAGCACATGCTGGCGGTTCTCCGCGACCATCGCGAGATGGCATCGACGATTTGGTACGGGAGCATCTTCACCGTTTGGTATTTCTTTTCGCACGCACTCCTGGAGATTGCGCCAGAGGCGGGGGCGATGATCGTGCCGCGTCTCGAAGCGGCGGCTCCCGGTAACGCCCTCGAACTCTCGCTCGCGACCTCGACCTTGCTGCTGTGGAACCGCGTCCCGGATGTCGAGGCCCTCATCGAGGCGCAGCTGCCATCTGGAGGCTGGCCCAACGCCGGCTTCTACCACATGGGTTTCAGAGCCGGTGACGCTCAACCGAAGCCGCCCTGGTGGGGATCTGAAGCGCTGACCGCGGTTTTCGCGGTAGAGGCGCTTAGCCGCCGAATGGCCTGGAGTGTAAGCCGCGGAAACAGCGAGACGTGAACGACGAGAACGACGAGATCGTGCCAATCGCGCAGCACCGCGGCGATAAGCAGGGCGAGTGGAAACAAGTCGGAATAGAACTGGTGCAGAACGATGAAGAAGCGCGGCTTTGGCCTCACGATCACAGGCTGTGTGTGCCAGCGGCGTGCGCTGCGGATCGCATAGAGCACATACAACACGAGAAACGCGGCTGGCCACACGCTGCCGACCTGCCACAGCATTGCGGCGAGTGCGCCCAGTTCCAGGGGAAACACGACAAACGTGCCGGCCACTCCGGCACCCGTTGGATATTGCCGCGCGAACGTGCGGACGTTCGCGGCGAGGTCGTTCTTGGCGTCGCTCAACTGATGCCAAAGGATGCCGCGTAGGCCGTACGTCAGCGACCAGATAGCGACCGCCGTCAGCCACGCGGCGCTGACCGTGCGGTGCGTGCCTCGATAGGCAATGAAGACCGCGACGAGCGCCGGGAACAGATGTGCGCCGGCAGCGTCGCATAGCACGCCGGCAATTCCGTGCTTCTTAAAGCGAAGCGGCGGAAGTGAGTACAACGAAAACGCGAGCCAGACTGCGACGTAAAATGATTGGAGGCGCCAGTCGTCTCGCCAGAGCCAGAGGAAGACGCACCCAGCGCCAACGGTGAGAGCGAGCAGCGCCAGGACCATTTGTCGCGATCGGCCCGCGACGCGGTTTCGCTTGCCGGCCGCACCGTCGTCCGCCTGGTCCGTGAGGTCGTTGATCACGCTCGTATAGGCCGCGGCCGGCACGATGGAGAGAACGAGCGACATTGCCGCGGTCCAGCGTGAGATGAGAGACCCACCCAGGACGAGCGTCGTCGCATAGAACACCGAGAGAATAGGGACGAGCTTGTAGTCCCACCACTCGTCTGCGCGGATAAGGTCGATCAGATCGCGGCGAATGTCGTCAGAATAGCGCAGATGAATGTGGTCTTCGTCAGCGGCAACCGGGCCTGGGGTGGCAGCGAGGCGTTGTGGAGCGCGACCGCTGCTGTGCTCGCGGCCGACGGGCACCGCATTCGCGTCTTTCGGAGCGGCGTCGACGAACGGGAGCCTCGCATCAGGCGGCTGCGGGAGCTGTCCTGTCCGATTCATGACCTTGCGCGTTTTCCGCTGATGCCGCGGCGTCTATTCGTGTTGGTGCGAACGTTGTCGTCTCGGGCAGCCTACGGCCATGAAGCCCTGCGGCTTCTCATTGGTCTGACGCTCTCCCGCCGACCCGATCTCGTCGTCGTTTCACAAGGAGGAAACTATGACGGGTATTTCCTGGCGGAGGTGTGCCGGCGATTCAAACTGCCGTACGTGGTTGTCTCCCAGAAGGCCAGTGAACTGTATTGGCCTTCAGACGGGCAGCTGAAGACCATCGCTGCCGTTTACAGCGCTGCGCGGACAACCGTCTTTGTCTCCGAGCGCAACCGCCAACTGACCGAGGAACAACTCGGATTTGCGCTGCCCAATGCGGTCGTGGTCCGCAATCCCTTTCTGGTCTCCTGGGAGCCGCGCACCGATTGGCCCGACGACCGGAACGCGTGGCGGATGGCCTGCGTCGGACGGCTCCACCCGATGGAGAAGGGGCAGGATCTGTTGCTGCGTGTTCTTGCGCGCCGGCGCTGGCGCGAACGCCCGCTGTCGGTGACGTTTTACGGCGACGGCCTCCAGCGCGCCAGTCTCGAGGGCATGGCGCGCCACCTCGGCCTCAGTAGCGTTACCTTCGCCGGCTTCACACACGATGTTCCCGCGATCTGGAATGACCACCACGGTCTGGTCCTCCCGTCGCGCTGCGAGGGCATGCCTCTGGCGCTGATTGAGGCGATGCTGTCAGGCCGAGTACCGATCGTGACAGACGTCGGTGGTAACGCGGAGGTGGTCGACGACGGCGCGACGGGCTACGTGGCTGCCGCGGCGACTGAGGACGCGCTTGACCAGGCGATGGAACGCGCCTGGAACGACCGAGCCAGATGGCGGGAGATCGGCGCCGAGGCCGCCGCGAGGATCCGCACGTTGGTCTCGCGCGAGCCGGAACGTTGTTTCGCGAATCGTCTCGTCGCGCTGGGCAACTTAGGGTCTCGATAGGGTCGGCGCCGATGGCCCCTCAAGCACTCGTCGCAGGCGATCACATCGGATCAGGCCAATGTTTATCGGACGGCCTCAGTGAACGCGAAGTCACAACGTGCCGCTCGCGGCGCCTCGATTGGCACAAATTCGCACACGGGACCGGCGCGACCGAGCCCGGCCGCACTGGTGCTACATTGGCGCGGGGAAGCACGAAGGCCATGGTTTTTCAGGTCGAGCGCGTGACGGACGGCCGCTGGATCGCTGAGGTTCCAGGCCTGTCCGGCGTGTTGGCTGACGGCCAGACGCGCGACGAGGCCGTCGCCCGCGTGCAGGCCCTCGCCCTCCGAGTCCTGGCCGAGCGCCGCGAGCATTCTGAGGCGCCCGCCGAGCTGCTGAACGTCAGCTTCCGTGCCGCGTGAGCCAGTGGCCCTCGAGTAAGGAGAATCGGGTCTTGGCCGCCCTCTACAAGATCGGGTGGCGGTTGAAGCAACCCGCCACCGCCGCCCCCGAGCGTGACCACGGCCGGCCCGACAAACGACACGACGAAGAGGACCGCGGCGACGACACCCCTGATGCCGGCCTCTCGGAGGTCGAGCATCCGAAATGCGATGCTCGCGATCTTCGTCCATGCTCTCGTCTCGTGCTTGGTCGTGAATGACGCCGTGAAGGTGGTCATGATCGGCTGGCGCCTACCCACTGCTGTCGGATAGCGTCTCGGCAAGCGCCCGATCACGATGACACCGCCTCAAGCACCTCCGCCACCCGCCGGCGACTTGATACCGTCCACGCTCGGACGTCCAGGCGCCGCGCGCTTCTGGCTGGCCGTGCTCCTGACCGGCGTTGGCACGGGCATTGGCGCGGCGGCGCTGACCCGACTGCTGGAAGCGGTACAGCACGTGATGTGGCCCGGCCCCGGCACTGGGATCCTGAGCGCGGCGGAGGGAGCGAGTGCCTGGCACCACATGCTTGTGCTGCTGGGCGCGGGACTCGTCACGGGGGCGGGACAGATCATTCTCCGACGGCTCTCGAGCGGCAACGGCATCGACACGACCGCGGCCATTTGGTTCCATGCCGGGCGGATGCCCGCGTTGCGGACCTTGGGAAGCGCGCTGCTCTCGGTGCTCATCGTAGGCATGGGCGTGTCGCTCGGCCGCGAGGGCGCACCCAAGCAAGCCGGGGCGGTGATCGCCAACTTCTTTTCGGACAGGGAGCGCCTGTCCGATGAGCAACGTCGGCTCTTGGTGGCCTGCGGCGCCGGGGCGGGGATGAGCGCGGCCTATGGCGTCCCGTTGGGCGGAGCGCTTTTCGCGCTGGAGGTCATGCGCGGGATGCTGGCCCTCAGGTACGTGCTGCCCGCTCTGTTCGCCTCAGTGATTGCCACGGCTGTGTCGTGGGTGGCGCTTCCCGACGCGCCGACGTACGTCATCCCCGGTTATTCGAGTTCGGCCTCGAGCGTGGTCTGGGCGCTGCTGGCAGGTCCGATTGCGGGCGTGATCTCTGTCGGCTATGTACGAATGGTCAGCTGGGCTGATCGCAACAGGCCGCAGGGTTGGCGACGGGTGACGGCGCCCGTGCTCGGATTGGGGTTGTTAGGGGCGGTCTCGATCTGGTTCCCGCAAATATTGGGCAACGGCAAGGACATCTCCCAATTGGCGTTCACGAGCCAGGTGGCGCCGGCATTGCTGTTGACGCTGCTGGTGTTAAAGCCCGCCGCGACGGTGTTATGCATGCGCAGCGGTGCGCCCGGCGGCTTGTTCACACCGTCCCTGACGGTGGGCGCATTGCTCGGCGGAGTCTTGGGTCACGCCTGGTCCTGGTTCTGGCCTGGTGTTCCGCCTGGCCTCTTCGCTGTGCTCGGGGCTGGAGCTGTTCTGGCTGCCACCACACAGGGTCCCATCTCGACGGTGGTCCTGATGATGGAGTTAACCGGCCGGGACCGATCGTTCATCTTGCCGCTGCTCCTCGCCGTGGGCACCGCCACGCTCGTGGCGCGGACCATCGAACCACGATCCATCTACGATGCACGCCTGACCAACGCGGAGATCCAGGCCCGACAGAAGGCGCGCGATCTGCGACCTGGCCAGACGTGACGAGCCCACGATCCGCTTGCAGCCGATGGCGGTCGGTGGGATGCCGAACGCACCGCCCCGTGAGGCCGCGGAGGACGCGTGCATCGCGACCGAGGGTGCCCGACAAGCCGCGGAGGAAGCCCGGCTCAGCGGGCCTCCGGCACACCGTCGAAGAAATCAACGACCCCGGTCTCCAGAGAATACTCGGCGCCGACGACGAGGAGCCGTTTCCCCTGAATTCGCGTTTCAAGGACGTCCGATCCGTGTCGCAACTGGTTGGCCGAGGCGCGGACGTTGCTGCGAACGGCCAGCCGCACGAGCGCCTCAGAATCGTGCCTAAGTTCCGTTGTCAACAACGCCTCCACTGATGGCTGAATGCGGTCGACGATCGACCGCAGGCCCCGTGACTGCGGCTCCGTTGGCCGAATCAGAGCTTCCACAGTGGCCAGAACGGCCCCACACCGAGAGTGCCCCAAGACCACCACGAGCGGTGTGCTAAACCGCTCTGCCGCGAACTCAACGCTGCCGATTTGAGACGAAGCGACAACGTTTCCGGCAACCCGGATCACAAAGAGATCGCCGAGACCCTGGTCGAAGATGATCTCTGCCGGTACCCGTGAATCGGAACAGCCGAGAATGATGGCGAACGGTTCCTGACCTGCCGCCAACTCACTCCGTCGCGTCTGGCTCGCGAGTATGTCAATGCTCCGAACGCCAGACGCGAAGCGACGGTTTCCCTCTCGCAAGCGCTCGAGTGCTTCTTGCGCCGACATCATCGCTCCGGCTCCTTTGTCCTACACCGCGGTACCCTTCAACAGAATGGCACCCGAAATGTGTGTCCTAAGACTGAACCCGCAGGTCTCTTCGTGCAGCGTTTCCTCGCATCGCTTGTCCGCAGCAATGGCAGTCCCGCGGAGCGCGATCACCGACCTGGGGAGGCGGCGGCACGGTTGGATTGTAACGCCCGCCACCCGCGCGCTAGGGCGAAGGTCGGCCTCGAGGTCACCGACTCCCCATCAAATTCGGCCACCACGGGCGGGTGTCCGGCGACTCGGCGGGCCCCACACTCGGGCAGGCGGAGTCTTCCTCATGGGGTCATCTCCTCGGGCGAGGGCAGCTGTGCAATCGGAGACACAACGGCGCACGGGAGTCCGGCCAGAGGGGGCAGGAGCGCCGCGGAGCGCCCGCGGCGAAATCGCACAACGAGGAGCAGACTCATGACCGACTCCAGCAATAACCAAGTCTTGTGTGCGGGTTGACCTGAGAGTCTCGCTCGAAGCGAGTTGTCGCCCGTACCGTGCTGGCGCCCCGGAGGATTCACCGGACGCGCGCGGAAGTCGCCAGCCGTGACCCCCTGAGCAACTGCCGGCCGTCGTGTGCGCAACGGCACAGACGCACGCCTGTCCGTGGGAGGATCCGTCCCGGGTCTTGTAGAAATTGAAAATGGCGTAACCTCCTGCTGACCCAAACAGCAGATCGCCGCTAGTAACGGCGACGGAGGACTACGCCATGCAGGACAGTAGCACAAGCCCAAGAT
>Ga0209580_10001211_pt1 | contig 12200 bp, 14 predicted proteins | sample Coa_R1_5_FD_187153 | JGI IMG/M metagenome (GOLD analysis project Ga0209580, IMG submission 187153) | Surface soil microbial communities from Centralia Pennsylvania, which are recovering from an underground coalmine fire - Coalmine... | ecosystem: Environmental > Terrestrial > Soil >...
CAATTTCAAAGCAGCAAAAGAAATCGTACAAAAATTCAAACAAAGTGTTCCGATCAATATCGTAAGGAGCAAGCAGTATCCAGCCATCTCCAACAAATTTGTACATGTCGATGCCAATATTCTTGCCCTCACTTATGAGGTCTTGCTTCAACCTGATAAGCAGGTTCAGCCAGTTACTGAGATTATCGGTGGCTTTGAGGTCCTCGACTAACGCAGTCGAAGAGCAAATGTCAGAGAAAATAACCAGTTTCCTGACTATCTCAGGTTTCTCGTTTCTCCGTGTCATGCCCGGATTTTATCAAAGGGAACTCGGACCAGTGCCCGTGCTCTCCTGTTCGCCGGGTCAATTCGCAAGGCCGTGGACGATCTTATTGCTAGCCCGGACGGGGATTGACGGATGCTGGGGAGTTCTCTGTATTCAATCTTGGATTGGTTAGTGAGTTCCGGGACCCAAACAATAAAGAAACATCTGAAAAAGGATGTCACGTCTGGCATAAAGATTCAGATATATGCAAACAGTTCCTGGTCAGGATTGAGGACCCTAGCTTTGACGATTTGTTCCAGCCCAACAGCAGCTTGGCCTCGAAATAAAAACGACACAGAAGCCAGATTTATAATCACTGCTAAATGATGAAATATATTCCAATGAGAGTCCGGGCTTCAGCCGATATGGTTAGGCTGGAATTGAGAACGCTCGAAGAATATTGCATTCATGGGGAGATATTTTTTGCAGGACGAATCAAAAACTTTCAAAAGGAATTTAACAAGGACCCTAAGAGTTGGGATATTGACCATGCCGTAGACATGAGAAATGAGCTAGAGACTCATCTGGATTACAGCAATTATTTTGGCCTGCTAATGGCTTTTTCTTCGTTGGAGCGGTTCCTTGACCGTCTCTATAGCCAAACCAAATACACTGCAACAAAACCCGCTTTGAGAGATGCAATGCTTGAGCGAGGGGGATGGTTAAAGGTCGATGACTACAGGAAGTTTCTCAAAGCTCTTGGTATTGATCTAACTGCAGCCCGGTATAAATGGCACGAAATTGTAAAACTGAATGCGTTTCGGGACGCAATTGCACATCAGGGAGGAGCAGTCACCGGAGATAACGAAAATCGCCTAAAGCATTACAAATACAAAAAGGGTGACTGGCTCAACGTGACCATTGATGACGTGCGAAAAAGTATAAAGCTGGTTCAGGAAACAGTTGAATTGCTGACGACCGATTACTTAAAGGCGCTGAGAAAGAAAAGGCTTATCAGGGGAAGATGAAAACGTCTGAACTGATTGCGGATATGGGCCAATGGATTAAGAGTGTGCTCGTTACATGGCAATCCTACATCACGGGAGGAGTGTTGGTTGAGTCTTGCTGGCCTATGAAAAATTTCAGTTTGGCTCAATCAGCAACAGATTCTGGAAATATGGAATTATCACAGCCTTCATTGTGGCCTGTTTCGTCTCATGGAGAAAGAAACTCAACAGGGTCAGAGAATACGAACGTAAGCCGCCGTCATTGACCGTCGAAATACTTGAGATGTACGTTCAGAAACTCTCAGAGATGCCAGCCGATGAGAGATTCAGACCTCTGACTAATTGGGACGTGTTTTTGCATGTCAAGCTGGTATTAAACGAACCAGACAGGCTCCTGCTCGATGATTACAGGCTCACTGCGACCTTATACGGCAATGAGTTCCAAGTAGTATGGTGGACGGGGGACTTAGGCAATTATGGTCTCACTACCCTGACGACAAAAATAAAGGGAGAATCCTCTCTCATTGCGGGTTACAGAGTAACCGAACTCGCAAAGGACGTTCAGCGGAGGAATAACCCTGTTGAAGGCTGGCTCCACTTTAAGGCCCTTCGCCTTATAGAGGACGACATGCCAAAGGTCATTTATCGGCTGTACTGTTCTGCCGGATCATGGAGCACATATGCAGAGATAACCGGGGATAAAAATTCGTTATCCACGGAGAAATACTTCCAAAAATTACCTAAAGAGCAGACTCACGGAAGAGGGACCAATGCCTGAATCTAAATACAGAGAGGCTCTGGTCACATACATTGACATTTTGGGCTTCCGGGAAATGGTTAAAGATTCCGAGAGGACTCCGTCTCGGATACCTGAACTCCGCTATGTTCTGAAGGTTTTAAAAAAGCAAATAGGAACAGGCGTAAGGTACAGCTTCGAGAGAAGCGAACCGAAAAAGTCTTTGAAAAATTCATTGAGCCGATTTACAAGGACATGGAGGCTATCCACCTGGGATGCTAAAATCAGCAAAACCAGCCAAAAAATCAAAACAACAAGGATTGGCTAATCATGTCCACGCTGATCGAGCACTATACGCTTGAAGACGGGAAGGAATGGGCCGTGTTGGCTGACGGCGGCTCGACTTATGAAAGCATCCAGCCCTACGTCTGCGTCCCGGCTGGCGACTTGGGCATGCCCGCAGAGGAGCTGGGCAAGGCAGTGGCGTCCCTCCGCTTTGCAGCCGAAGCCACGCGCCTGAAATGCGCATGGCTCAACAGGATGATGCCCCACCACGAGGAGTCGATCCCAATGCTTGAAACCATCAACCGCAACCTGGAAGAGGCAAGCCGGTTCTCAAAGGAAAGCGCGGACAGCCTCTTGGAGGCGACGCCGCAGCAAATCGCGTTCCCGACTTCCATCAGGCCGTATTCGCGGGATGAGGAAAACGCAGTGCTGCGGATGATGTCATGGCACCCGATGGTCGGCCTGAACGTCCTGCTCGACATGAAGCAGGAAATCGAAGGCAAGCTGCGCGAAGAATATTTTGATCTCCTGCGCCTCCGAGAATCCCGCCCCAAGAAGCGCCTGACGCCGCGTCAGACAAGCCGCCTTGCCCAGGTGACTAAAGCCCTGAACGGCTGCGGGCTGTGCGGGCTGATCGATGGCAACCATACGGACGTGTGCCGGGCAATGAGGGTCAGGCCCGCCTGATGAGCAGCAAGAAGAAGGTCAAGCTGAAGCCAACGCAGAAGCTGAGCGAAGCGGAATGGTTGCAGGAGCTGAAGCATATCGAGAATGAGGTCACCCATGTTGTCGATATTTTCAATTTCCTTGAAGAAGTAACCCGGCTCGGCAACGAGAGCGAAGCCGCTTTCAATGCATTCAATGAGGCCCCGCTGTTCTGGCGTGTCCACCAGGACTGCCTTCAGGAGTCCATGTTCATGGGCCTGGGCAGGCTTTGCGACTTCTCCCCGGACGCGATCAACGTGAACCGTGTGTTGAACGCCGCGATGGCTCACCCGGAATTTTTCTCCGGGCAAGCCTTGGGCCGGAGGCTGAAGGAGCGCGGCGTCGGCAAGGAGCATGCGGACAATATTGTCGCCGACGCCTGGGTGCCGAACGGCAATGCGGATTTCAAGTACTTGAAAAAGGCTGTTTCCTTCCGTGTAAGCCGCATTGAGCAAATCTACAGGCCCATAGGAACAGTCATTACGGGCACCGCCTGACGCAGGGCGACATCCATGCGATGTTTGCGAGGACGAACAGGAAAGAGCTGGGGGAGACGCTCGACGCATTGCATGAGTTGGTGGCCGGGCTGCTGTCGCTGCGCCAGAACGGGCTCAAGCCTGAGATCGGCGCACGCGACTTTGAGCGTTACAACGATCAGATAAAAGGCTATGCCCACAGCGTAGTCAGGAAAGTCGCGAACCGCGACCTATAGAGTTGACACCTATAGACTTCGCGCTTGACTCCGGGCTAAGCTGGATTGGAGCCACGGAGTCCCCTCATGAGCGTCCCTGTCCCGCAAATATTCAAGGTTTTCAGCCTGCACCGCTACTTCGCTTGGTGCGCAGAGATGCGGGAGCACTACCAGGAAGTGGGGATGCAGGTTTCCCCGCCCCCCAGCTTTTTCGAGAATGAGAATGCGGGCCGTGCGTTCATGTACCTGAGCTATTGGTACGCTGGGCTGCATGTCGTCTGCGAAGGATGGGACGAGCTAAAGCTGTCCGACCCGGAAATAGACACCCTCCTCAAGTTCCCGCACCGGGAAAAGCTTAAGCGGTTTCGTCACGGCGTCTACCACTACCAGGCTGATTATTTCGACCAGCGCTTCATGGGCGCTCTCGTGGCGGGCAAGGATTTTGCCGATTGGGCGGAGTCGCTGATGATTGCGTTTGCCCGCTATTTCGACGCATGGATAAAAAGCCAGATGGCTGCCGTTTCGGCTGTGGCTGCATCAGCCGAGCTGCCTGAGCCATGCGACTAAAAATGCGCGTTGGGCCTTGACTTCCCAACCTCGGGGCGGATACCGTAGCGGATACCAGAGTTGATGTTTCTTTTCTCATCAACACTGGCAATTTTTTCGAGCCATATTGGCAAACCTTTTAAAATCACTGTAAGTGATTGGCTCTTAAAGGTCGGTGGAGAATCCCCCCCTCTCCGCCATGTACCATTATTTTCTTGCAGTTAGAATCCTTCCCGTCTATAGAAAGTAAGGGGGCCGGTGACTCCGGACCGACAGGAGATTCGTCAATGCCAGCCCTCCAGCGCAACGGGTTATGCAATCTACTCCTGGACGATACCATCCAGACGATGCGCTGCTGGCTTTCCTTGAATCTCTCTAATTCATACCGACTCGCCGTAACGTAATGGAGTGATTTTCAGGGCGTTCACTCTGGCGTCGCCTGTCGGCATTATCAGAGCAACTCCAGGTATAAACGTCCCGATTGCGATAGTTAAGGAGATCGGTGACATGACTTGAACTGAGTACTAGCTGGGCGTATCGTACTGTCCCATAGACGAGAGGACTTTGCGCGACGTGGCATTCGACGATTTCAAAGCTGCATATAAGGCGGGCGTTGAATCGGGAAGGCAGATGCCTCTGTGGCAGGCCGTCGCTCCCTTCTTTGGGGTAGGTATCTATGATGTGGTCAAAGCCTTGCGGAGACACGACATGGGCGACGTAATCGTCTCAGCTACGATCTGGTGCGTAGCGGCTCCCGTCTGGATGTGGTGGACTCGAAGAAACCAGTAGAGCGCCTATATACACTGACCATGAGCGCCACCTAATGGTTCAGCCATAGACCTTGATAAACCGGCCCTGTTGTTTTGGAACTCATTTGCTTTTGACGGCTTTGCGGATGGTGCGGAGAGCGAGAGTTGCGGCGGAGTTGCTTATCCCGGACGAAGTCGCCCGTCAGGTTGCTCCCGAAGGGAAGGATCCGGCTCGTGTTCTCCTTGAGGCCTTAGCCGTGGAAGGCTATCGCACAGAACTGCTCTCGGAGTCCGCTCTGCGTCAGATGTTGGGCTTCCAGTCGAGGATAGAAGTCCACGCTTTTCTCAAGCAACACGGGGTGTATATTCACTACGATGTCTCTGATCTGAAGCAAGACGAAGAAACGGCTTCGCGGCTTCGCTCAAAGCTCTACGGCAGCCGCTTTCAACCCCAACTTGCATGACGAATGTGGATGACTTCCTCACGTTTTTCGAGCTCTACCGGTGGCTTTCGTCCTCAAGCCCAGTTTGAAACGGATGTCAACTTCTCCTACATCCGAATACCCGACTTTGCAGAAATTGCCATCAGAAGAGACACCGGAGGTTGGGAAATGCCAGACGTAAAGACGTTTAAAGAAGGAGCCGAATTCGCTCCTGCAGCACGCCTTGGGTGGCCCTCGGGCCGCGGTGACGCGTGCAAAGTCGCATGCATTTTTGCTGACTTTTATGCTGTAAAAAAGCGCGGTGAGAAGCCGCCGTATTTCAGATTCACCCCTGAGGAATCCCGCCGAAAGGCGAGAGTCAGATTTTGGCAAAGCGGTAAATAGCCAAGGTTCTTGCGCTGCAATTCGACCGTTGCTCGTGCGCTTCGGAAGTATCTCAATCAATCCCCAGGCAAACTTCTCCTGTTCCCAATTTCCAGAGGAGACAGGCACGTCCGTTGCTTTTCGCCAAAGTCGCCTGTGGAAATGCGGTTCTGGGCCTGTTCGATTTACGCAAGCACAGGTCGGCCTGGCGGAGAAGCCAGCAACTTGCAAGCCGGCCTTCGGCCTGCTCTCGGAGTACTACTTGGCAAACTCGAGCGGCATTGGTCCCGTGTTAAGAAGTGTAAAAGTTCGATAGTCGTTCGCGAATCCCCCGCCAGAGGATTAACCTTCCCGTCCCGAATGGCTCTCCGATCAGGTTAATTTAGCCGTCACCCAATGTCCGTTTTGCCCCGTCCCTAAACGTGAGAACGTCCACTATTTTCGAGTCTCGAAGCTTTGCCAGTTCGGTCATCTGCGTAGCGAATTGCTCTACGGGTATAGGTGCATATCCATCCCTCTCGCCTCCGATTCCGTGAAACGTCAATACGTGCCATCGACCCGGCTGTAACCATTCACGGACGCTTTCATTCCTTGAAATCTGACGACAGTCCACGTTGAACCTGTCCAATGTGCCATCTTGACCGATTCTGTAATAAGAGGCTTGGCTCCTCCTCGTGCCTGCTCATATCCGGCGTTCTTCACAGCATTCGCAAGATAAACATGAGAGCTGTAATACGGATAGCAGAAAGACGAGACTTCCGTGCCAAGCCAGCCTTCAATCAGCCGTCTAGATTCACGGGCCTCGATATCAGGGTGCATTGGCATTTTTTGCGGATGATGCGTGACACTGTGGCTCCCAATTTCATGGCCATCTTGCACAACTTTCTTGAGCATGCCAATGTCTTCGTCACGCCAATCAATCTTGAACCAATCACCGGCATGCCCCATCCAACTTTCGTGAGTCGCTTCGTCATTGGCAATTAGGAAAAACGTGGCTGGAAGCCCGTCGCTGTTTAGAGTGGGAAGTGCCTTGTCGAACTGGCATCGGAGTCCGTCGTCGAATGTGAGAGAAATGACTGCGGGAGTGTCCATCGCAATAATCATACCGCCCGAAATCGGGTAGGTGTGGACTACACAGCATCGCCTTTTTGTTCCCCCATAGGAAACTCTGTGCACGAAGGAGGACGCGTATCCATCCTTGGGCTTTAGAATGGGGGAATTTCGAGTGGTGCCGTTCCTGTGTTAAGAAGTGTAAAAGTTCGAAAGTCGTTCGCGAATCTCCGCCAGATAACTAACAGCAGAGATATTCCTCCACTCTTCCCGCAAGTGTTCAGCTGATCGTCAGGCAACCATCCAACCGCGAAGTTCGGGAAGCGCCTCGGCCACTACGGGATCCAGGCCTTGAATGGTGAATGTCACGCCCAACTTCGGGACCTCAGGCAACTCTACGTGCATGCTCCCCTTCTACCAGAACAGCTGCTGACATCCCGCGGTAGGTTTTTGCATCCAAAAAAGCTGAGGTGCGGGTTTCCAGCCAGCGCGGACCCGCGAATCGCAGTTGGTTAAAGAGTTGTTGGGACAAGTTGAAGGAAACTGACTTGGCAATCCAAGCAAAGAGGAGTTAAGTGCGTGATTACCCGGGTAAAGTTTTTATCAGTTTTAGGCTGTCTGGGTTCGGTCCTTATTTATGACGGTTGCGGTGGATTGGGCAACAGCCCACCTCCTCCGCCGCCTCCGCCCCCGCCCCCTGCCAACGCGCAACTGACCGTCCAACTCAGCGGCAGCGGTACAGGGACCGTAAGCAGTAGTCCAGCTGGCATCAATTGCGGATCGGCCTGCAGTGCAAGCTTCAACTCGGGCACGCAAGTGACACTGAGCGCGAGTGCCTCCAGCAATTCAACTTTTGCTGGTTGGTCAGGCGGTGGTTGCAGCGGAAACTCATCCACGTGCACGGTGACTCTCAACGGGAATCAAGCTGTGGCTGCGGCGTTTAACGTTATGCCGACGGTCGCGCAACTCAACCACATCATCTTTCTTGCCCAGGAAAACCGATCCCTCGATCATTACTTCGGGGCGCTCCGCGGCTACTGGGCGCAGAACGGTTTTGCGGACGAATCGTTCGATGGGCTGCCTCAGTTCAATCCGGCTTCCGGCGCGGCGCCGCTCCAGGGTCCAGCTCCGGCAATTCCAGGATGTGATCCCAGTTCGCCTCCGCCGGCCGATTGCAGCTTCGATCCCAATAATCCGGTCACTTCGTACCATCTCATCACCCAATGCATAGAAAACCCGAGTCCATCGTGGAATGAGAGTCACGTAGATTGGAATTTCAACGATCAAGTTGGAAAATTTCCGGCGACGTCAAATGGGTTCGTTTGGGTAGCGGCCCACGACTCAAGGGCGGTGCAACCGCCATTCATGGACACAAATGGTATCCGAGTCATGGGTTACTACGACGGTGGAGACCTGAATTACTACTATTTCATGGCCTCGAACTTTGGGATTTCCGACCGCTGGTTCAACCCGATTATGAGCCGAACCCAACCCAATCGCGAGTATCTGATCGCGGCGACTTCCGGGGGTTATGCATACCCGATCGGCACAGACAGTGGGGACAAGGCGCTCCTGTCGGCTACCACGATCTTTCAGGAATTAGACAGTGCAGGGGTGAGCTGGCGAATTTACGTCAATCCTCAGGGAAGCAATTGCTCCGGTCCTCCCTTTGATCCTGCTTGCCTGTTGAAGCTGAGCTACGTCCAAAATTTTAAATGGGGACAGACAATTCCCTCCACGCATCCGCAGAACATCGCTCCCATCTCGCAATTCTTCACCGACCTGCAGAACGGCACCTTACCACAGGTAGTTCAGATTGAACCGGCAAGCGACGCGGGGCTGGATGAACACCCTTCGGATTCAGACACTGCCCCGAACGACATCCAGAGGGGAGCGAATTATGTCTCTACGCTCATCAACGCGCTCATGAACAGCTCTTCCTGGAAGGATTCTGCATTCATTTTGACGTTCGATGAATTCGGCGGCCTCTATGACCACGTTGCGCCACAACCGACCGTGAGCCCTGACGGCATCAAGCCGAGTGATCTGATACCTGGAGACGTTTGCACCAAGATCACCGGACCGACTTGCGACTTCACCTTCACCGGCTACCGCGTGCCGCTCATCGTGATCTCCCCGTTTGCGAAAAAGCACTTCGTATCGCATACGGTCGCAGACCTTACGGCCATTCTCAAGTTGATTGAGACGCGATTTAACCTTCCGGCACTGACCAAGCGGGATGCCGCCCAAATGGATATGACAGAGTTCTTTGATTTCGCCAATCCGCCGTGGATGACCCCCCCGAGCCCACCAAGCCAAAACACGAGCGGCGCCTGTTACCTGAATAAACTACCTTAAAGGTGGAATGGGGGGTGGGAGAATTTTGGTTTCGTTGCCCGTGCCAGCGCGGCCTGGGGTGTTGGGGCATGGGATCGCACTTCCGGCCTACGACAGTGAGGATGTTGTTGGGCGGTTTATGACCCAGGTGAAGTCGTGCGCTCTCTGGAAACTCGGTTGCCATCATGGGCCAAAAGGCAGGAGTGTGGCGTCAGGCCGGCCCTACTCCCACCCCCAACATGCGAAACCTCCCCGCGTGGCTGGGACCCCGGTTTAACGCGCGCTCGCTTTACCGGGCTGGTGGGGATAACACGTGGTTAGTAGTTGTACTGGACTTTCTCTCTCCAGTAAGCACCACCAGGAGGCACTTGGGGCTGGTGCTTATCTCGTGCTCCGAACGTCATTTTTTCTACAGCCTTTGAAGTCGGTGTGCTCTGATATAACACAGGCCTCAAGGCCCTAAAACTGCCGTAGCTCTGCGAAGTATTTTTGCTTTCAAGGACGCGAGGGCGGCGGGATAGCCTCAGGCGGAGTCGAGGTTTTCTGGTCTCTGCGTTTCAATTGAATCGGGGCGGACTGCTTTCTCTTGGTTTCCCGTTGCTTAGCCATCTGCTGGTCGATTTCCTGGTAGCTTTCGTCCGCGACCGCAAATAGCTTCACGCCTTCTGCTGAAGGGCGGGTTGCGGCTCCCACGCGGGCACGGGCGCTCTCCGCCTTCTGTGCTCTTTCATAAAAGTCTTGCGCCGTCTCCTGGTCTCCGTATTTTTCAGCCAGATAACCGATGTTGTTCAGAGAGAAGGCGTTGTTTGGATCGAGCGCATAGGCCTGGCGAAAATCCCGGTCCGCAGCTTGCCAGTCGTTGTGATTGATGGCGAGGACGCCATGCAGGTTCAGTTGCGCCGACCGGGTTTGGTTCGACTCTGATTGCATTCGCTTACGCAATCGTTGCGCGCTCTCCGCAGCCATTTCGCTCACCGGTTTGCCCTTCCAGGATTGGCTGCGGGTAACGATCACCGGTTCCGTAGAATGGGCCTGGGCGGCCTGCGTGTAGTAGCTTAAGGCATTGTCAAGATCGCCTTCCTCTTCCAGCGCCACACCCAGATTGTTTAATGTGAATGGATTCTGCGGACTTAGAGTCAGCGTCTTACGCAGCAGAGCCTCAGCTTCCGGCGCGCGTTTGGCTGAGAGCAACGAGATAGCCTCGACATTTGCGCGGTTGATTTCAAGATCTGCGTCCTGGATGTTACCCAGAGCGGCCCGCATCGGTTTTCCCTGCAACCGGGAAGAATTCGCGCGATCAATCATGGCATCGGAAGCCTGTTGTTCCGCCAGAGAGTAGAACTTCCGGGCGCGTTCAAACCTTCCTTGCAGCTCGGAAATGTATCCCAGATTGTTGAGAGTGAATGGGTCGCCCGGATCGTAGAGGTAAGCCCTGTAGAATAAATCCGCGGCCTTGTCGTAGTTATGTTTACGAGTGGCCTCCACGCCTTCACGATTGAGGCGTTGTACAGGTGTGAGTGCGCTATGCCTGGGCAGACTGATCTTGATATCTCCAGCGGAAATCGGCCCTGGCGCCAGTCCTATGGCGGCAACCATAACAAGGCAAAACCTCAGCTTCCAGGTAGGACCCAATTTCCAGACCTCCGGCCTGTAAATTTCGATTGCATTAACCAGCCAGATGTTGCCCCTGAGTTTGCCAGAACCTCAGCCGCCAGAGGCCACTTTTTTGGGGCTACGACCATCACACCAAAGTTCCCGGATTCGGCGTCAGGAGTATGAGAATGCATCGCTTTCTGGTATGGGCCGCTTTCAGCAGCATGGCATGTGCTCAGGTATCCTTGGCGCCAGACCCAACTTTCACCGGCGGCGCCAAGGAGCAGCGGGCAGCGCAAGCCGATACCGTCCTGGGCGCGATGCCCAACCTGCCGCCGCGCCCTTCGGGAAAATCCACTGTGATTGGAGGAACACTGCTCAAGGTGGACCCCGTCCGCGATCAACTTACTGTCCATGTGTTTGGCGGGGGCACAATGAAGATTTTTTTCGATGCGCGCACCCAAGTCTACCGCGACGGACAGCGGGTTTCGTTGCAGGACCTGAAAAACGGCGACCGGGCATCCGTGGAAACGATACTTGACGGAACCATGGTATTTGCCCGCAGCATGCGTATCCAGACCCAACGGATGGAGGCGGAATGTCAGGGACAGGTGTTGGCCTACAATGCGGCGACGGGGAAACTTCGGGTGCGGGATGCTCTCTCATCGGAGCCGCTGGAACTACGAGTTCCTTCCGGGATCACCATCTTGCGCGAGGGCCACGAAGCATCTTCCCCTGCACAGCTTGGGCCAGGAGCTATGGTTGACGTTGAGTTTCAATCGACCGGAAAGGGTCAAGGCGTAGCAACGAGAATCGCCATTCTTGCGATTCCCGGACTTGAGTACATTTTCAGCGGCCGGGTTACATTTGTGGACGTGCGGGCTGGAAAGATGGCCATCGTCGACCCTCGCGATCAGAGAAGCTACGATATTTCCTTCAATCCGCGATCCTCAGTCCTCGGAGATGTGCGTGAGGGAACTGATGTAATCGTTACCGCTGTATTTGATGGTACGCGCTACTCCGCCAACGCCATCAAATTGAACAGGCCTCCAATTCCCTGAAGCCATTGCAGCTACGCACCCTATTCAGACAACACGGCCACTGCCCTCTTGCGTGGGCGGCGGAATTCCCAGGGAACATTCACCAAATCGAAGAATCCGGTCATATCCATCTGAGCAGCATCTCTCCTCGTGGGCTGGGGGAAACCAAAGTTCTCTTTCTATTCAATAGACCTGTATCTAGTACTTCCAAAACCATCTAGTACTTTCGACCTGCCGACCTGGGGCTTTCCCTTAGGAACATTTATTAAAATCGAAGAAATTCGGTCATATCCATCTGAGCAGCATCTCTGCTTGTGGGGCTGGGGAGATCAAAGTTCCCTTTGTATTCAATAGGCCTACATCTAGTACTTCCGAACCATCTAGTACTTTCGATCTGCCGATCTAGGGTTT
>Ga0209580_10001213_pt1 | contig 12191 bp, 10 predicted proteins | sample Coa_R1_5_FD_187153 | JGI IMG/M metagenome (GOLD analysis project Ga0209580, IMG submission 187153) | Surface soil microbial communities from Centralia Pennsylvania, which are recovering from an underground coalmine fire - Coalmine... | ecosystem: Environmental > Terrestrial > Soil >...
CCCCCAAAACAATCCTTCGCGTGCTGGCGTTCGTAGTTGCCGTGATCCCGGCAGCGGCTTTCGGCCAAAACGCGGGACCGAGCAAGGATCAGGTCGCTCCGACGCTATCGAGTGTGCATGGCGCTTTTACGGTGTTTGCGCCGCGCGGGCATCACGGTGGGACATCGTCGAATTCGCGTGCCCAGGCCGCTGCCGCCCCCGAAATAGATTCGATCCAGACTTTTAGCGGCGAATTTCAGGCGCCTGGGGTTGGGCCGTCCGGGAAACCGCAGCGCAGGTGGCTGTACACCATGGCCGGCAGCCGTCCCGAATCCGGCGGTACTACGGTCTTTGACGCTCCCATTGTCCCGGTTTCGCTCGATCTGCTCGATTACGACGGCTCGGTCCGCGTGGTCAACGGACACGCGCTGCACTATTCCGTGCAGCCTTTCGTCACAGCCGTCGTGAACTCGCCGGTATTTCAGGCAGCAGACTATACCAGCAGCGATGTACCCACGCAGTTCTCCGACTCGGTGCAGCGCGCTGAATTTTATAACGTCATGCAGCAGGATTGGCACACGCTCCTGCGGCCGTCAGTAAAGACCGAACGCACGCTGTTAATTCCTCGCGGTAAGTATTTTTTTGCTCTGAATGACGACGGTTCCTGTTGCGCTTTCGTTCTGGCAGACATCAACGTTTTTTCCAACCTGCTGTTCCCGGCAAGCGTAAACGATGACAAGAGCCCGATTGGCGCGGCCGAACACTCACGGGAGATCACAACTAAATCCATTTCGACATTTCTGTTTCCCAACACTTACCTCTATCTCGACGGCAATCCCAACCACTGTTGTGTGCTCGGCTTTCACAGCTACGATTTTGAGCCGGGCGACGCCAGCAATAATTTTCGCGAAAAAAGGTATGTGCTGAATTATTCCAGCTGGATTTCTCCCGGACTCTTCGCGCCAGGATTCGAAGACATAACCGCGCTCAGCCACGAGATGACGGAGAGCTTGAATGATCCGTTCGTCGGCAGCGACGGAGCGCACGGCATCACGCCGTGGTGGTCTTCATTGAATGGGAATTGTCAGAACGATCTCGAAGTCGGGGACGCGATTGAAGGCCTGCCGGACGCGACTACTCCAATCGCGACCAAGGGCCGCACCTACCATCCTCAAAACGAAGCCTTGCTGCAGTGGTTTGAGTTTCAGTCGCCCTCGACCGCACTGGGAGGGGCTTATAGCTATCCCGATCAGCGCGTGCTCACGTCACTTTCGCCACTCGAAGGCGTGAAGTGTCAATAAGGCTGACAACCATCAGCCATTCTCCCGAGGCGAGCACGCGTTTAGCCTGCCGCCCATTCTAGAAGCTCGGCCTCGAGGACGGCGACTCTTGACAAAAGCGACCGCCCAGTTCAATATGGCGTCATACGACATGTCATTTAATGAGCTATGGAGATATTCGCCTTAAGTGAACCAGTATTGCTGGTGTTGCTGAGCCTGGTAGAACAGCCGCGGCATGGCTACTCAATTCTCAAAGATATCGAATCTATGAGTGAGGACCGCGTGCTGCTCAGCACGGGCACTTTGTACGGCGCCCTGCAGCGCCTGCTGGATCACGGCTGGATCGAACGCGTCCAAGAGGACGAAACGCCGCGGGACCATCGGACCTACAGGCTCACCTCGCGCGGCCGGCAGAATCTGCAATTGGAAATCGAGCGCATGCGCGACCTGACCAAGGTGACTGGCTTGCGCATGGCCCGCAAGGAGGCGTGATCGTGTTGCTTACGGTTTACCGCTGTTTGTTATGCCTCTATCCGGGAAGCCATCGCGATGAATTCAGCGAGGAGATGACGTCCGTCTTCCGCGACGCGCAAAGCGCTCTTCCGCGGGCGCTCGGTACGAAGACCATCTTCTACCGGCGCGAATTGTGTGGACTCGTGTCGGGCGCCCTGTGTGCACACCTTGACCGCATCTTCGGCTTTACCATTCCATTTCGGAGGTGCTACATGCAATCCCAGTTTCGCTTTCCCCGTTCCACCGTTTTTCTGATGTGGGTGATCTTGGCCGGCGTGCTGTTGGCTATTGCAGAAGCGAAGAACATTGCGCTGCCATATGGGCCAACCGAAACCAGGTCGGCTTGGAGCATGTTGCCGTGGTTCATTGTAGTGGCCGTGATATTGGTCTGCAGTGCCGGCGCCGCAGCGTGGGGAATATTGCTTGCGCTAAAGAGGACGGGCATGCACCGGCTGGAACGTCTGGACACCGCGTTGAAGAGTTGATCGGATCGCATTGCGGGACGAACCGATGCCAAGTGGTTCTCGTTACGCCTGCTTATGGCGCCTCTGCAAACGGCCCGGCTCGCTACAGCGCCCCGCAAACTCCGCGGCGGCGGCGCTCCTGCATTCTGTATTCTGGGAGTCCCAGCAAGCAGAGGATGAGTAGGCAGTTGTCAGAACGAGAACATTACCTGCAGATCCACGCGCCGGTTGGCGGACGCGGACGAGAACGGTCCTCCAGCGATCGAAATAGACTGTCCGAAGAATGGGGAGCTCAGGTTCCCAACCGGCAGGCCGGGATTGAGGCTGTTCAGAAGATTGCGCGCCATGACGCTGAAGGTCAGATTGTAAGTGCGATTGGTGGTACCGCCTCCGCCGAAGAATCCCCCCATCCCGCCGCCGCCCCCGCTCAAGCCGCGTCCGCCTAAACCGGGACCCATGCGCGGACCGTGGCCATCGCCCGAAGCGCCTCCACCGCCTTTCTTCTCGCGCCCAAACCCGAAAGTCTTACTCAGACGCAGATTGACTGTGGCGTTGCCGGGTCCGTTTCCGAAATTCACCGGAACGATTCGGCCGATAGTACCGGACGTAGGTGTGGTGCTGAACGTCCCGAGGGGCGTGCAATATTGCGACCCGCTGAAGCTCACCGTCGGGCAGGCCGCTGATGACACCAGAATTGGACGGTCGTTGAAAATCGAATCGCCATTGTTGTCCTGTCCGGTGGTGATGTTGTAAGGCGCGCCCGAGTTGATGACGATGAAAGGACTGAGGCGGAAACCGTACGGCACTTCTATGCTTCCCGCAATGAATGCCCGGTGGCGGACATCGAAAGCAGCGCGGCCGTAGTCGGCCATGGGGTCGTTCTGATCGGAAAGGAAGCTGGCCGAACTCGTCAATCCATTCGAGAATCCGCCACCTCCTCCGCCGCTCACGTTGCTGTTCGCGTAATTTAGCGTGTAGAAGCCAAAGAGTGAAACCTTGCGTCCAATGGCGACGCGAGCATTCGCGATTAGCTGGTTCTGCCGAAATATTCCTTCCGAGTCGTACTGATAAACGTTGTCACTGCCGAACTGCGTCTGGGCGGGAAACGCTCCAGGCGCATTGATGTTGCGGATATAGAAGAAATGCTCGCCGCGCGAATTCAGGTAGGTCACGGAAACCGTCGCTGCCTTGGTGATCTGCCGCTCAAGGCTAACGGCGCTCTGAATGGTGTACGGTGCACGTATGTCCGGAGAGATGTTATAGATCGTCGGCGCAATCGCGGTTCCGCCGGCCTGGCTCACCTGGCCGAAGGTCAGCTGTTGCGAGAAGAAATTCGGATTCTGCAGCGTGATGCTTTGCTGACTGCCCGGCGCTCCGCTATAACGGAAAGCTTTCTCCAACAGATTTTGCCCGAAGCGGTCGTAAAACATTCCGAATCCCGCGCGCAGCACGGTTTTCGGAACCGACCTGCCATCGCTGCCAACTCCCCATGCCACGCCGAGGCGCGGGGCGAAATCGGCATGATCATGAATATCGTTTTGGGATTCGAAGCGAAGTCCGTAGGTCAGCGATAGATTCGGGCGGGCGCGCCATTCGTCTTCTGCATAGAGTCCAGCGTCAATCAAATTGAATTGGAGCAGCGTTTGACCTTGGCTGATCTTGATCTGGCTTGGGCAAGACGTGGACCCGGACTGAGAGCAAGCGTTCGGGTTCTGCAGCGCGTTCTGATACACGTTGAGCGCGCTTACCAGCTGGCCGTTGCTGTCCACCACGGGCGAAAAGACGATGGTCCCGTTGAAATTTGGGTTCGCGAAGTTTGATTCATCCAGCGCGCGCAGCCGCCCGCCAAACTTGATCAGATGATTTCCATGCGAAATTGAAGTGTAGTTCTGGAACTCGTAATTGTTCTCAGTGTCGCGGACGGTTCCCTGAGAGTTGCCTCCGGTGCTGAATGCGCCCTGCACCTGGATTGCAGTCGCGCCGCTCACCGGGAAGATGTGGTCCGAATCTCGATCCCAGCGGAATCGCGTTTCATTCACCGCCTTCGGGCTGAGAATCTGCGAGTCGCTGATCTGAATGTTGTGCTCGGTCTCATTCTCGTTGTAGGCCTGCGAAGGAAGCGAAAACTGCGAGAGTCCGGCGTTCTGGTCGGTGTCATGACTCAGGTGATAGCGCACGGTCAAGGTATTGTTCTGGCTGAGCTGGAAATCGAATCGCGGGCTGAAATTAGTTCGTGTCCGGGGATTGGGCACTGATTCCGTGAAATGCAGAGGAGCAAAATTGGAATCCAGCGTGGTCGCATTGATGGCGGCAAATTCGTCAATGTTGCGCCGGGTCGCGTCGATGAAGAAAGATGCTTTCTTGCTGATCGGCCCACCGAAGTTGCCGTCAAAAATGTCGGTGTTGTAGCTGGGCTTGGGCGTGAACACGAAGGGATTGCGGGAGTTGAGGACCGAGTTGCTGTCGTTGAAGAAAAACTGGCCATGATACTTGTCGCTGCCCGGCTTGGTGAATATCTCAATGCGGCCGTAGCCGAGTTTGTCATACTGCGCGGAAAACGGGTTCTGATTCACGCGAATCTCGCGAATGGATGACTTCGGCGGAAGCGCGCCGCCAGTGAAGCCATCAATGTAAATCTGTCCGCCGTCGGGACCCGCCGAGGGGCCGGCGAGCGCTTGCAGTTCCGACTGAAGCTCGTCAGGATCGTCAGAGAGTGCCTCAAGATCTTTTCCCTTGATCACTAACGAGCTCGCATTCGAGGAAGAGCTGACATCGAGCTGTGTATTGCCCTCTCCGCCTTCAACCTGGACTTTTTCCTCGTGGGCTTGAACCTCGAGCGTGAGATTCAGGCTTACAGGATGTTGCGACGACACCACCACGCCTTGTTGGTTGAGTGGCGCAAACCCGTTGGCTTTGGCGGTCACGTTGTACGAACCCAGAGGCAGCGATTGAATCTGAAACGCGCCCGCGCCGTCGGTGGTGGTGGTGACCGGCTTACCGTTGGGAGCGGCGACAGTGACGGTCGCTCCGGGGATGACCGCGCCGGTCTGGTCGGTGACCTTGCCGTTGAGCGTGGCTGTAGGCGACTGCGCGAGCGCGGCCGTGCAGAGGAACCCTAGTACGATGAGCTCGACTCTCCTCAAATTTGCTCCCGGTTCTTCAGAAGAAGGGCGCGGCTTTCGGCCGCGCGTCGATCTTTGCTATCACTCACCCAGCACTTACGTGCTGGGCTAAGCTATGCCGCTCCTCCGGAGCTGAAGTTTGCGGCGGAGTATGCGGGCCCGATCCCCGCAATCCTTTCCGAGTCCCTCTTCAGCGCCTTCTCACTGCCACGCGGAATCCTTACTGCGAGCTGGAATCGCCGCCGGCGGATTCACCTGCGCTCAAGTTCCACGGAGAAAGAATCATCGCAGCGCCAGCCCCACCTGGTGCCGCACTAAGAATTGGTTCGACTCCCGAGATCAGCTTAATGGCAGTTGGACCGGAAGACGAAGTGCCTTCGGTTGTAACAACCATCACTGCGTCTCCTTTGTTCAAATCCGAAACTGAAATTCCAGGCATTCGGTTGAGCATTTGCTGAAAATCAGGAGGTCCGCCGTTGCCGCCCCGCCAATTCCCGCCAGATCCGCCCTGCCCGCCCGTCCCCGGTCCTTTACCAACACCGATACCGCTTTGTCCCTGCCAAGCGCCTCGATTCCCACCACCCTGAGCTTGGCCCGCATTGCCGCTCTCAGGTCTTCCCTGTCCGGGAGCGCTGGAGTCCGCTACAGCATCCGGCGATCCGCCCTTCAATCGCATCGCAATCCGTGCAGCGACCATAGGCGGCAACTTGCGAAGCTCAGAATCGCCGCTCACTTTCACAACCACTGGTTTTTTACTTATGAGGTCCATGACCGTGACGCTGTTGTTCGCAGCATCGGTCGATACCACGGTCCCAGCTAAGTTCCGGAACGTTCCTGAGACGATGGCTTGCGCGGTAAATTCGGTTCCGTCGGCGTTTTTTGTGCCGCGCGCGCGCAACTGGTCGCCAGGCTTTATTTCGTCCAGTGTGCCAAGCTTGGCGTCATCGAATTTGACCGAGTCAGGCGAATAGCGGCGCACTTCGGTTTGCGGCGAGACGTGCACCACAATCGGCTTGCCTGATGCTGCCAGCGAGTTGGCGACGGTGATGGCGCCATTCGCAACGTTCACTTCCTTCACGATTCCGCCCAGGCCCCGGCGCCATTCATCGCGCTCGGCCTGCTGGCGCTGCGCAATGTCGATCTTTTTCATGACAATAGCCGAGGATGCTACCAGTGCGCCTCCATCTCCGGCTTGCCCACGGGCAAAGAGCCGGTCGCCGACTTGAATGTCAGAAACCTGAATCGGACTTGCGCTCTTTAAGTCCGTCAGTCCCGGTGCGGCGCGGACGATGCGAGCGGAATCCGCGAACGTAATTGTGCTTTCCGTGCCGCTGTCGCTGGTGATCACGACCGCGTTGCCGGTTACCGATTTGACAGTCCCGACGGCTTTCGCTGGAGTTTGTCCGACGGCGAGTGCAGCCCACAACAGTGCCGTAGATGCGAGCAAGGCCCAGCCTCCCCGGCGCATCAAGACATCGGTTTTGTGCGAGATTTGCACTCTCCTTTATTCAATCATGCGCTCACGGGCGTGCGGAGTAAAGAATTGTCAAACCCGGGTAAAAGTAGGTGGGATTCCCCAGAAAATCCATCATCTTTGCTTGCGCCGATGACATCAAACGCCCTGCGACCGAGTATCGTTAACCCGCTGGGAGGTGCGGCGATGATTTGAGCACCTCATGGTCCGCTGGTGGTTGGGAAGGGTATGGGAAGGGCACGGAAATGGGGACGGGAAGAGCACGACTTTCAGTGGTGGCCTCGAGTTTCCCGTGTGTAGAGCAGGAAATATGCCGCTGCGCTATTCAGATATAGCAGTCAAACTCATTTTGCCGTGCGGGTTGGTATGCTGGAGTGCCGGACATCTGCGATGGTCGCAATTGCCGGAGCTGGTTTTTTCTGAGGAATCAGTCATGCAAAGCAAGGCGGAAATCTCGCGCTCGGAAATCACTGCCGCCCGCGTCTCTGACGAAATTCGGTTAGACGCGGCGAGTCCGGCGAAGGAATGGGAATCCGCCGTGCCGGTTCGGTTTTCGACGGATTGGCAGGGCAAGAATGCAGATCCGGCGCTCGAAACCGAGGTCAGCGTGCTGTGGTCGCCAGCGACGCTGTATTTGCGCTTTGTGTGTCACTATCGCGATCTGTTCGTTTTCGATGACTCAGACCCGAACGGCCGCCGCGACTATCTCTGGGACCGCGATGTCGCGGAGGCGTTTCTGCAGCCGCCGGATTCAATCAGCAAAACTGCACACGTAGCCCCGGACGCCTCCGTCCGGGGGGCCGAGCAGAGCTCGGGAATGAGTAGCACGGGCGAGGACGCCCATGTCTCCAGCATCAGTTATCACAAGGTCGAGGGCGACTACGACACGCCCTACGCTTCCTACAAAGAATTTGAAATCGCTCCGAATGGCATGTGGATAGATCTCGACATTATTCCTTCCGGCCGCGGAGACCTGAAGAGTGGCTTGACACGGTCTGTCCGCGTGGATGCCGAACGAAAAGTCTGGACTGCGGAGCTGGCGATTCCGATGAGTGCCCTCACAACAAAATTCGACCCGAGCGCAAAGTGGCGAGTGAACTTCTATCGCGTGGAAGGGAAGGCCGAGCCGAGGGAGTATATGGCGTGGCAGCCGACGATGTCTCCGCAGCCGAATTTCCACGTGCCGGAGAGGTTCGGGACGCTGCGATTCGCATGCTGAACGGCTCCTCCGCCGGTTACCCGCTAACAATCGTCCGAAACAAACGTCAAATCGGCATCGTATTCGGGCGCTAAGGAGATCTGCGACTCTATGATCCAGGCCGAACAGTCCCTTAGCTCATCTACCCTGCATCGTGTGTTCTACGGCCCCTCGGAGCTTCGCGCCGGCTGGCGGCTGAGCATTTTCCTGGCGATCGTCATCGCTTCGATCAGCGCGAGCAACTTTGTGTTTCGCCGGCTGCTTCACGGCGTGGACGATACAACCGTGTTTCTTGTCCATGAGGTCATGGACTTCCTGATTTTCCTTTTTGCCAGTTGGATTATGGGACGTATTGAAGGCAGGAGTATCGCCGACTATGGCTTGCCCTCTCGGAAGATGTTCCGCGCCCAGTTCTGGCAAGGTGTTGTGCTCGGCTTTGCATCCATCACTGCTCTGCTGGCCGGCATGCGGGCCGCTGGAGTGTTCTATTTTGGCAGCATCGCGCTGCACGGCGCCGATGTCTGGAAGTGGGCCGCGATCTACGCGTTCGTTTTCATCCTGGTTGCTCTGCGGGAAGAGTTCCGTGCCCGCGGATACGCACTATTCACGCTTTCGACGGGCATGGGTTTCTGGCCTGCTGCAATTCTGTCAGCAGCGTTCTTCGGCTACTCTCACCACGGCAACTCTGGAGAGGATTGGATCGGCTTGTTTAACGCCGGCGCCTTTGGGTTGCTGGCCTGCTTCTTGCTGCGTCGAACCGGCAATCTCTGGATGCCGATCGGACTTCACATGGCATTCGACTGGGGCGAGACATATTTTTACGGGGTGGCCGACAGCGGACAAGTGCTGCCCGGCCATCTTCTGAATTCGAGTTCGTCGGGGCCGGCTTTGCTCTCCGGCGGTACGGTGGGCCCTGAGGGCAGCCTGCTTTGTACGCTGCTGATTGTTGTAGTGTGGCTGATCTGCGCGGGTTGGCTGCGAGAGGTTAGGTATCGGAAGACCGCAATCCAGAACTCTCGCCCCCAACTCTAGTTCACCGGCGGCTGCAGCGGGCCGAACACCTGCGGAATGCCTGAACGGCGGCGCAACTCCGTCAGCAGTGCCTGAGCGGCATTTTGATATGTCTTGCTGGGATCGGATGGGTCGCACCACACCGCGTCATACACAATCTGCGCGGCTTCTTTGATGTCCATGTGCATGGCAGCTTCGAGCACGTCTGCCCGCTCCTGCAGGCGGTCGTAGCAGCCCTGGCAAATGGTCGCCGGCTCGGGCGCGCTCATGTGGTTCTCGATATGACTGCAATGCTGGGCCGGAGTCGCCAAGTCCGGAGGCAGCGGAGACGCAACCACCTGCGAGTTGAATTCCTGCAGAAAGCGCTCGCGTTCCTGCTCCAACTGTTCTGGATCGGGCAGTTGCTCGGCCGGGGTCACCTCGGTCAGCGGACCAACCGGCGAAACTCGCTGCGGGTTGCCGCAAATCGGACACGCGGGAAGATCGGCGCCGTAATAAGTTTTGCAATTCGCACAAGGCAGGCCGTAGGCCGTGTGCTTAGGCGCAATAGGAGCTTCTTTAAAAACGCTGTGCTCCGCAGGCACGTTCTGCGAACGTTCACGCGCCGGGGCAGCGGCTGCTCCGTAGCTGCTTCTTGAGGCATTGGATGTGTTCATGCTGGCCAGCTTCCTGAAAAAGATTCTAAGTTCGATCTGAAAAAACTTTATCTAACGTAAGTCCATGTACTTCCGACGCACATTGATTCCAGGTTTGTCTGAGGGCACGCCTTTCAGGCGTGCCGAACGTTGAGCCCTTCGTTGTAAGGCATGGCTCAAGCCATGCCCTGATACAAACGGGATTCGCTCAGTTCGTCTGCTCTCGACATCACACAAAAAACTCGGTCCTTCTCAAGTGACTGACCGGAGCGTGCGCCTAATGCGCGGACGCGCTGTTCGAGCGCATCATCTGCAGCAATTCTTCTTGGCGCGCGCGATAAAGCGCCTTGCTCGGATCGAGCCGGGTTGCAGTTTCAATCTCCGATAGCGCCTCGCTGTCCCGCCCCATGTTGATCAGACAAGCCGCCAGCGCGTAATGGTGCTCAGCCGAAGGCTCGATGCGGACGGCTTCTTGAAACTCTTTCAGCGCCGGTGGGACTTGGTGCAGCTCCAATAACGCGGTGCCCAGGTAGTAATGCGAAGCCGCGGCGTCCGGATCGAGTTCAACCGCAATCCGCAACTCTCGCGCTGCCTCTTGTTGCTGATCTGAAATGAGAAGCAATTGTCCCAGCGCCCGGTGCTCGGCCGCGCTGCTCGGATTCTGTTGGACCGCAAGTTTCAGCTCCGCCACGGCTGCGGAATATTCATTCTTGGCCATGTAGGCGCGTGCCAGCGAATCGTGCCCGCGACGCCAGTTCGGATATTTGCGAAACAGCTCGCCATACTCGGCGATGGAAAGGTCGTAATCCCCTTTGCTGTAGTACACCGCTGCAAGGCCATCTTGCACGGACGGCTCGTTGGGCGCGAGTTGCTTGGCGGTTTTGAGCTCACTGATGGCTTCGGCGAATTTTCTCTGATTGCCGAACAGCGCTCCCAGACTGCTGTGCGCCTGCCAAAGCTGCGGATTCAACTGCAGCGATTTTCGAAAGAACTGAACTGCTCGATCGTCAGAATTCTGATCACGCGCGACCAATCCCATTTCGTAATAAACGTCGGCGTTGTTGGGATCGCGAGCCAAAGATTCCTGGAACGCATTCATCGCGGCCGTGTACTGTTCGTTAGCGTAGTGCCCGAGGGCGAGCATGCGGTAAGCCTCGGCGTCGTCGAAGTCCATGCTGAGTGCGGTACGGGCTTCGCCGATGGCGTTTTCACCGTCGTCTCCTTGATAAAAGACAAGAGCGAGGCGGTTGTGGACTTCGGCAAAATCGGGCTCGTCTTCCTTGGAATTGCTGTATTCGTCGAATGCGGTGTTCCAGTCGCCCTGTTGCTGTTTCAGATATCCGAGTAGGAAATGAAGGGCGCCATTATGCGGACCTTTTTCCAGTTGAGCGCCGACCAGCTCGCTCGCCTCTTCGTATTTTTTACCATGCGCAAGTGCAGAAGCTTTTATCAGGGTGGCGGGGCAGGCGCTTGTGCCGGTGCTCTTGAGCTGGCTTAATGCCGCGAGCAATTCAGGCGCGACGCCCGCGGCCCGTAGTTTTGGCGCAAGATCCGGCGCCATGGCGGCGCCACGGCTTTTCACAATGCGGACTAGCTTCGCCGTGGGTACGCCTGCAGCAGCCCATGCCAGAAGACGGGTGCAGTCTATCGGCGCACTTTCGGCGGCATAGGAAGCGGGCGCAACCGCCAGCAGAAGCAGGAAAACCAATGATTTACTGCGCACTGATGAACTCCGTGGGGATAACTCAACTGCTCTCTGCAACATAGAGGCAGCGGGTAATCTGGGCTAGGTCACGGAGGTAATAAGCGACGGCCGGAATCCGTACAATTAACAGGGCCGCGCCCGCCCCGGCCGAACTTGTAACCTTTCTGTCAGCAGAGTTGACTGGGCCCTGTGAGTCTCGTACAGTTTTAGTAGTTCCTCTTGGAGGTTCCCCATGTTGGACGGACTATTTCAACCCATGCATTTGCTTATCATCTTCTTCATTGCCCTGCTTATTTTCGGGCCGAAGAAGCTGCCCGAGCTGGGGAAGGGAATTGGCGAAGGCTTTAAGGCGTTGAAAGAGGGGATGAAAGATAAACCTGCGGAACAGGCCACCACGGCGCCGCCCGTCACCAATAAGCCAGAAATAAAGAGCTAGGCCGATCTGGTCTGGCGATTGTGTTGTATTGCGTACGAGTTAGAGCCACATCTTCGCCGCATTCCTGCGCCATTCTCCTGAAATTCTCAATACGCACGTAGCTGACCTAATCACCTTGCGGCCCATCTAAAGCCAGACTCTTGCTTCAGGAAAGGAACACCATGAAAGGTCACCCGCACCCATCAGAACCAAAAGGCTCGGAGCAGCCGAAGCCGAAAAATCGAAAGCCCGAAGAGCAAGAAGAAATCCGAGAGGAGAATCTCGACAAAACGATCGAGGACAGCTTTCCCGCGAGCGATCCTCCGTCGTCCATTCCTGATCCAGAAGAAGAAGAGGACGCCGCCTAACAACCTTGTGCTGGGATAAACTGGGTA
>Ga0209580_10001214_pt1 | contig 12187 bp, 5 predicted proteins | sample Coa_R1_5_FD_187153 | JGI IMG/M metagenome (GOLD analysis project Ga0209580, IMG submission 187153) | Surface soil microbial communities from Centralia Pennsylvania, which are recovering from an underground coalmine fire - Coalmine... | ecosystem: Environmental > Terrestrial > Soil > Unclassified...
GGTTTGGGCGGAGTGAAGGTGCTTTCTTTACCCGGGCGCGCTTCCGATATCAATTTCGGTCATCTCGGAGATAACGGACAGGACGCAATTTTTGTTGCCGGTGGCCAGGTGATGATTCTTCATTCGTTATCAATGCGTCTGGAAACGCTTTCGTTGCCATTAGCGGCGCAGTCCATTGCTCTAGGATCGTTCATTTGGGACCGCAATCCGCAGCTGCAGATCGCGGTAATGGACTCCAACGGCACTGTCCATATTGCCGCCCACAGCGAGTTTGACGCGCGATCCTATACCGCTGCCGAGCTCGGCTCCATTGCGCGTAGCGGGCACGCGGGGCTTAGAAACTCGCTAGTTCACCCACTCACTGTACCGATGAAGGGATGGCAGATCATAGAAACTCTGTCCGGAATTGCTCCCTCTAGCGGCCCCAGGCCTATCTTCCTCCGCACTCGCATTTCCGATCATGGTGCTGATGATTTGATTGTTCTTAACGGTCTCACGAGTCAAATGACCCTGATCGCGCATCCAGATTCGCCGCCAGGGGCGACAACGTTTGCGGCGGCAGAGATTTCCTATCGTCCATACTTTGGGGCACCCAGCGCAGCAATTGCTATGCGCACGAACATAGACGGCCGTGCCGGTATAGTCGCCGTTCATCAGGGACAAGTCGCGCCTTCAATCATGATGCCTTTGCCCGACCCCACTTTTAATGTGAACACAACTTCTGACGGTGTATTCGCCGGCGCTTGCGCGGCAGCCACACCAGGCCAGTGCACTCTCCGGGAGGCCATACTTGAAGCCAATGCGGCCTCAGGGACAGACACTATCGTCGTTCCGGCTGGAACTTATTCGCTAACCATTGGCAGACCATCCACGCCTGATTACACCGGACATGCCGGCGCTCTGTACGTAAACGATTCTGTCAACATTATGGGTGCCGGGCAAAACTCGACCATTATTCAATGGGGAACGCCCAGCAGCGGCGTCGTGGACATGGTCATGGCAGTCAACGAAGACATTAATCCAATCACCAATGCGACCGCTAGCATCTCCAATCTGACAATTCAAAACGGCGTAAACCACGGAGCGCAAGGTGTTGATGGTGACGGCGGCTGTATGGAATTCGACACCGGCTCCAGCGGGACTGCCACCCTCACGTTGACGAACGTGACGCTGCAAAATTGCAGCACGCTTCAGGGCGGCGGGGGCGGACTTGTCATTTTTAATTTTCTTGCCTCATCGACTCACGGCACGGCAGGTGCGACGATCAGTAACAGCATCTTTCAGGGAAACTCTGTGGTAGCTGTAGGCCAGGCAGGAAATGGCGGCGGAATCGCCATTGCCCAGGATGGTCACATGATGATGACCGCCAGCCAGGTCAAGAACAACAATGCCACGCAGCACAATGCAAGCGGGATCGGCTCTGGTGGCGGCATCGTTGCTTTCACGCCTCAAAACATATCCGCTACGGCTGCCGAGACCTTCATTCACTCGAGCACGATTTCGGGAAATAAAGCTGCGAGTTTTGGCGGTGGAATCAACACCAATGCTTCTATATCCATTGATCAGGGCACGGTGATCAGCGGCAATGCCGCGGGCACGGATGGGACCAGCGCGATTGCCAACCAGGAAGGCGGCGGACTCTATTTGAATCCTGCGGCCAGATGTCCTTCGTCATCTACTTGCACGGTTACGCTCAGTAAGGTGACGATCACCGGCAACACTGCCACCGGCAATGGCGGAGGTATTTCCTACGGTAACGGCAGTGCCGGCACGGTAGGCTCTTTGAGCATGAGCTTCTGCCGTCTGGCGGCAAATGCGACCAGCGGTGGCAGCGGTAGCAACCTGAGCAACAATCACGGTGCAGGGACGGTAACCGATAACTGGTGGGGCACGAACAGTCCGGCTGGAACAATCAATAGCATCAGCGCGACCACGACGTTTGATCCCTTCATCGTTGTAACGCACACGGCAAGTCCGGCGAAGATTCGCATTAACCAAAGCTCGACGCTTACGGGCAGTTTCTTGCAGGACAACCACGGCACTGCCATCGCGGTCAGTAATCTCGACGAACTGCTCGGTTTGCCAATCACCTTCAATAACCCGGTGCTTGGCACGATCCCTGAAGCCCAACCGGAAAATATCATCAGCACCGGCGGCTTAGCCGGCACGGCCTCGGCCACTTTCAACGCGGGCGGAACCGGCGGGCAAGGACACGCCGATGCCGTCGTGGATCAAGCCACCGCCACGGCTGACATTGTGGTTTTGCAGCCGCCCTCCATCATTAAAAATTTCAGCCCAACGACAGTCCCAATTAATTCCCCCAGTACTTTGACCTTTAGCATCACCAATGGGAATGTTGTCCCGATCAATGGCAGCTTTACCGACACTTTGCCGACTGGGCTGGTGGTTGCGACTACGCCAACAGTAGTTAATGGCTGTGGAGGCACAGTCACGGCAACTGCGGGAAGCGGATCCGTTAGTTTCGCCAACTCTGCTTTGGCTGTGGGCACTTGCACTGTCAGCGTCAACGTGCAAAGCGCAACGGATAATACTTATTCCAACAGCGTCACCATTGATTCGAGCGACGCCGGAAACGGAAACACTTCGACTGCTGTGCTTACGGTCATCAGTCCGCCGGCGATCACCAAGAGCTTTGGCGCGGCTACGATTCCGCTGAATGGCACGACCAGCCTTTCGTTCGCGGTCAGCAATCCCAACACGAACGAGACGCTCAGCGGAATTACGTTTGCGGACAGTTTGCCTGCCGGACTGATAGTTGCGTCGCCGAACGGCTTGACCGGTTCCTCCTGCGGCGGAACTGTCACCACGACCGCCGGAGCTGGGTCCGTCTCGCTTTCAGGCGGCACTTTGACTCCCGGAGGATCGTGCACGATTTCCCTGAACGTGAAGGGCGCAACCGCCGGCGAAAAAGACAACAGCGTGCAAGTAAGTTCCACCAACGGCGGCACCGGAAACACCTCGAACGCGTCAGTGACCGTGATCGGACCACCGACGATCGCGCAAATTGATAGTTTGCACGGCAGTGTTTCGCTGAACAGTGTGGACACGCTGGAGTTTACGATCACGAACCCGAACCCAACGCCGATTACGCTGACGGGGATCGGTTTCACGGACACTCTGTCAGCGGGTCTGGCAGTCGCTGCCGGCCCTCAGGACCTTGGTTGCGGCGGGACGCTTACGGCTACGGTGGGGGCGCAGACGTTTTCGCTTTCCGGTGGAACTCTGGCGGGAGGCGCCAGTTGCTCTGTGGAAGTGAATGTGACGGGCACGGCTGCTGGGGATCAAACCAGCGTGAGCAGCGCGATCACGTCCAATGAGGGCGGGAACGGGCAGACCACGTCGGTGACGATCAATGTAGTTGCGCCGCCGTGGATCGCGAAGCTGTTCAATCCTTCGACGATCGCGGTGAACGCTACAACAGCATTGCAGTTCACCATTAGCAATCCAACGGGCAACACCGTCTCTGAAACTGGCGTTGCGTTCCAGGACACGCTGCCAACCGGCCTGACCGTGGCCAGTTCCAGCTCCACGGTGTGCGGAGGGACGCTGCAAACTTTCGCGACCAGCAATGCGATTAGTCTCTCGAGCGCATCCGTCGCGGTTGGCACACCGTGCACTTTCAGCGTCACGGTTACGGGTGCGGCCTCCGGACAGTACACCAACACCACCGCGGCGGTTACCTCCGTGAACGGCGGCACCGGCAACACCGCGTCTGCCAATTTGACTGTAGCCTCGCCGGCAACCATTACGAAGTCGTTTGGCGCTGCAACCATTCCGCTGAATGGAACGACGAGCCTGAGCTTTGCCTTGTCGAATCCGAACACCATCGGGTTGACTAGAGTTGCGTTCACCGACAGCTTGCCAGGGGGGCTGGTAGTGGCTACGCCTAACGGGCTGAACAGTAGTTGCGGAAGCGCGATTGCAGCAGTTCCCGGCAGCAGTTCAGTAAGCCTCACCGGCGGAGCAATTGCCTCGGGCGGAAGCTGCGCGGTTTCCCTGAATGTTCAGGGCACCACGGCTGGCGTGAAGAACAATACCGTAACTTCAAGCTCAACCGAAGGCGGCACCAGCGCCCCCTCGACAGCGACCCTCACCGTGGTCGGTCCACCGACGATGATTCAGTCGTTCGGCGCAACCAGCGTTCCGCTGAATGGCGAAACTACATTGACCTTCAACATCAACAATCCGAACACGGTTTCGTCGCTCAGTGGACTGCATTTCCAGAGCGTTCTGTCCGGCGTGCTCACGGATATTCCACCCGCGGCGAGTAACACCTGCGGCGGAACACTAACTGCAGCCAACGGAAGCGGAACGATTGTGTTAAGTGGTGGCACGCTTGCGGCGAGCGGCTCTTGCGCAGTGCAGGTGACCGTGCACGGCAGCGCTGCCGGTACGGGATCCAGTTCCGTTGCCACGGTTGACTCGACTGAGGGGGGAAGCAGCACGGTCCCGACGGCAAGTATTTTTGTGGTAGCGCCGCCGTCGATTGCGAAGCTGTTCAATCCGTCGTCCATCACGTTGAATAGCACAACTTCGCTGAACTTTACACTCACCAATCCTGCCGGGAACACTACTTCGGAACTGGGAGTGGCATTCACCGACACGCTGCCGACGGGTCTCACTGTGGCCAGTTCGACGTCGACCGTATGCGGCGGGACGCTAAGCACCACCGCGCCGACAGGAATCTCGCTCACGGGCGCGAATATTGCGACCGGCACGCCATGCACCTTCGGCGTGACTGTCACCGGCGCGGCTTCCGGTTCATACACCAACACCACGGGCAACATCAGTTCCACCAACGGCGGAACCGGCAATACGGCGACCGCAGGTCTTACCGTGGCCACTCCGCCCAGCATGACGAAGTCGTTCGGCGCGACCAGCATTCCGCTGAATGGCACTACCAGCATGACGTTCAACATCAGCAACCCGAATGGCGGCTCGTTCGCGCTCTCGGGAGTTCAGTTCACCGACTCGTTGCCTTTGGGCTTGATCGCCTCGAGTCCGACTGCGAGCAACACTTGTGGTGGCACAGCTACGGTAGGCAGCGGCGGCTTAACACTCACACTGACTGGCGGCAGCATCGCCGCGAGCAGTAGCTGCTCGGTTTCAGCCACCGTGCAAGGAACTACGGCTGGAGTAAAGAACAACAGCACGACCGTCAGCTCGAGTAATGCGGGCACGGGCAACACGGCCATGGCCAGCATTACCGTGGTCGCGCCTCCGGTCGCCAGCAAGAACTTCGGGGCCAGCAGCATTCCGCTGGGTGGCTCGACCAGCCTGGGTTTCCAAATCAGCAACCCCAATCCGACCCTTGCCCTGACTGGAATCAACCTCAACGACCTGGTGCAGACGCTGATTACCTTCCAGCCGACCAGTGTCAGCGGCAGCTGCGGTGGCGGAACCATTAGCGCGACGTCGAATTCGATCAGCCTCTCCGGCGGTTCACTGGCTGCGGGTGGTACGTGCAACTTCTCCGTCAACGTGAACGGCGCAGCGGCAGGTACGGTGAACAACACCACATCTGCTGTGACTTCGAACGAAGGGGGCACTGGCAACACTGCCAGCGCCAGCTTATTCGTGGTGGCGCCGCCGTCGATTGCCAAAGCATTTACGCCCTCGCTTATCAGCATCAATGGCACGACCTCTCTGGGATTCACCATCACCAATCCCACAGCCAACACGGTTGCTCAAACCGGCGTGGCTTTCACCGATACGCTTCCTGTTGGCTTGACCGTGGCTAATGGAACCGGAACGGCGTGCGGAGGGACTTTCACAACTACCGGCAGTAACACGATCTCGCTTTCCGGCGCGACCATTGCTGCCGGCGGCCGATGCACGCCCAGCGTAACCGTAAGCGGAACACAACCCGGAATGTTCACCAACATCACCGGCAACGTGAGCTCGACGAACGGCGGCACTGGCAACACGGCTACGGCCTCCCTGCAAGTGGGAGACTTCAGTCTGAAGCTTTCGCCGACTACGGAAACCGTACCCCCCGGGCACATGGGAGTTTATACGCTAAACATAACCTCAACCGGTTTTATGGGCGGGATTGACTTCACCTGCGGTGGAGGACCGGCGGGATCGAAATGCAGCGTGGTTCCGAACTCAGTGACCATTAACTCTGCAACCGGGACCGCCTCCGTCTCCATCAACTTCGCGGTTCCCAAAGGCGCGTCGAAGGGGACGTTCCTTATCACCGTCACCGGCAAAGGCGGCGGCCTGACCCGCACCGCAACTGCAACACTAAAGGTAGGACTGAACCAATAATCAGCTCAAGCATCATTACCCAAACGAACCGATGGATTTAGCGAGGGTATTTCGGTAGTGGTGCCATTTGAAATCCACAGGCGTTACGCCTGCCCCTCCTTTTGCGCTAGACTGCAAGTATGGCGAAGCGAAAGCTGTTTATTGTGAAACCAGACCCTCCGACTGGGGTGTGCGAGCGATGCAGTGCTCACTTCACGGGCGACAACATTCCGGCGCAGTTCGATGCCCATGAGTGCAAGCCGCTGGAAAGCAGCCAAAACGCGCTGCGAATCGTGCGCGACCGAAAATAAGTAGTCTATTCGCGACGGCGAATCATCTCCTGCATTGCGATGAAGTGCTCATACAGTGCAACCAGTTCCTCAAGTGACCGAACGTGATCTGTTAAGCCAGCTTCCATTGCTGGTGTTACGCGCAGTGTGCTGTGAACTCGGCAGAAATTGTACTGAAAGAAGTAGAGTGCGACCTGATGGCGGGGTTCTCAACTTTCTTGCTGAATCCGTTTGTCAGTCGCGTGAAACGGCGCATCCCCATTCGCATTGAAAGGTTCTGCCGCTCAACAAAGCTGGTGGAAATGTGCTTTGGGTCGGGCCTGCCACTGAGAACGCCTGTGCGACATCCGATGCAGGTTGCAGGACTGTAGCGCGACTCAGGATTATCGCCCGATGCGCCGTAGAGTTTCACTAGCATTGCGTAGTCAATCTCAGAACCGAAGGCGTCATGCACTTCTTCTGTCCAGTATCGCATTTGGCATTTCGCATTTTGGACAAGGGATCACTGGCGTAACCGAGAACCTCATTGATGGAATGATTCTCGGAGCACTGTACTTAGGCTCCGGGAGATGCCTGATGAATCTGATTCTTGCGCACGGTGTTACAGATATGGTCGATTTTTTGCTTATCTTTTTACACCGCTATCCGGGCCTGCATTTAGAGTGAATGCTTCATACTGTAAACTATCGCACCAGTGAACACTCGCGCCGATTGGCTGTCATCATTACTCTCCACGCAAGCTGCCGATCGGCCGCTCGCTGAGTTATATCTGCGCGAAATGTACATTGGCGCCGGGCTCGCGGCGCCTACCAAATTTTTCTGGTTTGAGTCCGCGGTGAGAGCCGCCTGGGCTGTCGCCTTGTTCACGGCGCAGTACGATGTACTTTGGCAACGAATAGTGGATGCAGTCAGCCGCAGCAGACACGAGCGAGATTTTATCGAGCAACTACGTGCCGAAATCTGCAAGAGTGCCGGCCTGCATGACTGGCCGTCGGTACTGGCCTCCGCCGGCGAGCCAATCGACGGTACCATCTACGCCTTTCAGCGCGCTCCCGGACCATGCCGCAGCCTTCAGTCAGCGATCATCAACGCGAGAATGAAGCTTTATGACTCCGTCGCAGATGCTACTCGCATGTATGACGACAATGACGACCTGCACCGTGCAGAACTCTATTTTCGAGGCGTTCTTAGCGGTCAAGCCGGATCGAGCACAATCAAAGCATTGCTATTAAGTTCTTTCTCGTGGCAGTATCCATTTTCCCGAATGGCGATGGACGAAGCTGCCGCAAACCGCCGAACGTCAGTACCATCAATTCTCGACTCGGCCTGGAAGACGGCTCGCTCCGCCGGCCCGTGGTGGCCCTTCTCTGGTTCGGTTGTCGTATCGGATCGCCCTGCAGAGATTTATGTGAACGAACGCTGGCTCTTACACCGGGGCGAAGGCCCAGCGGTTGCATATCGCGATGGCACGAGGCTTTGGGCGTGGAATGGGCACGCCATGCGGGAAGAATGGATTATGCATCCGGAAAATATTTCGCCACGGGAGCTGAAAGAATTCGACAGTACATTTCGCGAACACGTCGCCAAGCGCGTGGGAGTATCGACGCCCAAGTCCAAGGTTAGGCACAGTTCCATCCTGCAACAGGAACTGCCACGCAATGCAGATAACCGTGTCCTTGTTTTGCGTGGTTTCAATAACGGATCACTTCCCTTATTCGAACGGTATCTTTCAGGCGAACACGAAAAGGTGTGGCAGGAACTTATCGCGCTCGGACCTGCGGTTCGCGAAGATCCGCACACGGCGGATGCGCTTGCTGTGGCATATGAGACCATGCGCCGGGTGGACCTCAACGTCCGCGAAATTTGCGCAAGGCTTGAGGCAATAGGCTATACACGTGCACGCGCGCAGATGCATGAGCCGCCCGGTCGCAAGGCTCATCAACAGATTGAACGATTGGAGAGGAGGGCAGGAACTTTGCCTTTGTCCCTGCGTGCTTTTTACGACGTGGTCGGGGCAGTTGATTGGATGGGAGAACATCCGAGCATCTCGCCACGCAACGATTCCATCGCTCCCGATCCGCTCGTAGTATTTTCGGTCGAGGATGCTCTCGAGCAGTGCAAGGCAGGATTCGTTCAAGATCAAGGTGTACTCGCCATCGCGCCTGACGATCTTCACAAAGCCAACACCAGCGGAGGCGAACCCTATGAGATCGCCGTTCCGGAACCATGTGCAGATGGCAAGCTGCTCAACGAAAGGCATAATCTTTATTTTGTCGAGTACCTGCGCCTGGTGTTTCGATTTGGCGGATTTCCCGGTTACGACGGAATCGATCCTACTCCAGCAGAACTGGCGGAATTAAGGAGGGGCTTGATTGCCTTCTAGCCAAGCTAACTGCTAAATATCCTTCTGCTCGGGCATGATGAGTAGTCACGCTTAACTAAGGAAGCCAAGCGGTCACTCATACGAAAGTCTGCATCACCACTCGACCGAACGGCGAACTGCCGGGCCATCGTTGCGGATTTGCGCCTCTTACGATCAGCCACAGTTCAAGACGCTTGTTCATGCCCTACATCGCTGCAGCGTCAGCTGGCGAAATACCAGATCTCCTGATTCCACCAGATAGTGAAAGCGCCTGGTCTCACCAGTGGCGACGATAATTTGTCCCGGTTCGTACAAGGCGTGCGAGATCGCTCCGCGCTCGTTCATCCGGGGATTGGCGATTTTTCGCCAGCTAAAAACTGATGCTGGTTTTGTTCGCTTTGACGAACGCAAACAGCCGCTCTGCAATCGGCTCTGAGTTCTTGTAGTACGAATCGTCGCATCGGTTTAGTGTGGCCTCACGGTCTCATCACGGGTAGAGATTACGGCCTCGATTGTAGCTGATCTCAAGTCAGATATGCCAAGGACTTCTATCGCGTTCTGAGTGATATGCGCGGTTTTCTTGCAGCCAATCCGTTGGAGAGCGCCTACGATTATCCTGGCAAACTCTCGAGACGAGTTATCAAAGAATTGATCATACCCACCGTTGTTAACTTCGCATTCTAGAGCTTCAACGGCAAGGAACGATACGTTCCTCCTCAGTGAGGCTTTGCCTACCTTCGCGTTCAGCTTTTTGGCTGATTCCCTGTTCAAACGCGTGGACCAGTGACTCGATTCGATACTTGCCTTCCAACGCGAGCAGTTGCTCCGTACTCTCACCCGAATACCCGTCGAGCGATTCTGCCCCCACCTGCAACTTCACATGCGCGGCAACACGCTCCTTCGTCTGATGCAGATTCTCGTTCATCGTTGGTGTTGTCGTCGAAAGGTTTTGCACCCGATAACCAGGAGATCGGCGCCGAAGTCGGTCATTTGCTGCGCTTCGCATGGCAAGCCAGTCGAGAGCACCAACGCATCAAGCAACTGAGAAACTCCGGTGATTCTCGCCAAAGCTCGCAGCGACATTTGTCTGTTCTGTACGGTCACTCTATGCTCCAGGGAGGATCACCAGCGCTTTCGTGGTGGCCCAGAAAGTCCCATAGAAACGTAATTTAATGCGAATGTCAGACGGTTTATCGCCCATGAAATAGTGCAAGCGGAATCGCGTTCGCTTGGGCGACGTTTCCTGCGTCGTTGACGTGCAGGTGATCCCCACTGTCATAGGCCGGCAATATCTGCGTGGGGTGACTCGGATCGCGAACGGCTGCGTCGAAATCGATGATACCGTCGAATTCACTGCTGGCGCGGATCCAGGCGTTGACCTCCTCGCGTATCTTCTCCTTTTCAGGGCTGTAGAAGCCGTTGAAGGATGGATTACGAAATAGAGCATGTTCGAACGGTGGGATGGTGGCTCCAATGGCCCGAATTCCATGGTGATGTGCGCGAGCTATGAGCTGGCGATTCCCCGACACCACGTCTTTTGCGGTTACGCTTTCCGTAGCAGGTATGAACGAGCCTGGGAACAGTATGTCGTTCACGCCGAGTGCGAGTATGACGTACTTTACGCCTGCGTGCGAGACCACGTCACGATCGAACCGCTTCACACCAGCGTCTCCAAGCGCTAGTCCCAGCTGATCGAATACAGGACCGAGCGGAGCTGGACCGCCAGATTGATGGGGGCTTTGGCTGTCACTCAACAGCCGATTGCCGATGATGCCTTCATTCACAACCCCGACCTCCTCGTCGCCATTTTTCTGCAGGAGCTCAGCAAGCACATCGGGATAGCGGCGATTGCCGTCTTTGCTCGAACCATCCCCGTCGGTGAGTGATGAGCCGAATGCCACGATCGTGGCTCCTCGCGATGAAGCTGCGACATCAACGCCGGCAAGAAACGGCCAAAAGCTAATCGTTTTGGCGACAGGGAAATTTGTCGCAGCCGTGGAGTCTCCCGTCTCTGTGGAGACGTAATTCGTCTGTTGCGCCAGGATGTGGAGTGTCGTTGCCGGCGTAGGCTCGGCAAGAAAGAGACTGATCGCAAGATCTGATAATGCTGGCACGTCCAGGTCAACCGGGTCGCTTGTCGCAAGCGATTCGGTGGGGATTGTGACGGATGAGCGCTTCGCAAAGGCTAGAGCCCGGTCGGAGTTAGCGTCAATGTTCGCTCCCTCGGAGCGTCGCGAAAGGTGCGCGCTGCCGATGACCAAAGGCTGCTCACCGAAAATGTTGGAGAGCTTGATCCTAACTTTTTTACCACCGGCGCTGATATGCACGATCAGGCGCAACGTTTGATTCCGAAATGTCTGCACGCCTTTGAGCGTACGTTGAGGCGCCGCTGCCCACGTTCCGATCCAATGTTGCGTGTCTTGGCCCTTCACGGCACTCGCATCTGACGGTACCCATGGTGGCGAGCCAAGAAACAGACAAATACATGCAACTGCCAACATACTCATAACCGCTTTGCTACTCAGCAAAAATCTCCGTCCGTGCATCGTATCCTCCTGGTCAGGCACGCCATGCGTGACTTCGCGCCAGCGTGTCGGCACGCGCTGACGCTGAAAAAAGTGAGCTAATCACGATTTCCCTGCCCTAGGCTGACGATTCGGAATCCCAACCGTTAGCAAGATGAAACGAATCGAAGAATCCTTTTACATTCTTCATCGCATGCTCCTGGTGTTTCGTTTCGAAATGAGGTAATACAATACGGTTATGGGTCATTAAGGCCTGACCGCAGGCCTTCTTCCTTCTTGATAGCGTTCATTCAAGCAGAGATGTCGTGATTTCCGTCAAAGTCGTTTCAAGCTCAAGGAGCTGCTACACGAATTCTCCTTAAAACTTTTGGAGATGCACGCGAAAAGGCGGTTTAGATACAGTTGTACAAGCGGGTACCAATTTCATTACACCCCGGGCCGTCCGACACAACATATTACAATATACTTCATCACGGTATATGATCGATTGCAGCTACAACAAAGGCGGGCTAGGCCGGCCAGGAAGCCATTTATGAAGATCGCAACCTGCGCGCATGACGTTTGCATTGCTGTCGCAAGCTGGGCTGAATGAAAACTGCCTATCAGGAGATTCAATGTTTAATCCTGGATTGAAAAAGGGGAGTGCCGAGCTGTTGGTCCTATCATCGCTAGAGGCACGGCCTCGCCATGGATACGAAATCGGCAAGCTGATTGAAAGGCGCTCCCGCCAACAGATTCAG
>Ga0209580_10001215_pt1 | contig 12186 bp, 8 predicted proteins | sample Coa_R1_5_FD_187153 | JGI IMG/M metagenome (GOLD analysis project Ga0209580, IMG submission 187153) | Surface soil microbial communities from Centralia Pennsylvania, which are recovering from an underground coalmine fire - Coalmine... | ecosystem: Environmental > Terrestrial > Soil > Unclassified...
GCAAACAAGCGGAAGAAGCCCTCCGAATCAGTGAGCGGGAGCAGCACAGGATCACACAGCAATTGGAAACAGAACGCGCCCGTTTGATCGAGGCCCAAGCGGTGGCAAAAGTGGGCAGTTGGGAGACTCAGCAAGAAGGTCGGGCGCCTGGAGTTGGCCGACAAGGGAACCCTGTTTCTCGACGAGATTGGAGAGATTTCGCTGGCGTTACAGCCGAAACTGCTGCGCGTTTTGCAGGATCAGGAGTTTGAGCGCCTGGGCGGAACGCAGACCCTGAAAGTGGATTTCCGGCTGATCGCTGCCACCAACCGCGACTTGGCGGAAGGGGTTAAGAATGGCGAGTTCCGCAGCGATCTGTATTACCGCTTGAATGTTTTTCCCGTGCGGGTGCCTCCACTGCGCGAACGGCGCGAAGACATCCGCCTGCTCGTCGAACATTTCGTGCAGAAGTTCGCCAAGCGGATGAATAAGAACATTACGAGTATCCCAAAGAGAACGATTGACGCGCTGGTGCAGTGGGAGTGGCCGGGGAACGTAAGGGAACTGGAAAATTTCGTCGAGCGCTCGGTAATTCTGACGCACGGCTCCGTTCTGGTGTCGCCGCTGAGCGAGTTGAAGCCCCCCTCCGAGGGTGTCCTGAGCGAAACCTTGGAAACAGCGGAACGCGAGCACATTCTGCGAGCGCTGATCGAAAGCGACGGGAAGATTGGCGGGCCGAGAGGCGCTGCGGCACGGCTGGGACTGAAGCGGACGACACTGCAATCGAAGTTGAAGCAGATGGGGATCGATCGGCGTCCTTCAACGGCTGGGCGTTAATCATGGGCGTAGGGGAGCACCTCGCTCCCCGGTCCGGCGCGCGCCGCTCACGACACCCGTAGCACACCCGCCTCGCGAATTTCACTTTTCTTCAGGGCTTGCAGGGCCCGGTTGGCTTGCCTGGGATCAAAAGATCTGGATGTAAAAGAGAACATTTAAGATCCGATTTAAGTCCTGAGTAGGAGTCTTAGTCCTGGTTAGAGGTCTGTGAGCGCCAATCCCGAGAGCCCTGAACCTGATGCCCACTCACACTTCCACTTCTGCCGGCGCTCCACGTTGCTTTCGCAGTTCGGCAAGGAATTCGTCAGCGGGAGCCTCCGCCTGGGCGTGGAACAATGACAGCAGCGGATCATTCGGCTCGGCTGGATTTTGCCACGAGGTAAATGCGCCGGCGCTGTTATCAATTGCGTCCGGCTTCACCTGCAAATCGGGCACGGCACCGGTGGTATTGATCAACGTTTGAATGAACTCTTCGACCTTGGCCCGCTGTGCTGGGGTGTGCTGGGTAAACTCGACGCCCATCCCTTCGCCGGGATGCATGATGCGGACCAGGCCCTCAGCCTGCAATTCCAGATCTCCGACCTTCATCAGCAATTGCAGGCGCGTGCGCACCGGAAACGGCGACTCCGTCTGCAAATAACAAGCGTTCAGGCTTAAATCGGTAAGTTTGCAGGTGACGGGAATTTCGTCTGCGTCCGCGCTCGCAAGCTGGCGCTCAATCCAACTCTTGAGTTGCAGGGCGACTTCCGAATCGAGATCCCGAAAACGTACTCCCACGATCTGGTTGCCTTCCCAGGCGACTTCACCGCGGCCAGTGACGGTCGATGAAGCTCCTGGAAGCGTGAATTGCCACTGAAAGGAAGCAGGCAGCTTGCGATGGCGGGCATTAATAGCCATCCCATTCTCACCCACATCAACCGTACTTGCTTGGAATCGGCCTTTTTGGCCATCGAGCTCAATCTCAACCGGAACATGGATCGGAAGGCGCGCGTGGCGGCGCCGTTCACGCTTCATCAGCGCGCGAACTGCGCGGAAACTGGATCGGGCGCGCTCCAACGAGATGGGTTTGAACAACACAAAGTGCGCTCCCATTTCGAAGGCGCTTTTCAAGGCGTTCTGCGTGTCGGTGGTGGGCAGGTCTTCAAGCAATCCAACCGTCACTGCCCGTTTGTTCGCCGGCGACGCGCGCGTGCCTCTCAGGACAGTGGAGGCGATCTGCGCCGTGGTGCAGTCGACGATCACGGCTTCAAAACGCTGGCGGGTAATCTTCTGCACGGCAGCATCGCTTTGCGAGCAATGTTCGACCTCGACATCAATTTCGCTCAGAACACGGCGCAGCACCCGAACGGCTTTGTCGTCGGAAGAGAGCAGGAGACACTGGAGTCCGGATTCCATCGGGGCGAGCGTACACCTTCTTAGAAATGCTTGCTCAGTCCCTAACCTAACAGTTACTCTTTTGAATCCAAAGGCTTGCCGGGGACTGAGGATTACCAAAGTACTTGTGCTTTCCAGTTTCTTAGAGTCGGACCACTAATGGTGAAAACCCAACACCTTAAGTTCGACTATTTTATTTATTTTCAATCGCTTAGGCTGACCGCCCCATCATCCTTGACTTTCCGCGCTTCTGAAGTAAAATCGTTGGTTCCGCTGACAATTTCCTCCGCAAGTTCGGCCCCAGGTTGCATTCTGTATATCTGTGAGCAGGGCGATTTTTCTGTGAGTTAGGGCGTGAGGATCGGAATCCTTAGTCGAGTCACCGGAATCTAAACCTTATTAACATCAAGAACAGGCGAGGCAGACTTCATGGCAAAGCGACGCGGTAATCCGAACTGGGGTAAGCCCGAACCCATCGGTCCGATTGTTCCTACGGTGACGGAGTTTGAGCAGGTGGTCAAGGAGTACAAACTGACGCCTGACCAGTATCTCCGCTCCACCCGGCTGCGCGAGTGGGCGCGCCGGAACAAGAATTCGAAGTACATTCCCGAGCCCTTGCTCGAGGCCTGGGGCTTCGAAATCGAGTCCACTTTGTAAGCTGAAATTCGTCCTTAGAAATTTGTTTAGAAGAGGCCGCCTCACGGGCGGCCTTTTTGCTTTTCCCTTCAGCTCTGGGTCTGTGAAATAACGGCTTCCTCGGACGGCGAGTCCGACTTCGCAAGGCCCGTGAAAGTACCCCTTCCCCAGCTCCTATCTTGAAATGTGTACTGGTTACGACCCTATCACTAATGTGATCAAGTTTGGTTACCAACGTGTGAGCAAATGTTTCAAATGTGAACGCTTCCAGAACGGAATCACGTAATATCCGAATCGTACTCCCCACGATTTGATCCCCCTCGAAATTTCAATCTGGAGATCCGTATGAAAACCGTGTCCTGCGCCGGCGTATTACTAATTCTTGCGATACTGGCCGGCTGCGGCTCAAGTGGCAGCGGTGGCTCGCAAACGAACAGTTCATCGAATTCCACGTCCGCCGCCACCATGACTTCCGTTCAGGTATCGCCGAGTTCTTCTTCGGTCGGCATGGGTGCAACCCAGCAGTTCACGGCCACAGCGCACTACTCCGATGGCAGCACGAAGGACGTGACCGGTTCGGTGCAATGGGGATCTTCTGACAGCAATGTTGCCAGCATCAGTTCAAGCGGAGTCGCGACTGCTGCCGCATCTGGGTCCGCAACCATCACGGCCAAGTCCGGGACCATGAACGGAACCGCCACGCTGACGGTGAGCGCCGCGGCGGGGAACCTCACGTCCATCGTCATTTCCCCGGCAACGCCCTCTCTGGCGATTAACACGAGCCTGCAACTTACGGCTACAGGTAACTACAGCGACGGCAGCAGCGCCGATCTGACTTCGCTGGTGACTTGGAGTTCATCTTCGACCGCAACAGCTACGGTCAACGCCACTGGACTGGTTAGCGCGGCCGCATCCGGATCGACCAGCATCTCCGCCAGTTTTGGAGGCATTTCGCAATCCACAACGCTGACCGTGACTGCTCCGACGGTAGTATCGATTGCGGTAACTCCAGTCGGACTGACGCTCGGTATCGGAATCAACCAGCAGTTCGTGGCAACTGCAACTTACAGCGACGGCTCCAGTGCGGACCTGACAACGGGCGTGACTTGGACGACATCTTCAACTTCGGTTGCCACGGTTGCTAACTCCGGCCTCGCTACGACCGTGGCCGCCGGACAAACCACAATCACGGCGACCTTCGGTTCGTTCACCGACACTTCGACTTTAACCGTGGTGGCTGCTCACTTGACTTCGATTGCCGTGAGTCCGGCCACACCGTCGATCGCGGTGGGGACCCAGCAGCAATTCAGCGCCGTCGGCAGCTTCGATGACGGCAGCACGCAGTTGCTGACCTCAGTGACATGGAGTTCGTCAGCCAGTTCCGTAGCCAGCGTCGACTCGAATGGGCTTGCCGCTGGGGTTAGTGCAGGCACATCCACAATTACGGCGGCGTCAGGATCGGTGAGTGGCACAGCATCGCTTATAGTCACGGCTGCAACGCTGGTGTCGATTAATGTCACCCCGGCCAACTCCAGCATGGCGGTCGGCACCACGAAGCAATTCGCCGCCACTGGCACATTCAGTGACTCGAGCACTCAGGACATAACTGGCTCGGTTCTTTGGACTTCCTCATCAGCAGCGGTTGCAACCATTAACAGCCAGGGCTTCGCAACCAGCGTGGCAAACGGCAACGCAACCATCACCGCAGCGTCCGGGTCAGTGAGCGGCTCGACTGCGCTGACTGTGTCCACGGCTCACCTCGTGTCTATTACAGTGAGCCCCGCCGGCGCCAGAATTGAGAAGGGAACCTCGATCAAGTACACGGCGAGCGGCACGTTCAGCGACGGCAGCGTCGCCTCGAACCTTGCGGGTATCGCGTGGAAATCGTCGAAGCCGAACGTTGCGTCGGTTCGTTCCACCGGAATCGCGCACGGAAAGAAGAGCGGGACAGTCGTAATCTCCGCCTCCGCATCCGGGATCACCGGCAGCACAAGTCTAACCGTCGGAACAGGGACGCTGGTTTCGCTCGCCCTGACTCCGGCGGCGCCCACGGCTGCGGCGGGCAGCACACAGCAGTTCGTCGCTACTGGCACATTCAGCGATGGCAGCACGCAAAACATCACGCTGAACAGCCACTGGAGTTCGTCGTCAGCTCCGGTCGCAACCATTGCGAATGCGCCCAGCGTAGCGGGCTTGGCAAATTGCATAGCCACAGGCACGGCAACAATCGGCGCCAATTCCGGCGGTACCACCGGCTCGGCGGTGCTGACCGTGCAGTAGAGCTTTTGAGTAGTTACTCATTGTTTGCAAATGCCTCACTCATCGCATCTTGCGATGGTGGGGCATTTGCATTTGGAGCAGATAGCCTACTTCTCATGTCGTCAGGATTACCGACACAGTAAGGTGCCCCATCTTTTCGACTTCCTCAGGGCAGGCTCTTCGCGTCCTGGCCAGTGGGCCACGCTTTTGATCTCGTCGGCATCACCAACACAAAGGGGTGCCCCGCTCTTCGCGTTCTGCGCGAAGGGGCGGGAACCGGAGATGCTTGTGCGATGAGATGGTCAAGCCGCTGGGCCTCTAAACGAACTGCTCCGCCGGCGGCGAACGCGGAATAGCATCGAAAACTAAAGGCCTAGTCCTTCAATGACTTACAACCACCCACTGCCATTTTCACCCGCTTAATGGCGATTTTCGTCCGCTCATTGTCAAAGGCGTGTCATCGGCCATGCGGGTCAATAGGATAGAAGTACCGAGAACCGTCCTAAGTCGCACGCCGTCCGTTGCAGGCAAAAGCACCGGCGCAAGCTGAACCGGTTTTTGCGTATGCACGCCGAACAACCAACGACTGGTTTTCCGGACGACGCACGACGAAAGACGCAGGACGCTCTTCATCCTAGAAGTGGAAAGGCACGCACGACATGCACAAGCCGATTAAGTACGTTGAGAAGGCAGTCACATTAGGAGCCAAGGGCGTCTGGGCTGTATTCGATCGCATGAATCGCATCAAGCCGAATCCGGCGCCGACGCCGAAGTGGTCAGACAAGCCGCTGCTCAAGTCTTATCAAAAGTCGAAGCCGCCGCTCGGCTGGCCGCGCGCGACTGACTCGCTGTGCCCCAAGTGCGTGCCCGAAATCCGTCAGCAAATTCTCGACGGTCACCTGCCTCACGAAGTTCTGATCAACGAAAAAGTCGGCGAGATCAAAGCCACCATCGTCGAGATGGACGGCAAGATCATGATGGTGAAAGAGTGCCCGAAGCACGGGCGCTTTGAAGACGTGATGTCGATTGACACGGAATTCTCCAAGCACCTGGAAGATGTCTTCCCCGGCCGCGACATTCGCGCGCACAACGACGAGAAGCTGCACAAGCACGGCTCGTCCACGGTGAAGTACGGGCGCGGCTCGGTGCTGACCATCGACCTCACCAACCGCTGCAACATGATGTGCGATCCCTGCTTCATGGACGCGAACCAGGTCGGCTTCGTGCATGAACTGCAGTGGGAAGAAATCAAGCAGATGCTCGACAACGCCATCACCATCAAGCCACGGCGTCAGATGAGCGTGCAGTTCTCCGGCGGCGAGCCGACGCTGTCTCCTTACTTCCTGGACGCGGTTCGTTACGCGCGCAAGGTTGGATACAACTCAGTTCAAGCCGCGACCAACGGAATTGAATTCGCGAAGAGTTTTGAGTTCGCGCAGCAGGCGGCGGAAGCCGGATTGCGCTATGCCTATCTGCAATTCGATGGAATCGGCAATGCCGCAAATGCTCACCGCAAAGTCGGCAACCTGTTCGACGTGAAGTTGAAGGCAATCGACAATCTGCATCGCGCAGGCGTGGAAATCGTTCCGGTCGTGACCATCGTCAACGGCATCAACAACGAGCAGGTCGGACGCATCATTCAGTTCGCGCTGGACAATCCGAAGAAGATCGGCTTCCTGTCGTTCCAGCCGGTCAGCTTTACCGGCCGCGACGAAGCTGTCACCGACGATCGCCGCATGGCACAGCGCTACACCTTGTCGCACCTCGCTCACGACGTCAAGAATCAAACCGGCCTGGGCGTGCCCGCTCGCGACTGGTTCCCTATCAGCTTCATGTCCACCTTCAGCGACTGGGCCGACCTGATGCACGTCAACGACCTCAAGAACGACTGGGGCCAATTAAGTTGCGGCTGCCACCCGAATTGCGGAACCGGCATGGCGGTGATGATCGACAAGGAAACGAAGGAAGCGGTGCCGGTGACGGCGTTCTTGCATGGAGACCAGCTGGCGAAAGATATTGCCAAGGTCAACGATGCGTCGCGCGGAAAATTCCTGACTGGATTCGGAATGGCGTTGTGCCTGATGAAGAACTACGATCCGTTCAGGTCGCCGACACACTTCAAATTGACCGACCTGCTCTCGAAGTTCGACAAGAACTACAACGTAACGGGCAAGAATTACGGCAAAGTCGGGCCGGACCGCAGTATCGAGGACGTGATGAAGCGGCGGCAGGACCGCTGGAATTTCCTGTTCATCGCCGGAATGTGGTTTCAGGACCTGTTCAACTACGACTTCCGGCGCACCGAGCAGTGCATCATCCCCTACGCCACGCAGGAAGGCGAGATTTCGTTCTGCGCGTACAACACAGGCGTGGGCTGGCGAAACATTATCGAGAAGATGCACATGACGGCCACGCTCTCCAAGTGGTACGAGGAGCACGGACGGCACGAGATTTTTGCCGGCGGCAAGAACGTCGCCATGGAGACGAAGGAGCACTCGCTCTATCTGCGCGACGGAATTGTTACCCAGGAAGAACAGCGCGATCTCGATAAGCTCGGCATTGCGAAGAATGCTCGCGAGGAAAAACTGAGGGCACGTGACGCAAAGCAGAAGGCTTCAGGCGTCGAGCCTCAAGCTTCAGGCGACCAACGTGGTCCTCAAAAGAACGACGCCGCTTACAACGCCCGCATGGCAGCGCTGTATCGCGAAGTCGTGCTGAAAGAGAAGCCGGTGCAATCGGAGAACGGATTCATCCCGCTCGGCGCGCTGGTGAAACCGAACGGGAATGGCAACGGCAATGGCCATCACGCTCCGGAATCCAAGCCAGAATTGGCCGAGCCGGTAGCGGGAGACTAGTCAGCTTTCAGGTGTCAGCCATTAGTAAACGTCAAAGGCCGCCGAAATGGCGGCCTTGATTTTTGCTCTCGTGGTTCCCACCCTTCGCAAAGTACGGGAAGGATGGGGCACCGAACTGGGTTGGGAGTGCCGGCAAGTTCAAAAGGCCGGGTCACCCGCCTTCGGTAGAATCCGTGCCATCTGAACCCGGCGCTGCCGAAACTCACGCTAAAGCCGCCGCTGCAGGAGTTGCAACGTGAGGAATTGCATCCCCAGCTGCGACGCAAAACCGCCATTTTTTAACGCCACAACCAAAAGTGTGTCTCCACCCTACGGATTCAGGTTCAAGGTGGCGTTAGTGACTGCTCCGAGCCAACTGGTTTCGACACCCTTCATGATCAGTGGGCCGGAGGTGGCGAAGTATTCGAGGTTGGGCGGCGCATTGGCGAAGCTGAATTTGCCGCAGGAGATTTTGTAGTAAACAACTGGGGAGCTCATGACGAATCCCTGAAAAGACCCCGCGCTGGGGATGGTCGTCACTTGCTTCGGCACCGCGGCGGCAACTGAGACCGGATTCGGAACGGTGAACTCCTGCAAATTGGGAAGCTCAACCGAGCAGGTAAAATTCCCGCTGCCGGAAACGTCCATCTCCCTAATGCCGTCGGGATCCTGGACTTGCAATGTAATCAGATAATTGTCGTTGCCGTTAATCTTGAAAGAACTGCCGTCGGCGAGGTTGGTGTTGACGTTCGTGGTCTTGTCTAAAACTCCCCAGCTCAATACACGTGAAGCCGGCTTGTTGTTGCACCCGTTGCAGCCGGTGAGGAACGCACTTGTGATTAACAGAACCGTAATAGTTACGATGAGGCGCAGAGGGGAAAGGGCAAAAGGGATGGCTTGGTTCATCCGTAGTCTCCTGGCAGATTTAGGTGGGTCGGCTCGAGTCCAAGCAACCGGAACCAACGCGATACAACCAACTCCCAGTTCCCGTCTTTCCCCCTCTTGCTGAACCGGGTGTTTTAGGTGCCGAAAGGATACACCGAAATTCATACTTTTCAACAGCTTTCGGCAGAGTTCCTGCTCGGAGCGTGCTTTCCCAGTAATTCTTTCCAGGTGAAGGCAATTCCTACCGGGGTAGGAAAAAATGGTTATCGCTTTTTCAAGTACTTGCAAATGGCAAAAGGTGTGCTATCTTCTCAGGCAGACGAAGTGGCGCGCAACGGGGCGCACTTGAGATAACTTCGGCCAGAGGTTTTCTTGGGCGCCCCTTGCAATTTCCGAGTCGGCTTCAGCGCGCGCCTGATTACAGAAGTTCATCCTGGCCGAAGTCGCCCTCCCCCGATTTAGGCCAGGACCAGCTTCTCTTCGATTGCCAGCCCAGCTTTTCTTAAAAGACTTGCCACCACCGGCTCTTTCAGGCGAGAGGCGTCGTATTCGACGCGAACGATCCCGTCTTTTTCGTTCAACTTCAACTTGCGGATTCCGTAAATCTCGCGGACACTGTCGAGCGCACGCATCACGGGTTCATTAGGCGGATTGACGTAGCGGTAGGAAACTTCCATTGTCGTCATCTTCGGTCTAAGTTCCTCCACAGGTAAGATACACCACACGCTGGGCTCGGTTTAGAAGCCCGGGCGAATCGCGGCCGCGGTTTGGGGAATCTATGGCTTTAGGCTTTAGGGTCTAGGGTCTAGGCCGTTGGCAAGAAGCACATTACTACTACATGGATACAAATCAGAACTCGGGCGCTGCCAGAGATCCTGTTTGCGGGATGACGGTCGATCCTGCTAAGGCTAAGGGCAATGTCGAGTATGGTGGTGCCACCTACTACTTTTGTTGCACAGGGTGCGCGCAGAAATTCCAAGCCGCGCCGGAGCAGTATTTAAAAGCAGAGCCGGCTGGGTTGGTGACGCTCGGGGCTTCACAGCCAACAAAGCATTCTTCAGCGATGGTCGGGATTGCGGCGATTACAGCGGCGGCCGCAACCAGAATTGGACCGGCACAGAGCAGTTCTGCGCCTGCTTACGTTTGTCCAATGTGTCCCGAGGTGCGAGAGTCCAAGCCCGTGCCCTGCCCGAGCTGTGGGATGGCGCTGGAACCCGAAAGCCCCCTGCTGCTGAGCAAGACCGAATACACCTGCCCGATGCATCCAGAAGTTGTTCGCGCGGAGCCTGGAACCTGCCCGATTTGCGGCATGGCGCTCGAGCCGCGAACGATTACCGCGGCGGAAGAGGACAATCCGGAACTCCGCGACATGACGCACCGGTTCTGGATCAGCTCGGTGTTAACGGTCCCACTGCTTGCAATTGCCATGTCCGACATGCTGCCGGGCATGCTGGTTCAGCGCGTGTTGCCGAGTGGCTGGCTACCGTGGATCGAGCTTTTTCTCGCTACGCCGGTTGTGCTTTGGGGCGGATGGCCATTCTTCGAACGTGGCTGGGCTTCGATCGTGAATCGCTCGACCAACATGTTCACGCTGATCGCGATGGGAAACGGAGTGGCGTACGTCTATAGCGTGATTGCGACATTGCTGCCCGGAATTTTTCCGCAATCCTTTCGCGATATGAGCGGCAGGCCGGCGGTGTACTTCGAAGCCGCGGCGGCCATCGTCACATTGGTACTGCTCGGCCAGGTACTGGAACTGCGAGCGCGAAGCCGCACCGGAGCTGCCATTCGCGCGCTGCTGGATTTGGCGCCGCGAACTGCACGCGTGCTGCGCGACGGGTCGGAAGAGGATATTCCACTAGATCGCGTGCAGGTTGGCGACCGCCTGCGCGTGCGTCCGGGGGAGAAGATTCCTGTAGATGGTGTTGTGCTCGAAGGACACAGCTCGGTAGATGAGTCGATGATCACGGGAGAATCGGTACCGGTCGAGAAGGATGCGGGTGATCGCGTCATTGGCGCCACCGTGAACGCTTCGGGCTCGTTTGTCATGAGGGCGGAGCACGTGGGAAGCGAGACGCTGCTGGCGCAAATAGTTCGCATGGTCAGCCAGGCACAACGAAGCCGTGCGCCGATTCAACGCCTGGCCGATCAAGTTGCCGGAGTGTTTGTGCCGGCGGTGATTGCAATCGCTGTGGTGACATTCGTTGCTTGGGCAGTATTCGGTCCCGAGCCGCGGTTTGCGCACGCAATCGTGAACGCCGTGGCAGTCTTAATCATTGCGTGCCCGTGCGCGCTGGGGCTAGCGACGCCGATGGCGATCATGGTCGGAACTGGCCGCGGCGCCCACGCGGGAGTGCTGATTAAAAACGCCGAGGCGCTGGAGACCTTGGAAAAAGTTGACACGCTGGTGATCGACAAGACCGGGACATTGACGGAGGGAAAGCCTCGCCTGATCGGCATCTCGAGCGATGGGTTGGTTGGAGAGGCCGAGATGCTGCGGCTTACTGCGAGTGTGGAGCGCGTAAGCGAGCACCCGATCGCCAGTGCAATTCAGGCTGCAGCTCAAGAGCGGAGCGTGAAGCTTTCGAACGTTCAAAATTTCGAGTCACGCGCGGGCCTTGGGATCATCGGCGTAGTCGATGGAAAGCGGGTTGCGGTCGGAACTTTGGCGCTGATGAGAGAAGAGGGGATCACGCGAAATGCTTTTTCGGTCCTCGGCGGTGTTGCTGGCACCGTGATCTACGTGGCGGTCGATCATCAATATGCAGGTGCAATCACGGTCGCGGATCCTCCGAAGCCATCGGCGGAAGCAGCCGTGCGGGAGCTTAAGCAGCAAGGTTTGCGAATCGTCATGCTCACCGGCGATAACAAAATGGTTGCGGAGGCGGTTTCGCGGCAAGTTGGAATTCAAGAGTTCGAAGCCGAGGTTTTGCCGGGCGACAAGGCAAGAATTGTTCGCGACCTGCAAAAACGTGGGCGAATTGTGGCAATGGCTGGAGATGGAATCAATGATGCGCCGGCGCTGGCGCAGGCGAATGTGGGCATCGCGATGGGAACGGGGACCGATGTTGCGATTGAGAGCGCGGGCATCACGCTGGTGAAAGGCGACTTGGCGGGCATTGTTCGCGCACGAAAGTTGAGCCGGGCGGTGATGAAGAACATCCGGCAAAACCTGTTCTTCGCTTTTATCTATAACTCGATTGGAGTGCCGATTGCGGCGGGCGTGCTGTACCCCTTCTTTGGATTGCTGCTCAAACCAATTCTCGCGGCGGCGGCGATGAGCTTCAGCTCGGTATCGGTGATCAGTAATTCGCTGCGGCTGAGAAGTGTGAAGCTCTAGGCGAAATAACCCAGCCACTTCATGGGCAAATGTGCCGCAAGT